>Ga0335077_10010016_pt1 | contig 11778 bp, 8 predicted proteins | sample Lox_Sample_31_FD_207151 | JGI IMG/M metagenome (GOLD analysis project Ga0335077, IMG submission 207151) | Soil microbial communities from Loxahatchee National Wildlife Refuge, Florida, United States - Lox_Sample_3.1 | ecosystem: Environmental > Terrestrial > Soil > Wetlands | place: USA: Florida...
CTTCGTGAGGTCCGTGTCGCCGGTGAGGATCCTCGGCGACAGGCTTCTCGCGGTCCCGGCCTTCCGATTCTTCACGCGGGCGACGCCGGGTCTCCCCGACCTTCTCCTCCTCGGGAAGATCCGCGAGATCTTCAGGCGGAAGAAAGCGACCCGAGGCGAGCCGAGAGCCGACCTGATCGTCCTGGACGCCCCCGCGACCGGCCACGCGCTCTCGCTCGTCGCGCTCCCCCGCACTCTTCTCGCCACGATTCCGGCGGGCCCCGTCCGCAAGCTCGCCGAGTGGCTCGACGCGCTTCTCTCCGACCCGAAGGACGCCGCGCTGGTCGTCGTGTCCGAGCCCGAGGACTTTGCGGCCAAGGAGACGGAGGAACTGATCGCGGGAGCGCGCGAGAAGGCTGGGCTCACGACCGCGCTCGTCGTCCTGAACCGGGTGGGGAGAGGAAAAAGACAAGAGGTCTTGCTCAAGAAGGACACGACCGTTCCGCTCGTCGAAATTCCCGAAATTGAAGCTGAGAACTCCGAAGAGGAAGAGGACGAAGAGAAGATTTCTTCGCAGGGTCCCGTGCGCCCGGCATCCGGAGAGCAGGAAGGCGAGGTGCGAGCTCAGGCATCGCGGTTTCTCGCCGCCTTCCTCGCCACCTTCGAAGAAAATCTCCGATCGCCTTCGCCAAAGCGGGCCGCGGCCCCGAAGCGCGCGGGCCGCGCCTCCGCTCGGGACCCTCTCAGCAGCTCTTCTTCTCTCCTCTTCTCTCCTCCGGACCAGCCGCGACTCGACCTCACCCCGTGGCTCGACGGCGAGAAGCTGATCGTCCTCACCGGGCCCGGGGGCGTCGGAAAGACGACGCTCGCGGCCGCGCTCGCCATGGCGGCGGCGCGCCGCGGTCGGCGCGCCCTCGTGCTCACCGTCGATCCCGCGCGGCGCCTCGCCCAGGCCCTCGGCCTTTCCGCGCGGGAGGCGCGCTCCGGCCGGCCCTCCGAGGTGGGCGCCCCCGGCTTTCCGAGGGGCGGCCGCCTTCTCGCGCTTCAGATCGACCCGAAGGCTACGTTCGAAAGGCTTCTCCAGCGCACCGCGAGCCGCGAGACGTTCGAGAGGATCCACCAGAACCGCCTGTACACGGGCCTCGTCGACTCGCTGCCCGGCGTCCTCGAGTACATGGGCGTGGAGGCGCTGCACGAGCACGCGGGCGATCCCGACATCGATCTCCTCGTTCTCGATACCCCTCCCGCCGCGCGCGGCCTCGACTTTCTCTCGGCGCCGGAGCGCATGGTCACGCTTCTCGAGAACGACGCCCTGCGTTTTTTCCTGCGGCGCGACGGCTTCTTCGGGCGCGCGCTGTCCGAGGCGTCGCGCGGCGGCGCCGCCCTTCTGCGCGCCGCGGACCGCATCCTGGGCCTGGGCTTTCTCGCGGACCTCGCGGACTTCTTCCGCGCCTTCGACGGCCTCTACGACGGCTTCAAGGAGAGGAGCCGGGAGGCGGCGAGCCTGCTTTCGGCCGGACGGTTCCTCGTCGCGACCACGCCGGACTTCTCCGCCCTCGCGACCTCGGCGGATCTCGCCGCCGGCCTCGCCCGCCGCGGCGCCGCGCCGGGCCTCGTTCTCAACCGCGTGAGCCCCCGCCTGACGCGCGCGCCCAGGCTCTCCGGGTCGCTCGCCGCGCTTCCCGCGCTCGCTCTCGCGGAGATGGACTTGCCCACGGACGACCTGCCGGGCGCGCTCGCGTCGGCGCTCGTGAGGTGAATCCGCTTCAGGCGAGCGGCGCGAGAAGGCCGTCCAGGTCCCCGCTCAGGACGGCGCGCGCGCCTTCGATCGCCGGCGCCGCGTGCCGGTCCCCATCCCAGAACGGCACGCGAGCGCGCACGAGGCGGTGCAGCTCCTCGAGCGGCGCCGAGGTCCTGAGCGGGCGCCTGAGGTCGAGCGCCTGCGCCGCCGCGAGGAGCTCGATCGCGAGCACAGTCTCGAGGAGGCCGACGTTCTTCTCGAGCTTTCGGGCCGCGAGCGGGCCCATCGAAACGTGATCCTCTTTCCCGGCCGAGGTCGGGATCGAATCCACCGACGCCGGGAAGGAGTTCGCCTTCGCCTCGGAGACGAGCGACGCGGCCGTGACGTGAATCATCATGAGACCGGAGTTCAGGCCGCCCTCCCGCGTGAGAAATGCCGGCAGGTCCCCGGAGAGCGCCGGGTTCACGAGCCGCTCCGTCCGCCTCTCGGAGAGCGACGCCATGTCGGCCGCCGACGCGGCGAGGAGGTCGCACACGAGCGCCACCGGCGCCGCGTGGAAGTTCCCCCCCGAGACGAGCGTGCCGGTCTCGGCGAAGACCATCGGGTTGTCGGTCGCGGCGTTCATCTCGATCTCGATCACGCGCCGCGCGTGCCGGGCGGCGTCGCGCGCCGCGCCGTGCACCTGCGGGATGCAGCGGAGCGCGTACGCGTCCTGCACGACGCCGCAGTCGCGGTGGCTCTCGCGGAGGGGCGAGTCGGCGAGGAGCGTCCGGAGGTTCCGCGCGGATTCGGCCTGGCCGGGATGCGGGCGGGCCGCGTGAATGCGCGCGTCGAATGCCGCGTCGGTTCCCTTCAGGGCGTCCAGCGTCAGCGCCGCGACGAGGTCGGCCGCCCTGTGGAGGCGCAGGACGCGGTGAAGCGCGAGCGCGCCGACCGCCGTCGTGAGCTGCGTCCCGTTGATGAGCGCGAGCCCCTCTTTCGCCTCGAGCACGGCGGGTGAGAGGCCTGCCGCGCGCAGCGCCTCCGAGGCCGGGCGGCGCCTCCCCTCCCAGTCCGCCTCCCCCTCTCCGACGAGCGCGAGCGCGAGGTGCGCGAGCGGGGCGAGATCTCCCGAGGCTCCGACGGAGCCCTGCTCGGGAACGACGGGGTGGAGACCCTTGGCGAGGCACGCGAGGAGAAGCTCCAGCGTCTGCCTGCGGACACCCGAGAACCCCTTCGCGAGGCAGTTCGCGCGCAGCAGCATGACCGCCCGCACGGCGCGCGTGGAAAGCGGCGCGCCGACGCCGGCGGCGTGGCTCCGCACGAGGTTGAGCTGGAGCGCTCCCAGCTTCTCCCTCGGGATGACGACGTCGGCGAAGTTTCCGAAACCCGTCGTCACGCCGTAGACGACCCGACTCTCGGCCACCGCGCGGTCGATCACGGCGCGCGCCGCGTCCACCCGCGCCGCCGCGCGCGGCGCGAGGACGGCAGAGGCATTCCCGAGGGAGACGGAAGAGAGATCTTCCAGAGAGAGTGAATCCCCGTCCAGTTCGATGACCCGAGCCACGATGCTGCATTCTCGCATCGGGACGGGGCCGATATATTCTTCTCCCTCTGCTGACGGTACAATCCAAAAGTGACACACATCAAAGGCTCGGCTCTCGCCGTCGTCGGCGGCCAGTGGGGCGACGAAGGCAAGGGCAAGGTCGTCGATCTCATCTCCCCGTCGTTCGACCTCGTCGCCCGCTACCAGGGCGGCCACAACGCGGGCCACACCGTGAAGTTCGGCGACAAGCATTTCGCTCTGCGGCTCGTCCCGTCGGGCATCTGCCGCGCGGGCGTCATGAACGTGATCGGCAACGGCCTCGTCGTCGACCCGCGCGCGCTCCTCTCCGAGATCGAGTCCCTGCGCGCGACCGGCGTGGCGGTCGGCGACAACCTCCGCCTTTCCGACCGCGCCCACGTCATCCTGCCCACCCACGCGCTCCTCGACGGCGCGCGAGAGAAGGCGCTCGGCGGCGCGAACATCGGCACGACCTCCCGCGGCATCGGCCCCGCGTACGAGACGAAGGCGAACCGGACCGGGCTTCGCATCGCCGACCTGGTGGACCCCGTCCGGTTCTGCGCGGTCGCGCGGCCCCTCGTCGCCCACCACGACGCGGTGCTCAAGCACTTCTACGGCGTGAAGGGCGCCCCCGTCGACGAGACGCTCGAGACGTACGTCGAGTGCGGCCGCAGGCTCGCGCCCTTCGTCACCGACACGTCGGTCTTTCTCCATGGAGAGCTCGCGAAGGGCAGGAAGCTTCTCTGCGAAGGCGCGCAGGGAATCATGCTCGACGTCGATCACGGGACCTACCCGTTCGTGACGTCCTCGTCCTGCGCGCCGGGCGGGGCGTGCACGGGTCTCGGCCTCCCGCCGTCGGCGCTCGGCGCGGTCGTCGCCGTCATGAAGGCGTACACGACGCGTGTCGGCTCGGGCCCGTTCCCGACGGAGCTCGAAGACGAGATCGGAGAGCGAATCCGCACGCGTGGAAACGAGTTCGGCACCGTCACGGGCAGGCCGCGGCGGGTGGGCTGGTTCGACGCCGTCGTCGCGCGGACGGCCGTGCGCGTCTCGGGCCTCGACGCCATCGCGCTCACGAAGCTCGACGTCCTCGACGATCACGACGAGGTTCGCATCGCCACGGGCTACACGATCGACGGAAAGCCGGTTTCCTCCGTGCCCGCCCGGGCCGACGTCTACGAGCGCGCGAAGCCGGTCTACCGGACCTTCCCCGGATGGAAGACCTCCATCGCTGGCATCGAGAGCTGGGACGCGTTGCCCGCGCGCGCCCGCGAGTACGTCTCGGCGCTCGAGGAGATCGTCGGCGCGAAGGTCGGCCTCCTCTCGACCGGTCCCCGGCGCGAGGAGACGATCATCCGCCCGGGAACCGCGCTGGACGGGTGGCTGAAGAGCGTGCCCCTTCCGCAGCGCCTCGGCTGAGGCCACGGTCATATACACTTCCGCGCGGCGGGCCGTTAGCTCAGTCGGTTAGAGCACCTGCCTTTTAAGCAGGGGGTCGCTGGTTCGAGTCCAGCACGGCTCACCAGTCCTCCGATGAAATTCGCGAGACTCGGGTGCCCCCATCGTCTAGTGGCCCAGGACGCCACCCTTTCAAGGTGGAGATCGAGGGTTCGAATCCCTCTGGGGGTACCAGCTCGTCCCTTCAGCCGCCTTCCGGGCGTTCCTACGGGAGGCGGACGCGGAGGGCGACGGTGTCGGGACGGACCGAGATCACGGTGAGCGGTACGCCGGCGGGGAGAGCGGCGACGTGGCCGTGCCGGACCTCTTCCGGCGCGGCACCTTCCGCCTCGACGCGCAACGCGCCGCGCAGCGGGATCCACACCTCCGGAGCCGCCAGCGTCTCCTCGGGGCGCAGCATCCCCTCGGCGCGCGAGTAGCCCTCGACGGTAAACGACGATCCGGAAAGGAGCGGCCGCGCCGGGCGCGACCAGTGCGGCGTCGGCGCGGCGAAGAGGGGCGCGAGGTCGAGCCGGCGCACGCCGCCGCGCTCGTTCTCGGGCGGCGCGGGCGCGCTCGGCCCCAGGCGCTCGACCACCAGCATGGGCGCGTGCGCGTCCGTGCCGTCGACCCGGTGGACGGCGCCGCGCGGGACGAGCGCCACCTCGCCCACGGCCAGCCTTCCCGCGTCGGCGCCCTCGACGGTCATGGAGAGCGGCGCACCCTCGAGCGGCACCCACAGCTCGTCGCACTCCAGGTTCCGGTGCAGGTGCGGCATCGGCCCGCGCGCGTCCGTGACCAGGATCGCCAGCTCGCCGGCGCGCGCCACGAGGCGCGGCCGGTGCGGCTCGTCGGCGCGGCCGTCGCTCCAGGCCGAGAGCTCGATCCCGACCTGCAGCACGCCGTGGCGCACCAGCGGCCGGCCTCCGACGTCGAGGTCTACCGGCGGCAGGGTGACGCCGTCCCAGTGCCAGGTGGAGGCCACCTCGCCGCCGACCGAGCGCGCGTCGCCCAGGCCGACGAGCACCACGCCCTCGGCGCGCGAGAGCCGCGCCTTGCGCCGGTCGAGCTCGGCGAGGCCGGAATCGATCCGCGCGGCGGGGTGGAGCCCCACGACGATCTTGGCGACGTGATCGCCGTTCTCGTGGCCGGCCATCTCGCGGCGCAGCCAGGCCGCCTCGCGCCCGCCGCCTTCGATCGCGACGACGCGCGAGTTCGCGACGCGCAGCGTGATCGGCTCGGGCAGAGCGCCGGCGAATCCGACCAGCCCGTCGAGGACGATCGTGCCTTCCGACGAGCCGGGTGACGTCCCGACCGCGCCGGGCGGGAAGAGGCTGAACCCGCCGCGGCCGCGCCCGAGCGGCGCCGGCTCGGGACCGCCCGGCATCCCCATCACGCGCCCGGGCACGATCTCGAACCGGAAGTCGGTGCCGTTGGGCGCGGTGAGGCGCGCCGGGCCGCCCGCTCCGACGCGCGCGGCGGTCCGCCGCGCACGCGCGAAGAGGCGATCGAGCGGAAACCGGGCGAAGCCGGATTGCCACTCGTCCCGCGTGTGGAGGGCGACGGCGATCAGGCGCATGCCGCGACCGCGCACCTCCCGCCGCCCCGCCGGCGTGTGCACGAGCGACTCGTGGTCGGCGAGATCGAGCGCGACGTCGGCGCGAGAGAGCGCCTCGGCCAGAGGCGGCGGTGCGTCTTCGCGGCGGGGATCGAACGGCGGCGATTCCAGGAGCTCCACGGTGGCGCCGCGCGCGCGGACGGCCTCGTCGATGGCGTCGAGGATCGCCGGTTCGACCGCCGGTTCGCGAGCCCAGACGAGGAGCACCCGCTCACCGGCGGCGACGCCGGCCAGGTCCAGCAGGGACTCGAGCGCGGGCTTCATGTGCGCGCGCATCGTACACTCCGTCGCCGTGATCACCCGGCGCGTGGCTCCGGCGAACCCCTTCCCGCTCTTCCCGAAAGAGGAGATCGAGGGGTCGGTGCCGGCCCGATTCGGGCGGATCGTCCGGGAGCACGGCGGGAAGCTCGCGGTCCGGACCGGGGCGGGCTCGCTCACGTACCGCGAGCTCGACGCGGCCGCCAACCGCTCGGCGCGGGCGATTCTGGCCCGGACCGGAACGGGGGCCGAGCCGATCGTCCTGTTCCTTCCCGCGGGGGCGGCGCTCTTTGCCGCGATGCTCGGCGCGCTCAAGGCCGGCAAGTTCTACATCCCGCTCGACCCGGCCCTGGGCGACGGCCGGAACGCCGCGCTCCTCAACGACGCCGGCGCCCGCCTGCTCCTGTGCGACCGGAGCTCGGCAGAGGTCGCACGCCGGCTTGCTCCGGCCGGGACGACGATCCTGCCCGTCGAAGAGACCACCTCGGAACCGGCGGATGACCCGGGTGTCGCCGTTTCGCCGGACGACGTGGCATTCGTCCTCTTCACGTCGGGCTCGACCGGAGAGCCGAAGGGCGTCGTCCACAGCCACCGGAACGTCCTCCACAACATCCTCAAGCTGACGAACGGCCTGCACATAGGGCCGTCGGACCGTCTCACCCTGCTCTACTCGTGCAGCTTCGGGGCCTCGGTCTCCGACCTTTACGGCGCCCTCCTGAACGGCGCCGCCGTCCTGCCGTTCGACATCAGGTCCCGGGGTTTCCGGCAGCTCGTGACGTGGCTCGTCGACGAGAAGCTGACGCTCTTTCACTCCGTGCCCGGCGTGTTCCGGCAGCTCGCCGCGGCGCTCGACGGGACGGAACCGTTCCCCGCCCTCAGGGCCCTGAAGCTCGGGGGCGAGCCCGTCCTCGCCTCCGACTTCGAGCTCTACAAGAAACACCTTCCGCGCTCCTGCCTCTTCCACGTGGGCCTGGGAGCCACGGAGATGAACGTCGTCCGGCAGTGGTTCGCCGACCATGACACGGTCCTCACTGGCCCTGTCGCGCCGCTCGGCTACGAGGTGGAAGGGACCGAGGTCGTCCTCCTCGACGACGAAGGCAGACCCGCCGCGGGCGACACAGGCGAGATCGCGGTCATGGCGCGAACTCTGCCCATCGGATACTGGAAGCGGCCGGACCTGACGGCGGCGGCCTTCCAGCCCGTCCCGGGGCGCGACGGCTTCAGGCTCTATCGGACGGGAGACCTCGGGCGGCTGCTGCCGGACGGATGTCTCCTCCACCTCGGACGAAAGGACCTCCAGGTCAAGGTGCGGGGGTACCGCATCGAGCCGGCGGAGGTGGAGGCCGCTCTCGCGGGAGTGTCCGGCGTCAGGGAGGCAGCCGTGGCGGCCCGCCGGACGCCCCGGGGGAACCAGCTCGTCGCGTGGGTCGTCCGGCGCGTGGCGGGCCGGCCCGACGTGGCCGGACTCCGGGGAACCCTGAGAAAGAGCCTGCCCGCTTACATGGTGCCCGGCGTGTTCGTCTTCCCGGACGCGCTGCCGCGAACGCCCAACGGCAAGGTGGACCGCGGCGCCCTGCCCGATCCCGGACGGGAGCGGCCCGCGCTGGATACGCCGTACGTCGCCCCGCGCGGCGAGGCGGAGCGGCAGGTCGCGGCGATCTTCGCCGACGTCCTCGGGCTGGAGAAAGTAGGCGCTCACGACGACTTCTTCGACCTCGGCGGCAGCTCCCTCGACGTCCAGGAGGCGATCCTTCTCCTGGAAAGGACCTTCGGCCGCGAGCCCGACGCCTCGGAGCTTCTCCAGGCGCCGACTCCCAGCGCCCTGGCCGTGCGGATGACCGGGCCGGCGCCTGGAACAGGCTCCGCGCTTCTCCCCCTTCGGCGTGGGAGCCACCCTCCCGTCTTCCTCGTGCCAGCGCCCCAGGGGGTGAGCTCGGTCCTCCTCGCGAGGCTCGTCCGCCGCGTGCCGAAGAGCCGCCTTTTCCTCGCTTTTCATCCGGGTGAGACGGGGAGCGACGTCGTCGAAACCGCTCTCGCGACGATCCGGGCGGCGCAACCTGGCGGTCCCTACGCCGTCCTCGGCGAGTGCGCGGGTGGAATCCTCGCATGGGAGATCGCCCGCCGTCTCTCGGCCGCCGGCGAGCGCGTCGATCTCCTGGGGCTCCTCGACACTCCCTGGATTCCGGACTGGCGGCGCCGGGGGAGGTCCCGCTTTCAATGGCTGCTCCCTGCGGGGGGCGACTACCTGTTGCGCCGGGCGCGAACTCACGTTCGCGCTCTTCGGAGCCTTCCCGCCGCACAATGGCCGGCTTATCTGCGAGGGAAAGGCCGCGCCGCCCTCGCCGCGCTCCGGCAGGCCCGGCGATCCGAGGTGAAGGAAGCCGTGCGCAAGCGGGCCTGGTATGCCAGAGGGATCGCGGCCATTCCGCTCGTGCCGTGGAGCGTGCATCTCCGGTTCATCCAGAGCGAGGATCCCTATCACGAGCGCGACCCGCAGGGCTGGGCGACGCTGGCGGGGTCCATCGAGGTCGTCCGCGTCCCGGGCGACCACACGACCTATCTCGGTGACCACCTGGATGACGTCGCCGCGATCCTCGGGCGCTGGCTGGACCGGGCCTGACCGCTTTCCCGCAGTCAACCGCGCACGCGGGCGAGAGACCGGCGGGCGACCGGGCCGATCCGGAGTACGATTCGCCCGGCGGGGGTGCCCCATCTCGATCGTGGACATGACCTGTCTTCTCTGCGGCGGAAACGCTCTCGGAGCCCGCAGCGCGACCGCCGAGATCGAGCTGAGATGTGATGTCTGTAGCGTCTACACGATCACGGTCGGCGCGGTGAACGCGCTCCGCCAGAACCCGGCGAAGTCGGGCCTCGTGCGCGCCGAGGTCGAGCGGCGGCGCGCCGAAGGCGACGCGATGCCGCGCGTGGATATGGACCTCTTCGACGCCGCGGCGAAGACGGGAGCCTAGCCCGCGACCCGCGAACGGATTTCACCAGGGGGGCGGGCCGCACCGGCCCGGACGCGCTATCCTTTTCCCCTCACTCGAGGAGGAACGATGGGCCTTTTCGGCGGGAGAGGCGCGAGCGGCGGGATGAAGCCCGGCTTCAGGGATCTGAAGTGGGGCGACGGCCCGGGGCCGCGCATGGAGGTTCTCGACGAACAGGCCGAAGCGAAGTTCTGCTGGATCGCGAACGACGATCTCACGTGGGGCGGCGCGCCCGTCGACAAGATCATCTACGAGTTCTGGGGAAACCGTTTCGCGGAAGTCGTCATCGAGATGCCTCCGACGTCGGCCGACCGCGTCCTGAAGGACCTCCACGCCGGATGGGGAAAGCCCGAGCAGCCGAACAAGTTCATCGAGGACTTCGTCTGGCAGAACAAGGCCGTGGGCCCGGAGGCCACCACCGCCATCTTCAGCCGCAACCCGAACACCCGGGCCGCGACGCTCCGGATTCTCAGCGGCTACATCCAGACGAAGAAGCTGCTCGTCCGGGGGCGTCCTCCCGCGCGCTGAGCCTCACCTCGGGCAGGCAGACGCGTCCACGACCTTCGCCTCGGTGCCGCCGAGAAGCTTCCATTCGCCCGCCATCGTGGTGCTCCCGTCCGTGGCGTCCCGGCGGCTGGGATCCACGCGCGCGCCCCGCACGCCCGGCGGAGCCTGAATGCTCGCATGGAAGCTCGACGTCTCTCGCGCCGGCAAGATGTTCACGTCCGGAGCGATCTGGGTCGATGCGAGGTACTCGCCCTTGTTGTCGAGGATCTTCACGAGGATCACGACGCCGCACACCGTCTGGTCTCCCCCGTTGCGGACCGTGCCCGAGACGCGCACGAGACCGCCGGGATCGACGACCCCGTCGTTCGAGACGGCGACGACGCGCACGTCCGAGGCGCTCGGCGCATCCCCGGCCGGCGCCTCCGCGGGCGGCGCAGGCAAAGCGGAAGGCGTGGCGACGGGCGTCGCCCCGGAAGCGGGGCCGAGCGTGATCGTCGTCCCCGTGCCTTTCGCGTCCGGATCCGTCTTGAGGCGCCGCTCGCGCGCGATATCCTGCAGCGTGCGCGGCCGGACGACGCCGTTCGACTTCGGTGTCGGTGTCGGCGTGGGCGTCGGCGTCGCGACGGGTGTCGCGGCCGCCACCTGAAACAGCACGAGCGCGAAGGCGGCGAGGCTCACGAGCACTCCTCGCTCACGTCCATGACCTCGGCCTCGACCCGGCCCACGCGCTGCCAGTTCGTCGGGGCGGTGCCGCCGGCGAGCGGATCCGGCTTTCGCTCGCGCGAGCCGCGCACGCCCGCGGGCGCCTTGACCATGCCCCCGAACGTGACCGACTCCCCGGGCCCCACGACCTTGAGGTCGGTCGTCGTCTCCCCCGTCGAGAGGAGGACTCCGTGATCGTCGAACAGCCGCAGGAAGATCCTCACGCGGCACGCGGCCGCGCGGCCCGAATTGCGCACCGTGCCGTAGACCGAGACGAAGCCGTCCGTGACGGCGCCGTTGTCCTGGACGTCCTCCACCCGGAGCGGCCCCGGGCGGCGCGTCGGGACCGGCCCGGGCGGGACGGAGGATGGCGGCGCGGCCGCCAGCAATGCCGGCTCGGGCTCGGGCGTCGTGACGACCTCCGCGCCGGAGCCCGACAGGCGGCCGAGCCGGCGTTCACGCGCGATCTCCGAGAGCCCCCGCGGGTGATAAGGATCGGCGGCCGGCACGGGCGTCGGAGTGAGAGCGGGAGTCGGTGTCGCGGGGGTCGCGGCGGGTGTCGCGGTCGGCGTCGCCGAGGCTGCCTGGGCGGCGAAGAGCACGATCAGGGCGGGCAGCACCCGGCGATTATCCGACAACCGCGCGTGCGACGAGGTCCACGCCGAACGTCCTTTCGAAAAGGCGGCCCTTCTTCCTCAGGGCCCAGAGCTCGAGGTCCAGCGGCTGGCGCGAGGACAAAGCCACGTGCACCCTCTTGCCGCGGAACGTCACGCGGATGCGCCTCACGAGCCCGCGGTGCGTGCGGTCGAGCGCGTCGGCCACGCGCAACAGGGCCGCGAGCTTCTCGACGACGGGTTTCTTCCAGGGGTCGAGCGTCCGGAAGGGCTCGTGCTCCTCGTGAGGGGGCGCCTTGCGGTGATACCGGGCCACGAGGGCGATCAGCTCCACCTCGGCCTGCGTGAAGCCCTTCAGATCGCCGTGCAGGATGAGGTAGTGGGAGTGGTGG
>Ga0335077_10010017_pt1 | contig 11777 bp, 8 predicted proteins | sample Lox_Sample_31_FD_207151 | JGI IMG/M metagenome (GOLD analysis project Ga0335077, IMG submission 207151) | Soil microbial communities from Loxahatchee National Wildlife Refuge, Florida, United States - Lox_Sample_3.1 | ecosystem: Environmental > Terrestrial > Soil > Wetlands | place: USA: Florida...
CCAGAGTGAGGAGTGCGTGGCGGTGGTCGGTCACATGCGGTGTCGCGCCAAGAACACCGGCAAGGGTTACGAGTCCGACTTCGTCCACCTCGTGACGCTCCGCGAGGGGAAGATCGTGTCGTTCCAGGAATTCTTCGACACCTGTGCGGCAGGTGAAGCGTTCCGACGCCAAGTGAGCGCCCACCGCTGCGCCGCCGCGACACGAGCGAACGGCTGACGCCGTCGTGGGCGGCGGCCTCGCGGAGAGAAACGCGCGAACGCGTCCATGCATCGAGTCTTTGTGGGCGCGACCTCGAGACGTGGTTCTCCGGTCGCTTCCCGCGGACCGGGGGGTCCCTGTTCCCCGCTACTCCCCTTCGGTCCGCGTTTGGGTTCGTTCGAGCCAGCCGCCGCCCAGGGCGCGATAGAGGTCGATGAGGTTCGTGAGGCGGGCGAGCCGGGCCTCCACGAGGAGTTGCTCGGAGGCGAAGAGATCCTGCTGGGCGGAGAGGACCACGAGCGAGGAATCCACTCCCTTGCGGAAGCGGAGGTCGGCGAGCTCGTACCTCCGCCGTCCGGCCGCCACCCGGGCCGCCCCCGCCTCGACCTGGGTCTCGATGTCGCTTCGGGCCGCGAGGGCGTCGGCCACCTCCTTGAAGGCCACCTGGATCGCCCTCTCGTAGCGGGCCACCGCGATCTCGCGCTCGATCTTGGTCGCCTCGAGGTTGGCCTGGTTTCGTCCGCCGGTGAAGATGGGGATGTTCACCCTGGGGGAGAAGAGCCACGCCCCGGAGGTCTGGTCGAAGAGGCTCCCGAACTCGAAGGAGGAGAGGCCGGCGAAGCCGGTGAGGGTGATGGAGGGGAAGAAGGCGGCCCGCGCCGCCCCGATGCTGGCGTTCGCGGCCATGAGGTCGTGTTCCGCGGCGAGCACGTCGGGCCGTCGCTCGAGCAAGTCGGAGGGGAGTCCGGCGGGGATGTCGGCGAGGATCTCCGAGGCGTCGAGGGGGGCGGGGGGAGGGAGGTCCTCGGGGAGCGGCCGCCCCACGAGGAGGACCAAGGCATCCTCCGCCTGGGAACGCTGTTCTGCGAGGGCGGCCAGGTTCACGCGAGTCGTCTCGACCTGCACCTGCGAGGTGCGAAGGTCGAGCTCCGAGACCTGGCCCACCTCGTAGCGCCGCTTGGTGAGGGCGTAGGAGCTCGTGACGAGGTCGAGGGTCCGGCGGGCCAGATCCAGCTGCTCGTCCAGGGCGCGGGTGAGGAGGTAGAGGTCGGCCGTCTCCGCCACGAGCGAGAGCTCGGCGCCCCGCCGGGCCTCCTCGGTCCCGAGCCACGTCTGGAGGGCCGCGTCCTTCAAGCTCCGCACCCGCCCGAAGAAGTCCAGCTCCCAGGAGGTGACCGAGAGCCCCACGTTCCACTGGCTGGAGGTGTAGGGCTCGCCGAAGATGCTCTGATCGCGGGGGGTCCGGGAGCGGATGTAGCTACCGCTCGCGTCCAGCTCGGGGAAGAGGGCGGCGCGCTCTATCCCGAAGCGAGCGCGAGCCAAGTCGACGTTCAAGGAGGCGACCTTGAGGTCGCGATTGCTCTCGAGGGCGAGGGCCACGAGCGCCTGGAGCCGGGCGTCTCCCATGACGTCTCTCCAGCCCAGGTCGGCGGCGGGGACGGCGTCCTTTCTCGCGGGCGGGGGAGGGGTGGGCCAGTCCGGGGCGACCGGGGCGGCGGGGCGCTCGTAGGTGGGGGCGAGGGAGCAGCCCGCACAGACGAGCGCGAAGGCGGCGAGAAGCCCCGCTCCCCGTCCGTCACGCATGGTGGTCCTCGCCCGCCCCCGGCCCGCCGGCGGGCGGCGGCGAGAGGGCCTGCGACCTCCGGCGCCGGCCGGTGAGCCGCACCACCGTCACGAAGAAGACCGGGATGATGAGCACCGCCAGGGCGGTGGCCGAGGCCATGCCGCCCGCGACCGCCCAGCCGATGGCGTTCTGGCCGCCCGAGCCGGCGCCGTTCGCCACCGCGAGGGGCAGAACGCCCAGGATGAAGGCCATCGAGGTCATGAGGATGGGGCGGAGCCGCATCCGCGAGGCCTCGAGCGTGGCCTCGATGAGATCCCTCCCCGATTCGTACTGCGCCCGGGCAAACTCGACGATCAGGATGGCGTTCTTGGCGGAGAGGCCGATGGTGGTAAGCAGGCCCACCTGGAAGAAGACGTCGGAGGGCGCGCCCCGGACGGTGGCGGCGATGGCGGCACCGACGACGCCCAGGGGAACCACGAGCATCACCACGAACGGGATCGACCAGCTCTCGTAGAGAGCGGCGAGGCAGAGGAACACCACGAGGAGCGAGATCCCGTAGAGGATGCCCTCATTGGCGCTCGCCAGCCGCTCCTCGAAGGACAGGCCGGTCCACTCCTGGCCGATGCCCGCGGGCAGGGCCGACACCAGCCGTTCCATGGCCTTCATGGCCTCCCCGGTGCTGTGGCCGGGGCTGGGCTCGCCGACGATCTCCACCGAGGGGATCCCGTTGAAGCGCTCGAGCCGCGGCGAGCCGTAGGTCCAGCGCCCGCTGGCGAAGGCGGAGAACGGGGTCATCGCCCCGCTCCGGCTCCGGACGTACCAGCGATCCACGTCCCCGGGTTGCATGCGGAACGGGGCGTCGCTCTGCATGTAGACCTTCTTCACCCGCCCCCGGTCGATGAAATCGTTGACGTAGCTCACCCCCCAGGTCGAGGAGAGGTTGGCATTGATCTCCGCGAGGGAGATCCCCAGGGCCGCCGCCTTTCCCCAGTCCACGTCGATCTTGTACTGGGGGCCGTCGTCCTGGCCGTTGGGCCGGACCCGCACCAGTACCGGGTCGTTTCTCGCCGCCCCGAGGAGCTGGTTCCTCGCGGCGAGCAAGGCCTCGTGACCCAGCCCGGCGCGGTCCTGGAGCTGCATGTCGAACCCGGAGACGTTGCCCAGCTCGGACACGGCCGGGGGGGTGAAGGCGAAGATGATCGCCTCCTTTTCCCGCTGCAGGGCGCCCGTGACCCGGGCGGCCACCGCCTTCGCCTTTAGGCGAGGATCGGAGCGCAGGTTCCAGTCCCTGAGCCGGACGAAGGCCAATCCGTTGCTCTGGGCGCGCCCGGCGAAGTTGAAGCCCATGATGCCGATCACCGAGTCGATGGCCTCCTTCTCGTCGGTGAGCAGGTGCTCGGTCACCCGCTTCATCACCTCCCGGGTGCGCTCCAGGGTCGCCCCGGGCGGGAGCTGGACCTGGACGAACATCGTTCCCTGGTCCTCGTCGGGGAGGAAGCCGGTAGGGAGGCGCGTCAGGAGGAGGGTGAGGACGGCCACCACGATGAGGTAGACGAGACCGGTGGGCACGAAGCGATGGAGTAGGCTCCGCACGATGGCGAGATAGCGGCCGAGCCCGAAGTCGTAGAGCCGGTTGAACCAGCCGAAGGCGCGCTTTGCGCCGTGGTGCTCGGGGACGGGTCGTAAGAGGGTGGCGCACAGGGCCGGGGTGAGCACCAGGGCCACCACCACCGAGAGCACCATCGACGAGACGAGGGTGATCGAGAACTGGCGGTAGATGACGCCCACCGATCCCCCGAAGAAGGCCATGGGGATGAAGACGGCCGAGAGCACCATGGCGATGCCCACCAGGGCCCCGGTGATCTGCCCCATGGAGCGTCGGGCGGCCTCCCGGGGACGAAGACCCTCCTCGCTCATGACGCGTTCGACGTTCTCCACCACCACGATGGCGTCGTCCACGAGAAGGCCAATGGCGAGGACGAGCCCGAACATGGTGAGGGTGTTGATCCCGAAGCCGAAGGCGGAGAGGACCCCGAAGGTGCCGAGGAGCACCACCGGAACGGCGATGGTGGGGATGAGGGTGGCCCGGAAGTTCTGCAGGAAGAGGAACATCACCAAGAACACGAGGCCGATGGCCTCGAGCAGGGTCTTCACCACGTCCTCGATGGAGATGCGCACGAAGGTGGTGGTGTCGATGGGGAAGCGCACCTCCATCCCGCGGGGGAAGTACCGGGCCAGCTCGTCGAAGCGCGCCTTCACAGCCTCTACGGTCTTGAGGGCGTTGGCCCCGGGGGCGAGCTTGATACCGATGGCGGCGGCCGGCTGGTTGTTGAAGAGGCTGTCCACGTCGGCGATCTCGCCGGCGAGCTCCACCCGGGCCACGTCCCGGAGCCGCACCTCGGCGCCCCCCGGGGCGACGCGCAGGAGGATCCGCTCGAACTCCCCGGGCGACTGGAGGCGGGTCTGGGCGGTGATGGTGGCGTTGATCTGCTGGCCGGGGAAGGCAGGGGTTCCGCCCAGCTGGCCGGCCGAGACCAGGGCGTTCTGGGCGAGGATGGCGGCGGCCACGTCGCCGGGGGTGAGGCCGAGGCCGGTGAGCCTCTGGGGGTCGAGCCAGATGCGCATGGCGTACTGGGCGCCGAAGAGCTGGACGTCGCCCACCCCAGTGACTCGCCCGATGGGATCCACCACCGCCGTGGCGGCGTAGTCGGCGAGGTCGCTCCGGCCCATGCTGCCGTCCTTGGAGACGAAGGCGGCGATGAGGAGGTAGTTGTTGACGGCCTTCTGGACCCGTACGCCCTGGCGCTGCACCTCCTCCGGGAGGAGCGGCATCGCCAGCTGCAGCTTGTTCTGCACCTGGACCTGGGCGATGTCGGGGTTGGTGCCGGCGTCGAAGGTGAGGGTCACCGTGGCCGTGCCCGAGGAGTCGCTCGTCGAGGAGAGGTACCGCAGGTGATCGATGCCGTTCATCTTCTGCTCGATGACCTGGGTGACCGCGTCCTCCACCGTCTTGGCCGAGGCCCCGGGGTAGGTGGCGCTGATGCTGATGTTGGGTGGGGCGATGGCCGGGTACTGGGAGACGGGGAGGGTGGTGATGGCGATGGCGCCCGCCAGCATGATGAGGATGGCAATGACCCAGGCGAAGATGGGTCGATCGATGAAGAAGTTGACCACGCTCTACCTCGAGCCCGTGGTGGTGGCGCTTCCCGGGTCCGCTGTGGGCGTTGCCTTGACGGTCGTGCCGGGCCGGACCTTCTGCATCCCGCTCACGATCACCTGGTCGCCCGGCTTGACGCCGTCGGTCACGAGCCAGCTATTGCCCACCGCCCGGTCCGCCTTGATGACGCGGAGCTCGACCTTCCCTCCCTCTCCCACGACGAGGGTCGAGGCCTCGCCGGTAGGCCCGCGGGTGACGGCGAGCTGGGGCAATAGGAGGGCGGCGGGGTCCTCCGCCTCCTCGAGCCGGGCGCGGACGAACATGCCCGGGAGGAGCTCCGCCTTCCGGTTCGGGAAGATGGCCCGCACGGTGACGGAGCCGGTGCTCTGGTCGACGGTCACGTCCGAGAACTCAAGCGATCCCTTCGGCCCGTATGGCGATCCGTCCTCGAGGACCAGGGAGACCAGGGCCTCTTCGCGACCGATGCGGTGCAGCTGTCCACTCTCGAAGGCGCGGCGCAGGCGGAGGAGCTCCACCGAGGACTGGGCCACGTCCACGTAGACGGGGTCGAGCTGCTGGATGGTGGCGAGGAGGGTGGCGGAGCTGGCCTGGACGTAGGCCCCCTCGGTCACCGAGGAGAGTCCGATGCGCCCCGAGATCGGCGCGGTCACGTCGGTGTAGCCGAGGTTGATGGAGGCGGTCTCGATGGCGGCCTGGGCCGAGGCCACGTCCGCCTCGTAGGTCTTCTGCGCCGCCACGGCGTTGTCGTAGTCCTGCTTCGAGACCGCGTCCGAGTCCACGAGCTCGGCGTAGCGCGTCGCCTGCTCCTTCGCCGAGGCGAGGCCCGCTTGGGCGTGGGCGAGCAGCGCCCGGGCGCTGTCCAGGGCCGCCCGGTAGGGGGCCGGGTCGATGAGGAAGAGACGCTGGCCGACCCTCACGTCGGCGCCCTCGGTGAAGAGCCTCTTCAGGACGATCCCGTTCACCCGGGCGCGCACTTCCGCCATCCGGAACGCCGAGACCCGGCCGGGAAGCTCGCGCCCCAGCGCGACCGGGGTGGGCGTGACCGTGATGACGCCCACCTCCACCGGCCCCTGGGGGCCCTGGGGCGGGCCGGCGGGGGGCCGGCTGCAGGCGAGGAGGAAGGACGGCGCGCCGACGAAAAGAAGCGCCTTCACCCCGGGGCGGGCGAGGGAGAGCTTCGAGGCAGAGCGGTCGGGCAAGCGAAATCCCTCCGGTGAAGGGCTCAGACGTCACTCGTCGGAGCGAGCGTTATCCGTACACCGTGGGCTTTCGACTGTCCACGCGGAGCGTGCCGCCCTTGCCGGCGCGGCGAAGGGCCGGCCCTCGAGGAAGTGAGGAGTTCGAGGCCCGAGGGTCTTTCCAGCCGCGGGCGTCAAAAAAAGGCCCCTCTCCCCGGGACGGCGAGGGGGAGGGGAAGGGCTCGAAACGAGGCCGGAGAAGAGCTCGGTCCCCGGTCCCGGGTGACCCACCGGTGCGCCCAGAGAGAAGGATGACCGCGCTCTCTTTGGACAGAAAAAGGTCAGGTCCCTTGGCCGCTGGAGGCCTTCCCGCCGGGAGGGCCTCCCGGCGGAGAGTCATCCCGTCGATGCCCGAAGCTGCTTCCGGAGGGTCTCGCGGAGCTTGTTCATCACCCCGCGGACGTGGGCCCGGTGGATGTCGAGCGTCCTCGAGACATCGCCCGACTTGATGGCCTCGAGGAACTCGCTGTGTTCCGAGATCGCCTTGTGGAAGCTCGCCCCCTGGTAGGTCTTCCGGATCTCCTCGTGCATGAAGGCGCGCAGCGTCTGATAGATGGAGGTGAAGAGCGAATTGCCGCTCCCCCCGATGATCGCCCCATGGAAGCTGTAGTCCGCGAGGATGAGGGCCTCCAGATCCTGGGCATCGGCGGCGGACTTCATGTTGGCGATCTCTTGCTCCAGCTCGGCGACGAGGCCGGAGACGCTGGCCGGGTCCCGGGCGTGCCTCTCGACGATCGTCTGGAGGCCGGCTTGCTCCAGGACCTCGCGGAGCTGGACCATCTCGAAGATGTCGTCCGCCCCGAGCAGGATGGACCAGGTGAGCGCCTCGGTGGAGATCTTGGCGCGGTCGCACACGTAGGTGCCGCGTCCGGTCTGCGACTCCAAGACTCCGAGGTAGTGGAGCGTCTTCAAGACCTCGCGCATGGAGGAGCGGGCGATCCCAAACATGTCCGCCAGCTCCTGCTCCGGAGGGATTCGCTCGTTGACCTTGAACCGTCCGGTGGCGATGAGTTCCTTCATCCGGTCCATGGCCGCTGCGACGACCGTCTTCCGCTTGATCTTCTCGATGTCCATCACATCTCCGGGGTGTGCCCGCGGGGGGCGGCCCGGGAAAGCTTGCCCGCGCCGCCCGCCCACTCGTTCTACTCCTTCATGAGATCGGGGCCCATGTTCCAGACGTTGCTCTTCACCTTGAGGTACTCGTGCAGGCCGAAGACGCCGTACTCCCGTCCCATGCCGCTGTTCTTGTTGCCGCCGAACGGGCTCGCGATCTGGGAGCCGTTCTGGATGTTCACCCAGACTGAGCCGGCGTTGAGCTTGCGCCCCGCCCAGTATGCGGTGCGGTAGTTGCGGGTGAAGATGTTGGCGCCCAGGCCGAACGAGGTGTCGTTGGCCATCCGCACCGCATCCTTGATGTCCCGGTACCGCCGGACGCTCAGAACCGGTCCGAAGATCTCGTCTCGCCAGCAGCTCCCTCCCGCGCTCACGTCGTCGAGGATGGTGGGCCGGTAGTAGCTGCCCTTGTCGCAGGGGGGCACGGTGTACCGCGCTCCACCGCAGACGAGCTTCGCCCCCGCCCGCACCGCCTCCTTCACGAAGTGGTCCACCTTCTCGAGGTGCGAGAGGCTGATGAGGGAGCCCATCTGCGTCCTGGGATCGAGGACGTCGCCCATCCGGAGAGCGTTCATGGCCGCGGCCAGCTTCTCGAGGAGCGGGTCGTGGATGTCCTCGTGGACGATGAGTCGCGTCATGGCACAGCAGACCTCGCCCTGGTTATAGGCGAGACCGAGGAGGGTGGACCCTACCGCCTCGGTGAGGTCGGCGTCGGGCTCCACGATGAAGGGACCCTTGCCCCCGAGCTCGAGGACGAGCTTCTTCAGGATGGGGGATCGGGCCGACAGCTCGATGAGCCGCCTCCCCACGCTCTCCGAGCCGGTGAAGCCGATGACGTCGATCTCTCGATGGGAGGCGAGGGCCTCGCCCGCCTCGCCGCCGATCCCCGAGACGATGTTCACCACCCCGGGCGGGAACCCCGCCTCGAGGAGGATCTCCCCGAGGATGGAGGTGGTGACCGGCGTCATCGAGGAGGCCTTGCACACCGCGGTATTGCCGGCGGCGAGGGCGGGGCAGAGGCTCCGGGTCAAGAGGTGCAGGGGGAAGTTGAAGGGGCTGATCACCGCCGCCACCCCGTAGGGCTCGTAGGTGACGAAGTCGAAGCAGGTCTTGGGCTCGTTCCGCGGGGGAATGACGTGGCCCTGAACCTCCCTTGCCAGGTTGGCGAAGTACTCAAAGGCGAGGCTCGAGAAGGGGATGTCGAATCCGGCGGTCTCGGCGATCGGCTTTCCGGTGTCGAGCGCCTCCAGCTCGGCGAGCTCCCGCTCCCTTCGACGCATGATGGCCGCAGCCTTGAGCATGAGGTCGGCGCGCTTGTCCGGATCCATGTCTCCCCAGGAGACCTCGAAGGCGCGGCGTGCCGAGGCGCAGGCCCGTCCCACGTCCTCGGCGGTGGCGGCAGCGAACTCCGCGATCGGCTGCCCGGTCGAGGGTGCAGACGAGGTGAAGGTGCGTCCGTCGGAGGAGTCCACCCATTCGTTGTTGATGAACAGCTTGTACTTCTTCATGTTCGCGCTCCTTTCCTGCCGTGATCTCGCCTATCACGCATCCGGGTTCGGGATGAGGAACTCGCGCAACAGGACCGGGAGATCGGTGAACGCTTGACAGAACCGCTGCAACGTCCGCCGGGTGGCGCCGTCGCGGTCGAACTCTTCTCCCGGCATTCCGTCCTCGTCGTGCAGGTTCTCGGTTTCGGGGGTAGCACTTTCCCTCCCTCATTCCCAGACGCGGCAATCGACCCCTGCGATGCGACAGAACGCTCGCACCTCTCGCAAGAAGTCGCCGGTGACCATGTGGATGTGGTTCGAGCCGAACGTCTGCAAGAAGTCGAGGCCCGCCCGCGTCCGGACGAAAGCCTGGGGGAAGGCCGAGGTGGTGCTGGCGAGCTCCCCTGCGCCTCGCTCCTCCACCTCGCCCCGGAGCGCCGCCATCCAGTAGTGTCCGTCCTTCCGGCAGAGGCGGGCCAGGGTCACCGGGCGCGGTGTGACGACGAAGGGGAGGGCTCCGCCGCCTCCGGTCCCGAAGATGTGGGGGACCATTCGGACCCTGGCGAGGCCGGCCTCGTCCCCGGCTTCCGACGCGAAGGCGGCCGGCATGGCGCCGCAGTTGGCCAGGGTCCACACGCCGCTCTCTACGTCCAGCCACCGAACGTCGAGGAGGGCGGCCGCTCCACCCCCCGAGAGGAGATGGAGGATCTGCATGGTGAGCGCGCCGTCGGCGTCGGCCTCGCAGGCGTGGACGAGGAGGTGTTTGCGGCCGTCCCCGTCGAAGATCCCGTTGCACAGCATGTGGGCCACGCAGTGGCTGGCGTACCCATCGCTGAGCTCCGGCTGGCACTTCACCCCGATGAAGGCGTAGCCCTTCTTCCGGGCAAGGAGGCGGACGGCGAGGTAGCCTCGGATCTGGCGCAGGAGCCCTTCACGGGTGAAGGCGCCGCCGAAGCGTACCGTCTCTAGCCGGGAGGTGAGCCATTGGAAGTGGCGGGCCACCTCCTCCTCGGGCACGCGCTCGGACAGCGCGACGATCTCCGATTGCTCGTTCTGGTCGATGTCGACGCCGAAGAGCTGGTGCCACTGGGCGGGATCGGCGGTGGCGGCGATCATCCCCAGGGAACGGCCCCCGAAGAGGCCGAGCGTCTGGCCCCGGAGGGTCCGGAAGGCCCGGGCGGCTGCCCCGAGGGCGAGGAGGTCGCGGCGGGACTCCTCGCGAGCGGGATCGAAGATGCGCAGGTGCCTCCTTCCGATCTGGTCGAGGGCGCCGCCCGCCCCCAGCATGCCCACGATGCTCGAGGTCTCGGGTCGGGTGTTGCCCAAGAGGACGAGGGGCAAGGGGAGGAACTCGGCCAGCCTCACGGTGAGCAAGGGCTCGGTCCACACCGGGATGTGCACCACGAGGGCGTGCTGGTCGTGGTCGAGGCCCTCGACGAAACGCTGGATCTGCGAGGGGGAGGTGAGGACCTCCGATTCGGTGAGCTCGACGGCCTCGCGCAGCCACCCCAGGGCCGCCCGCTCCTCGACGGCCAGCGGCTCCCGCTGAGGCCGGTAGTCGGGCCGGGTCTCGCTCAGGGTCGCCAGGATCATCCGGGTTCGGTCGCTCATGGCGTGCCTTCTGGTGGTCACCGTTGCTCGCGCCGGCCGTTCAAGTAGACCGCGAGCAGGATGACGACGCCCTTCACAGCGGGTTGCATCATGGGAGAGACGTTGAGCAGGTTCAGGATGTTGTTGAGCGTTCCGAGGATGAGGACGCCCATGAGCGTGCCGGTGATGGTGCCCTCGCCACCGGAGAGGCTCGCTCCCCCGATCGTCACCGCCGCGATGGAGTCGAGGAGGTAGGTCTGGCCGGCGGCGGGGTGGCCCTCTCCCACCCGGGCCACGGCCAGCACGCCCCCGATGCTCGCGAGCACCGAGGCGAGGAGGTAGGCGAGGAATCGCACGGTGATGACCGGCGCGCCGGAGAGGGCCGCGGCCCGCTCGTTCCCGCCCACTGCGAACACGAAGTGACCGATCCGAAGCTTCAGGTAGAGACCCACCCCCGCGAGCGCGAGCAGCCACACCACCGCGGGCAGGGGAACGCCCAGGACACCCCGCCGATTGAAGGAGACGAGCAGGGGGGAGAGGGGGGCGCCGTTCAGGCCGGAGTAGATTCCCGCCCCTCCGCTCACCACCTGGGCGAGGGAGTACACGAAGAGCATCATCGCCAGGGTGACGACGAACGCCGGCAGGCGTCGCTCTGCCACGAAGTAGCCGTTCACGGCCCCGATGAGCGCGGGGATGGCGATCGTGAGGAGGAGGGCCGCGGGGAGCCCCACGAACTGGAAGATCATGAGGAGGACGGTCGCGAGCCCCACCACCGACCCCACGCTGAGGTCGATCCCGGCGCAGAGGATGACGAGGAGCTGGCCGAGGGACACCACCCCGAGGATGGCGTTCTGGAAGACGAGGTTCAGAAGGTTCGAGGGGCGTAGGAACACGCCGCGCGAGAGGGTGGCGGCGAGCGCCATGAGGAGAAGCATCACGAGGAAGGTGGTGAAGCTCCGCTGGGCGTCGACGGTGCGCTCCTGCCAGATTCTCCGGGGGAGGGGGAGTTCAAGCATGGGCCACTCCCCCTGCCGCCGCCCTTTCGTCCGGGCGGGAGCGGATCTGGGTGAGGGCCACGGCGAGGAGCACCACCGCTCCCTTGATCATCCCTTGCCAGAAGGGCGAGATGCCCGAGAGGTTCAGGACGCTGTTGATGACCCCGAAGATGAGCACTCCCGCGACGATCCCGTCGACCCGGCCCTTGCCGCCGAAGAGGCTCGCTCCCCCGACCACGACGGCGGCGATGCTCTCGAGCTCGTAGTTCTGGCCGCCCACGGGAGATCCGGAACCGAGGCGCGAGGTCCAGATCACCCCCCCCACCGCCGAGAGGAGGGCGGAGATCACGTAGACGGTGAGCTTGACCGAGGAGACCTTCACCCCGGAAAGCCGGCTCGACTCCTCGCTCGAG
>Ga0335077_10010018_pt1 | contig 11777 bp, 8 predicted proteins | sample Lox_Sample_31_FD_207151 | JGI IMG/M metagenome (GOLD analysis project Ga0335077, IMG submission 207151) | Soil microbial communities from Loxahatchee National Wildlife Refuge, Florida, United States - Lox_Sample_3.1 | ecosystem: Environmental > Terrestrial > Soil > Wetlands | place: USA: Florida...
ACTTCGAATGCGGTGGTGATCACGGTCACTTCGGCCGCGGCGCAGACGTTGAGTGTGTTGCCGGCTCCGCTGCCGTACACGATTACGACCATCGCCGGTGGAGCAACCAGCAACTGCGCCGGCGAGGCGGATACTTTGGGCGACGGTTGTCCGGCTACGCAGGTGGCGCTGACGACCGGCACCGACCTGCGCGGCGTGGCGGCGGATACGTTTGGGAACGTCTACTTTACGGATTCCACCAACAGCCGGATTCGCGAAGTGAACGCGGTGACGGGCATTCTGTCGACTAAGGCGGGCGGCGCCACGGTTTGCAGCAGCGGCATCGACAACTATGGCGATGGCTGCCCGGCATCGCAGACGTCGCTGAACGGCCCGCGAGGCGTGTGGTCGGACTTAGCGAACAACATATACATTGCCGGCTACAACGACAGCCTGGTTCACGAGATTCAAGCTTCCACCGGCACCATGATGCTGGTGGCCGGCGCACTGAGCGGGAAGACGGGCGGCGTTGGGGTTGGCGCGGACGGCATTCCCGCCACAACTTCCTTGCTGAGCAAGCCGCGCGGTGTCTGGACCGACTTGAACGGCAATCTCTACATCGCGGACTCGGGCAACAGCAAGATTCGCGTGGTTTACGCGGCAGGCCTGATTCCGAACGTGGCGACTCCGACGGTCGGCGACATCTATACGATCGCGGGGACGGGAACCGCGGGAAATTCGGGAGACAAGGGTATCGCGACCAGCGCCCTGCTGAATACACCGCAAGGCGGCGTCACGGACGTGAATGGAAACGTGTTCGTCGCGGATAGCAGTAATTCCCGCGTTCGCGTAATTTATATGGCCGGGACCACGGTGGCAAGCCTGATCGCCACTGAGAACCCGGGCACGACGGCAACCGCCGGTTACATTTACACGATTGCGGGGGGCGGGAGTTCGTCGGCCAGCACCACGCCGAAGCTCGGGACCAGCGTGTCGCTCGGGACCGTGCAGAAGTTAGCGATGGATCCGGGCGGGAACATTTATATCGTCGATAGCAGCAAGAACGAGGCGTTCTTCCTCGACATACGGAGCGGCTACCTGCGCATTCTGGCCGGCGGCGGCACGCCTTGCCCGGCGAAGACGGACGCCGTGGGGGACGGATGTCCCGCCACCCAGGCGACCATCACTTCGGGAAGCAACGGAATCGGAGTGGCCTTGGATCCCGCGGGGAACCTCTACGTGAGCGACACCAGCGACCTGCGGATCCGCAAGGTCTCGACGAACGCAGCTTTCGGCGCTACCGCCAACGGTTCCGCGGCGAGCCAGACCATGGAGGTGCACTTCATCAAGGGCGACACGCCGGCAGCGTCCGGGGCGTTTGCGGTGCCTTCCGGGCAGGCGGACTTCGCGGCGACACCAGCCTTGCCGTGTACGTCGGAAGTGGACGGCACCACGGATTGCGTGCTGAACCTGCAGTTTTCGCCGAAGGTTCCGGGCGCGCGAATGGCGCCGCTGACCATCACGTCGACGGCGGACTCGGTCGCTTCGATCGGCCTCGCCGGCATTGGCAACGGCGCGGGCGGCGCGATCGATCCGGCGACACAATTGACGATCGGATCCGGGCTGACGCCGCGCGGAGTGGCGGTGGATGCGAGCGAGAACGTGTACGTCGCCGACGCGGCGTCGCGCAGCGTGCTGAAGTACGCCGCCGGTTCCGGCACACCGACCACGCTGGCGAATGGATTCGTCACGCCGGGCGGAGTCGCGGTGGACGCCGCGGGAGCGGTTTACGTGGCGGATCCCGGGGCGGGCCAGGTGAAGCGGATCGCGCCGGGAGGAACGATGTCGTCGATCGGCACAGGCCTCACTACGCCGACGGGCGTTGCGACAGATCTCAACGGAAACATCTACATCGCAGACTCCAGCCAGGCGAGCATTGTCGAAGTCTCGCCGACTTTCACGGCACAGACGACGATCGGCAGCGGGTTCACAACGCCATCCTCGGTTGCGGTGGATTCGGCGTTCAACGTGTATGTTGCGGATCCCGGCGCCGGCAAGGTTACTAAGATCGCGCCCACCGGGGTTACCACGGCGGTTACGACGGGAGCCGCGATTCCGACGGCCGTCGCCGTGGATGCGGCGGGCAACCTTTACGTTACCGACGCTACGACGCTGTCCGTGATTTTGGTGCCCGTTACAAGCGGCGCGGCGACGGCGATTTACTCGGACCTGCTTTCACCGCAGTCGATTGCGCTCGATGGCATCGGCAACGCGTATGTTGCCGACAGCGGGAAGATGGGCGTGATCGAACTCGAGCGGACCGAGGGATTGCTTAGCCTCCCCAGCGACTCCACGCCTCTGACGGCAACCCTGTCCAGCATCGGCAACCAGGCGATTACGCCGACCGGCAGCGGATTCAGCCAGACGGACGCGACGGACTTCAGCTTGACGGCTGCAGGCTCCGCGCCATGCAATTTCGCGAGCACGATAGCGGCGGGGGCGGCCTGTACGCTGACGGCGGCGTTCACCCCGCAGGCTGTTGGCAGGTTCACCGATGTTGCGACACTGAGCGGAAACTACAGCAACGTAGCGCTGGCGAATCCGCAGTCCCTGCAATTGACGCTGAGCGGCACGGTGGCGGGCCTGGCGTCGCTGCTGGGAAGGATATCCAGCAAGTCGGGGTCCCAGAATGCGCGCGTGTGGACTATCAGCGTTGGTAATAGCGGAACGGCCGACGCGGTGGGCGTGCAGATAAACGGCATTGCGCTCACGCAGACGTTTGGCGCCGCGTGTACACCGGTAATTCAAACTTCGTTTCCGATTGCCCTTGGCACAATTTCTCCCGGAAACTCCGCGAGCGGAGGCATTACCATCAATTTCACGGGTTGTGCCAACACGGTTCGGTTCACCGTGAAGATCCCGTTTAGCGCCAACAACGGCGCTCTTCTGAGTTCGCTGGCGGTTTACAACCAATTTCAATAGTTGTGCGAAGACATGACGAGGACTACTAACATGAGACGCAAACTGATCTGGCAGGCTGTTATGCTGGTTGCGGCTGCCCAACTGGCGCACGCGAGTGCGCTGCTGACCCTAAGTCCGGCCAGCGGAGTAATCTCGGGTTATGCCGGAACCACGATAGGCTGGGGTTACACCATTACCAACACCGACCCGGGTGAATGGCTGGTGTTGGACGATTTCAGCATTTCGCCGGCTATTCCCTCGTACCTGGGCACCTTCACGGATTTCACGGCGTTCAACTTTATCCTGGTCGGGCCTAGCTCGGCGGTGTCTCAGGACTTCGACCCGGTTCTATTGACTGGCGTTGGGAGCTTCACAATCGCGCCGAACGCGCCTACCGGGGCCCAGTTCTTCGGGATTGTAATGGAGTACGACCTGTTCTCGGTCGATCCGACTTCCGGTGACTTCGATCCGGTATTGGATACCATTTCGACCGGTAATCAGCTTGAAGATCCCGCCGGTATCAACATAGTTCCCGAGCCCGCAACTTGGCTTGCGATGGTTGCCGCGTTCGGCCTTTTGGGCGGACTCGCGCGTAAGAGGTTGCGGATCTGATGCGCGTTAGTTCTGCGAGTGCCTAATAAGGGGCCGGGACCAACCTTATCGCACAGCCGCCGCCGGAGGCCAGCTTCAGATGCAAGACCGTCTGGGCGGTCACCTGGCGCTTGTCGAAGGTCGAGTCTTTCGGTTGCGCCGTGGCGTTGGGGCCGTCGGCGTATATCTCCGCGTCGTAGGTTCCGGTGCCGAGGAAGCTCAATGGCACGTCGAGCTCGCGGGCATCCCAATTCGTGATGCTACCGACGAACCACTCGGCACCGCGGCGGCGGGCGATGGTGATGTACTCGGGCGGTAGGCCGTTGAGGACGCGGGTTTCATCCCAACTCGCCGGGACGGCCTGTAGAAACGCGGTTTCCTTCTGGCCGTCGTAGGCATCGGGCGAATCGGCAACCATCTGCAACTCGCTTTCGAAGACAACGTACAGCGCGATCTGGTGCGCGCGCGTGCCCATCACCATGGGCGCGATGTTGCGCGGCACAAATTCTTCGCGGGTGACGTTGTCGAAGCCGCCAGGCGTGTAGTCCATGGGACCAGCCAACATGCGAGTGAAAGCGAGGGTTACATTGTGCTGGGGCGTTTCGCGCGCGCTCCACTTGTTGTACTCGGCGCCCATCACGCCTTCGCGCGTCAATAAGTTGGGGTATGTGCGGCGCATGCCGTCGGGCTTGAACGCGCCGTGGAAGTCGACCATGAGGTGGTGCTCGGCGGCTTTCTTCACAGCCAACCGGTACCAGTTGACCATCCACTGATCGGAGCGGTCCATGAAGTCGATTTTGACGCCGGCGATTCCCCACTTCTCGAACTGCGCGAAGGCGGCGTCCATCTGGTAGTTGACGTCGCGGTAGTGCGCCCACAGCCAGAGACGGACGTGCCTCGACTTCGCGTATTCGACTAACATCGGAATGTCGATGGCGGGGATGGACCGGGTGAGATCCAAGTGGCCGCCGCCCGCGTAGCCGCCCGCAGCGGATGGGTTCGCGAGCCGGGCCGACCAGCCGGCATCGATCAGCATGTACTCGAATTTGTTGCGCGCGGAGAAGTCGATGTAATACTTCATGGTGCCGTTATTCATGCCGGGTTGGGCGACACCCTTCGCCTGGCTGCCGCTCCACCAGTCCCAGGCGGTTTTGCCGGGCTTGACCCACGAAGTATCCGCGATGGCGCTGGGCGGATTCAAGTTGACCACCATGTTCGATACGACCAGCCGCCCGGGCTGGTCCCCGATCAGGAACACGCGCCAGCCGGATCGCACCGGCGTTTGCGAGATCACAGACAGCTTGGCGGCGTCCGCCTTGGGATCGAAGGGAGGCGCGATGCTGCCGTTGGTGTTGATGTCCTCGACGCGGGTCGCCAGGCGCGCGTGGAGAATGCCGGTGCCGGCGCCGGTGACGAACAGGTTCGGGTAGTCTTCGAGGTCGGCCTCGGTCAGGCCGACCCAGGCGATTCCAGGCACGTTCAGGAGGAGCGGCAGGTTGACTAGATATTCGGGATGGAGGCCACTGATCGCCAGTTCGTGATAATCGTCCTCGCTGCTAGTCTGGAAACCGCGCAAGATGAGAGCGAGTGTGTAAGCGTCCTTGGAGAAGCGAAATTGCGTGGCCTCGTTCAGGATGCGCACTTCCTTTATGGCAGGCTGTTCGGGCACGACGTAGCGAAAGGCGACGCCGTCGTCATAAGCGCGGGCCTCAATATCGAGGCGCCGGCCGTTGGCGCCAGTTTCCAGCGTCCGCACCGTGACGGCATTGTAGCGATCGCGAATGGGGTTCGCTTTGCCGGCGGCCGGCTTCCACGTTTCGTCCCGGCTGGATGGCTGCGACGATTCGATCCGGACGGCCGGGCCGAGCGCGGGCGAGCCATCCATGATGAGCCCGAGCGGCGACCATTCGAGCACAGGCCGGCCGCGGAACGTCACCCGATACGCCAATTGGCCCCCTGCCTCTTCGACGGACTGACCGCGCACGGTAGCGATTGACAACTCCAGCTCGCGGTTCGGCGAGCTGAGAACGACCGGCCCGTTTTGCGCCGCGGCGGCGAACCAGGCTAACGGAACGAGCAACAGCGATTTCGCGAATTGCAGATCGTGTGGCATATTCCCCCTCAGACTACTACAAGGCGGCGGTTGCAATCGTGTTCACGGGCGCTTCGCCATGAGAGAGAATGGAATTTCGGAATGAAAGGTCTGAGATGAAAGTCATCGCATTCAACGGCAGCGCGAGACGCGGCGGCAATACCGCCATCCTGCTGCGCCACGTGCTCGGCGAACTGGAAAAGGAAGGCATTCAAACCGAGCTGGTGGAAATGAGCGGGGCGAAGATACACGGCTGCCTGGCGTGCCGCAAGTGCTCAGCGCGCAAAGACGGGCGGTGCGCGCAAAGCGACGACGACGGAAACGCTTTTATCGGGAAGATGGCGGCGGCGGATGGTATTCTGCTCGGCTCGCCGACCTACGTGGCCGATGTTTCGCCGGAGATCAAAGCGCTGGTCGACCGCGCATGCATGGTGGGAGGCGCTAACTGCGGCATGTTCCGGCGCAAGGTGGGCGCGGCGGTGATCGCGGTGCGCAGGGCGGGCGCGATGCACGTGTTCGATGCCTTGAATCACTTTTTCCTGATCAGCGAAATGATCATTCCGGGTTCCTCGTACTGGAACATCGGGATCGGGCGCGAGCCGGGCGAAGTGGAGAAGGACGAGGAAGGCATCCGCACCATGAAGACGCTGGGACGCAACATGGCGTGGCTGCTGAAGAAGGTGAGCGCTTGACATTCGGCGCCGCGAGCGGGCCGGGCATGGCCGTCCCCTACGGACGCAACGGCAATCTGGCCAGCCGGCGGGCAAGCTAAAGCATGCCCCACCAAGCGGGTGGCTAGGTCGACGCGGGGGCTGGCGGCTTGGCGGGCAGGGCCGCGGGGAGAGCGCCGCCTTCGGCAGCCATCAGGTTGGCCAGCATCCTGGCGTGCGGGCCGCCGGGGAGCAGCAGGATGCGCGCGCTCGAGGCCAGGATTCGCTGCGTCTCGAGCACGTCAAATAGCGCCTCGGCGACCGGCGGCTCTTTTGAGATCTCCTGCAAGGCCTGCCCCAGCGTGGCCGGACGGATGGTCGCCGCCTTGGCGAACTCGATAGCCGCTTCGCGCTCGGCCGAGCTGGTGATGACGCTGACCTGGTTGGCGCCGGCCTGCTTGATGGCGGAAGTCACCTGGCGCAGGCGGTTGACCACCTTCTCCTCGATCTGCCGGATCATGCCGGCGTCGCGGAAGTGCACCTTGCGGATGTAGACGGAGCCGAGCTGGTATCCCCACTCGGTGGATTTGCTGGTGACTTCGGCGCGCACGGTCTGGCTCATGTTGTGGCGCGTCTGGAGCATTTCGGCGAGCGGCATGTTACTGAGGCAGCGCACGGTGGCGCTGTTGACATTGGCGCGCAGCGAGCCGCGCGGATCGGCGTTCTTGAACAGGTAGGCTACCGGGTCGCTGAGCCACATCTCGTACCAGATGCCGATTCCCATGGGGGCGCCTTCCTCGGAGTTCACCGGCTGGCTGCGCAAGTACTCCTGGTCGAGGCGCAGATCGAGGACGTGGCAGGTGCCGAGCAGGTTGATGAAGAAGGCCGAGAAACCGAGCTTGCCGGGCAGGAAGTGGAGGCCCGGTTCATCGAGCACGCCGACGACTTTCCCCCAGAGCACGTACACGCGGCAGGTTCGCTCCTGCACGATCGCGTACAGACCGAACATGCGGCACAGCGCCAGGAACACGGGCTCAGCGATGAAGAGGCCGACGAAGACAACCAGCGCGGCCGTGATGAGTTCCACTATTGACGGGTCCATTACTTTCCGGCCTCCAGGTAAATCTGCTGGGCCTTTTCGAACAGCGCCAGCCGCACATTTCTCAAATAGGCCTGCAGGACGTTGCCGCCGCCCTTGTACAGCGCGGAGAGTTCCGCGGCCAGGGATTTGACCGGCTCCACTTCGGCCTGCGCGCGCAGGGTTTCGATTTCGACGGCGCGCTTGGACTGCACCACGCGCTGATCGGCGCTCGCCTGCGCGAGGCTGATGTCGCTCGACACCTGGTTGTGAGCCGTGTTGATGGCGGCCAGCGCGGATTCCACTTCAGGCGGCGGGTCGATGCCGGTGATCAGCGAGGCGTCGAAAATAACGCCGTAGCGCGCCGGCGTGGCGCGGCATTCGTTATCCATATATTCGTTGAGGTCGCGCAGATTCTTGCGCAGGTCGTTGATCGAGACGCCGGTCATCTCGCCCGAGGCGAGCGGCGCCGCGCCATCGGCGGCCTCTCCGGCGGGAAGCGCCACGGGTTTCGCCTCGAAATTCGCGATGCGCTGCCGCAGGACGGAAACGAAGTACCCCAGCACGTGGACGAACGGTTTCTTGATGCCGAACAGGAACGCATACAGGTTGGACTCGCTGACGCGGTAACGGATCTGCCCGGTGAGGCCGGTGTTGAGCTGGTCCTTGGTGACGGCTTCCAGACGCGTGCCGCCCTCGTTGGCGGTAGGGTCTTCGAGGTCGATCGCCATGTTGATAGTCATGGTGGCGATGGATACCTTGCGAACCTTCTCCCAGGGCATCTTGAAATATGGCCCGCCGGGCTGGACGACGCGGACCTGCGGAAATGTATACCGCGCGCGCTCCTCGGGGCGGAGGAACTCGGCGATGGGATCGTCGAGTGTGGTTTTGCCTCCCAAAACCCGCACGGCCCGGCCGAAACTGGTCTTGACCGCGCGCTCGTTCTGATCCACCGTGTACAAGCCCATAATCAGAAAGCGCAACAAAAACCATGCGGTGATGCCGATGAGTGCACCAATCAGAGTCTGCATGAGCACCTCACCGGTAGTATAGCTGGAATCCCTTCCAATTAGGATATTCAGGTACTAATTCGGGAGCGCGGATAGTTACAAGCTGATGAACTCGTCGCGGAAGGCTGGCGCGTGTGCTGCGAGGGCCGTAGTGAACCCGGGGCGGTGTCCGGAGGGCCGGGCCCCGCCCCGCTCCCGCTACAATGGGAAGCGGTGCCGGCATTGGAACGGGAAACCGAAATCGAGCTTGCGCGGGAACTGATGGCGGGGCGGCCGGAGGCGTTCGACCGCTTTGTGGACCACTTTCGCGCTAAGATCTTCCATTACAGCTGGCTGATGTGCGGCCACCGGGAAGACGCTGAGGAAGTGGCGCAGGAGACGCTGCTGCGGGTGTTTGAGAGCTTCGACCAATTGCGCGAGCCGGAGCGGGTCCGCCCGTGGGTTTTTCGAATTGCCAAGAACGCCTGCCTGATGAAGCGGCGCAAGAGTGTCTTCGCGCCACGGCGGGAGCTCTCGCTCGACGATTTTCTGCCGCCGATGGACCGCGAGAGCGGCCATCCCAAGATCGAAATCGCCGATTGGTCCCGGCTGCCCGACCGGCAGGTGCTGCAATCGGAGATGAAGGAGGTGCTCGCGCGAGCCATCCACGAGCTGCCGGAGAACTACCGCGCCGTGATTCTGCTGCGGGACGTGGAGGAGCTATCCACGCTGGAAACCGCCAGGATTCTCGACCTGGCCGAAGATGTGGTCAAGACGCGCCTGCATCGCGCCCGGCTGGCGGTTCGCCAGACGCTGGACGAATATTTGCGGACCGATGGCCGGGCAGTGGTCAGCCGCGGCTGAGGAGGAGGAGATGGACCCGCGCGAGCGCACCGAGAAATGCCGGGAGGTGTTCTCCCTGCTATCCGACTATCTGGACGTGGAGCTGCCGCCCGAAGCGTGCCAGGAGATCGAGAGGCATCTGGCCGGCTGCGCGCCCTGCGTCGAGTTCGCCGAGAGCCTTCGAAAGACCGTAGAGATCTGCCGCGGCTACCGGCCGCACGAACTGCCGGGGCCGCTGGAAGAGAAAGCGCGGCAGCAGCTCGCCGACGCTTACCAAAGGATGCTGAGCCAGAAGAAAAACGCCGCCGGGTGAAGGCGCGATTCTATCGGCAGGGCGCATGGATAGCCCTCATCCGCTCCCTTTGGTCGCGGCTCCGATTCAACGGGCGCTACCGGAGGGCTCCCAGCGTGAATTGCAGGCCGGCGTACTGCCGCTGGTAGTCGTACTTCGCGTTGAGGTTTTCGATTTCGGCCCTGGTGACGTTCAACTGGGCCTGGGTGAGCTCGACGATGCTGGAGAGGCCGAGGTTGTAACGGCCCTGGGCCAGATCGAGCGCCAGAGCGGCCTGACGCAGCAATTGCGCCGTGACATCGAGGCGCTGGTAGGCATCGGTGGCGCCGGCCCATGCCGTCCGCACGTCACGCGTGATGGCCTCCGCCTCGTTGCGCAGGTGCTGATCGGCTTCGAGCGCGCGGGAGTGCGCTTCCTCACGCCGCGCCCTGAACAGGCCGCCGTTCAGAATCGGAATCTCCACGTTGACCGCCACGCCTTCGTACTCGCCCGGTATCCGCCGCGGCAGGGTGATCTGGTCGATGTAGGGCATGTAGCCGCCCACGCCGATCAGGCTGGCGGTGGGGTACGAGAGGTCCTTCTCCGCGCGTTCGAAGCGGTAGGCAGCGTCGCGGCTCAGCTGCAGAGCGGCCAGCTCGGGCCGGTTGCTGAGCGCCTGCGCCACCAGATCCTCGACGTTCGCCGGAGGGCTGGGCGGCAGCGGCTGATCCTCGAGTTGATAAGTTGCCGACTGCTGAGAGCCGAGGGTGCGAGTCAGCTCGGCGAACGATTCCTGCACCTGATCCTGCGCCTGAAGCAGGAGCAGCTTCGCCTCCGACAGGTTCACCTCCACGAAGCTGACGTCCAGCTCCGAGCGCAGCTTGTTGTTGAACAGCGCGGTGACCTGCTCGACCAGCAACTGGCGGGCGGCCACCGTCTCCTGCGCCACCTTCACCAGCGCCTGCGCGCGAAGGGAATCGAAATACGCCTGGTTGACTCCCAGCAGCACCCCATAACGCGTGGCCTGATAAGTCTGCTGGGCGGCGCTGGCTTCGAGACGCGAGTTAGCCACTAAGTTCGGCGTGCGGCCGAAATCGCTGATTAACTGGCTGAGGGTGATGCCCTCGCCCTGGCGGTCGAACAGGCGGGAGTCCGTCAGGAAGCCGGCGCCGATGCGACCCTGCGGATTGCCTTGCGAGCCGGTGATGTCGCCCTGGAGCACCGGGTAATAAGCGGCTTTGGATTCGACGATCCGCTTCTCCATGGCGGTGGTCTCGTTTTGCGCAGCCAAAACCTGCGGGTGGTTCTTCAGCGCGAGCGCCTCTGCATCCTGCAGGCTCAACTTCGTGGGCGCTGCAGGTTGCGCCAGCAGTGAGGTGCCGTAAAGGACCAGGAGGAACGCGACAGATAGCCATCTCATAAGTTGTTTCCGCGCACTTGCTAACCGCGATCGATCACCGGCCGTCCCGGGTAAGCCAACAGGTAAGCCGCCGGCACAATGAACACAGTGAGAACGACCGATGCCAGGAGCCCGCCGATGATTACTCGCGCCAGCGGGGCATACTGTTCGCTGCCCGTGCCCAGCTTGAGTGCCATCGGCAGCATGCCGATGATGGTGGCAAGCGATGTCATCAGGATGGGGCGCAGCCGGACACGGCAGGAGGCGATGACGGCGTCCTCGGAGGCGAATCCCTGCTCTTCCAGGCGGTGGGTAAACTCGACGATCAGGATGCTATTGGAGGCGGCTATGCCGACCAGCATGAGCACTCCCATCAGCGACATGACGTTCAGCGTGGTGCCCGTCAGCGGCAGTACCACCAGCACGCCGATGAATCCCATGGGGATGGCGAGCATGATCAGAAACGGGTCCTTGAACGACCGAAACTGGGCCACCAGCACCAGGTAAAGGAGGAGCGCCGAGAGCGACAGGCCGACGGCGAAACTGTGAAACGAAGCATTCATCCCGTCCACCATGCCGCGCAGGTCGACGCGGAGGTTCGAAGGCAGGTTGAGATCGGCGATCAGCTCGTGGATTTCGCGCGAGGCTCTGCCCAGGTCTTCGCCGGACGGCGTGACATAGACGTCGGTGACGCGCTGGATCTGGTAATGCGAGATCTGTGTCGCAGTTTCGACGTTTTCGAGTTTCACCACGGTATCGAGCGTGGTCGGCTCGGCAAGGTTGGGCGCCCGCAGCGGAATGCTTTTGAGGTCGATCAAGCTGTGGATGGCCGGCTTGCCGTGCTCGTAATACTGAACCGTCAGGAAGTAGTCGTTGCCGGTCTGGCGATCGACCCAATAATTGGGGGCGATCATGGTGTTCGAG
>Ga0335077_10010019_pt1 | contig 11776 bp, 11 predicted proteins | sample Lox_Sample_31_FD_207151 | JGI IMG/M metagenome (GOLD analysis project Ga0335077, IMG submission 207151) | Soil microbial communities from Loxahatchee National Wildlife Refuge, Florida, United States - Lox_Sample_3.1 | ecosystem: Environmental > Terrestrial > Soil > Wetlands | place: USA...
TTCGTGGCTGAGCCATTTACTCCTACCTCCGATTCAGTCAGCCGCGCTGGATACATGTTCCAGCTGGGGGATGGTGCCGCTGGCGCGAAAACCGCCGATATCGTCAGTGGTGAAGCCAAGCTCCTTCAGCACCTCTTCGTTATGCTCGCCGACTCCCGGCGCGCGCCTGGCAGGCACTTTAGCAACACCGTGCACTTGAATAGGACTGCTGATGGTGGATGTCAGTTTCTCGCCGGCTCCCCCCAGTGGGACGATGATGTCATTCGCTCGCAATTGAGGATCATTAATCACTTCCTGCGGCTCACGCACGGCGCCGAAGGTGACGTGAACTCCGTCGAAGACTTCGTACCAATGCGACATTGGCTGCGAGCTAAAGACCTTGTCGAGCATTGCCGTCAGTTCCGGCCGGTTCAGCGCTAGCTTGGCAGGATCGGAGAACCGCGGATCCGTCAGGATGTCCTCACGACCTATTGCTTTCACAATAGCGGGTATCTTGTCCGGAGTAACCACGAGAACGAACCAAGTGCCATCGGAAGAACGATAAGTGTTCAAAGCTGCATTTGCGGGGTGCGCTCGATCATGAAGCCCATAGAAATTCGCACCGCATAGAGCCGCCTGGATAAAGACACTGGCCGACCAGACACCTGCCGCGAGAAGCGAAGTGGTGACGTAGGATCCTTTGCCGGTACGTTCGCGACGATAGAGCGCGGTCGCAATCGCTGCATAAATGCATACCGCAGTCGCATTGTCACCGCTACCTGCCACAGGCCAGGTCGGAGGCGATCCAGCATCGCGCGTCATGAATAACAAACCGCTTCGCGCCCAGTAGGCGGTGATATCAAATCCTGGAAGGCTTGCGTCCGGACCGTTCTCGCCGAAGCCGGTGAGATCCGCATAGATCAGACGCGGGTTCCACTGCGCGACATCGTCATATTCGAGCTTCAATTTCTTGCGCGCGGGATGGGGTGTGTTGACGATGAACACGTCGGCCCACTTGGCCAACCGCTCGAGAACCTGCTGCGCGCCCGCAGCTTTCAGATTGAGCGCAACGCCACGCTTGTTTCGATTGGCCATTTGGAAGGGATAAGCCACTTCCGAATGTGGCTGCGGCGCGATCTTCTGCCCCATTCTCCACAGCTCTCCGTCAGGCGGCTCGACTTTGATGACATCCGCGCCGAAGTCGGACAGGATCGTCGCCGCGCCGGGCCCCGCGATGAAGCTGGCAAGATCCACAACTTTCAAACCGGCAAAAATATTATCGGTCGCCATAACGCTCCTTTTGAAGCAAGTCTCGAATTCCTTACCGCCCGTGAAATTGCGGCGCCCGTTTCTCCAGGAAGGCTGATGTGCCTTCCTTTTTGTCTTCTGACCCTGCGCAGATCCCGAATAGCGACGCCTCGATCAAGAGACCTTCCGAGACGCTCCCGTCCAACCCTTTGTTAACGGCATCGATCGAGAACTTAATGCTGAGCGGAGCGTTGGAATTGATCTGATTGAGGATGGCTTCGGCTCGCGCGATCAGATTTGCACTAGGAACGACCTCGTTGACAAGGCCGATCCGATACGCTTCCTGCGCACTGATGATTTCGCCGGAGAGAATGAGTTGCAGCGCTCTACCCTTGCCCACCAATCGCGGAAGGCGCTGGGTTCCGCCGGCGCCTGGCATGATTCCCAGCTTCACCTCGGGTTGGCCGAACTTCGCAGTTTCGGCAGCGATTCGGATGGTGCATGCCATGGCCAGTTCACAGCCACCGCCGAGGGCAAAGCCGTTCACGGCAGCGATGACTGGTTTGCCGAGATTTTCGAGCCGCTCGGTCACGGCCTGCGCGTGCCGCGTCGCTTCTTCTGCCTGGGAGGCGGTGTAGCTGGACATTTCGGCGATATCGGCACCAGCGGCGAACGCCTTGTCTCCGCTGCCGGTCAAAATCACGCCGCGGACTTCGGAATCATCGTCGGCATTCTCAAACGCTGCTTTCAGTTCCGCAAAGACTGCCTGGTTCAGGGCATTGAGCACCTTGGGGCGGTTGAGGGTTACGTATGCGACTTTAGCTTTCTTCTCATAAAGAAGGTTCTGAAACGTTGATCCTGCGACTGCGGTACCCATAGTCTTCTCCATGTCCTCGTGAGTTGATGATCCACCCGGCGACTACAGCCAATTTGCGCACGCTTGCGACGCAAGGCAGCGCAGAGTGAATCATCAGTTGTCAAACTTCGTTTCCTAATCAAAGCAGGCATCTCCTACTTGCTTGCAGGTAGTTCCGCATATGCGATTCCGGTGAGATTTCCCTCGGCAAAAAGGAGCATCTTGCTGTTCGATCCATCTAGGTTCGCGGTGTAAACCGAACCTCCGAAGTCGGTCATGAACATGCGGCCATTCTTCAGATCCAGCGACAAGCCGATGCCCTCCATCAGGTGAGTGAAGACAATTTCCGGGTCCTTGCGATTTCCGGGTGCGGCATCCATTGGGGCGCGATTGACGGTATTGCCGCGGGGCGGGTCGCCGCGATCGGTCCAGTAAATCGTGCGATTGGCGAGGTCGAGATCCAGGTCGATGGGTTCCGGCAACCCATCAAAGAGCATTTCGATGTCTTTGCGGTTCGCCGCAGTCTGACCCTTCGGGACTTCAAAGTTGGCGCGGAAAATCCGGCCCTGGCCGGCGTTGTCGGCACCCTTCTGCGTCCAGTAAAGCTTGCCGGCTTCAACATCGAGGGCTATGCCCACGCACCAGTTCATTGCGTCCGGGCCGGGACGGGAGTCACCCTGACTTGTGTCAACGATGGTTTCGATGTCGGAACCATCAAGATTGCACCGCATCACCCGCATACCTTCGCGATCACACCAGTAAAGCCTGCGGTTCTTCTTGTCGAGTTGGAGCTGCTTGGGGGTGAAGGTTCCGCCCGGGGGAACAATGCTTGTGACATTGCTGCCGTCAAGATCAGCGCGATCAATGGAACCATCGTTCGCTTTCAAGTTACCCATGTTGGTCCAGTAGATGTGCCCTGCCTCCGCGTCTACCACTATGCCGTCGGGAAGCTTTCGGCCTTCGCTGATAATCGTTGTCAAGTCCGAGCCGTCGGGCTTGCAGGAAAATATGCGGCCGACACCCAGATCGAGAATGAAAAGGCGACCTGGATCGGACTTCGCGGCGTGGAGTGCGCTCGTCGTTTCGGAAGCAGTTGAGGACATCGCTTTGTTCTCGCTTTCAATGCTGAGGTCAAAACTCGCGTTTATCTATCTATGTTCCTGTTTGCGATACAGACCTACAGGAACGCGCTCAACCCGGTGACGGCTTTGCCGACAATCAGGTTCTGCATTTGAAATGTTCCCTCGTAGGTGTACAGGGCTTCAGCGTCGGCGAAGAAGCGTCCCACGTTGTAGTCGGCTGCGATGCCGTTTCCGCCACACACTTCGCGGGCCCACGCGACCGTCTCGCGGCACTTGGACGTACAGAACGCTTTTGAAAGCGCCGCGTGCGCGTCGGTCATTTTCCCTTCGGCCTCTAACTGAGCCAGACGAATCAGCAGGCACTGGGCAGCGGTAATATTGGCGAGCATTCTGGCGAGGAGGTCCTGGACGAGCTGAAATGAGCCGATCGGCTTTCCAAACTGCAAGCGCTCCTGGGCATACTTGAGAGCATTCTCGTAGGCACCCATGGCGCATCCGGTGGCTTCCCAGCCGACGAAATAGCGCGTTCCGCGCAAGACCTTGGCCGTGTCGCGAAACGAAGTATCGACTTGAAGACGGTTCTCCTCTGGGATACGGCAGTTCTCCATCGTGATCAGGCCGTTCTGAACCACCTTGAGCGCAATCTTGTTCTGAATCTTTTCGACCTTGAATCCAGGGGTGGTCTTGTTCTCAACGATGAATCCCTTGACCTGATTGTCGGCAAGGTCACGCGCCCAGATGATCGAGATGTCGCACCAGGGAGCGTTACCAATCCACTTTTTCTGGCCGTTGATAATCCAGGTGTCGCCTTCACGTTTGGCCGTTGTTGTCAGGCCGCCGGAGGCCCCGGAACCAGTTAGCGGTTCGGTCAGTCCGAAGCAGCCGATTTTTTCCAAGCGAGCCATCGGCGGAAGCCACTTCTGTTTTTGCTCTTCCGATCCCCCGTAGTAGATGGAAGACATTGCCAGTCCACTGTGCACACCGAAGAAGGTCGAGATAGACGCGTCAATGCGTCCCATCTCCATCGCAATCAAACCGGCCAGCAATCCACCACCGCCTCTGCAGCCGTAGCCTTCCAGGCCAACGCCACCGATGTTGAGTCCCTGAATCCCCGGCAAGAGTTCAAAGGGAAAGGCATCCTCGACCCAGTACCTGGTGATGATGGGCTGAACCTTGGTTTCCATGAACGAGCGCACCTGCTTCACAACCGCCAGGTCCCCCGCCGGAAGCGTCTCGACAAGTTTGTAAAAATCACTATTGGGCGCGGGAAGCGCCTTCGCGGGCTTCGGCATCGTGATCGGCTGCTGTGGCAGAGTTGCCATAAACAATTCTCCTAGCTTATTAACCGCCTCTTTTCTTTCTGCGGCGCAATGACAAGAGCATTCCATTTGCCAAATGAAACACTTTCTTGGACTGCTGAAACAGCAACCCTTATCGATCCAGGCCTGATATTTGTGTTCAATAATCGACAGTTGAGCGTCAGCAAATTGACTTTGGTGTCGACAGGCGTTCGAGAAACTGTCAATTGAACCGGACGCGCGTAGCCATCCGGACAAGCTCAATCTGATTTCCACCGCAGCGAGAAGTTCCTTTCCTCATAAGTGGCAGATCACTTGCTTTACTCTCGGGAGACAGCGCCACACGAATCACGCGAAAACTGGAAAGGAATCATGAAAACGAAAAGCATGGCCGATAAGCCACTAATCAACGCCCTGGAAGAGATCATTGCTCTTGAGGTGGAAAATCAGATCAAATTTGAGGCGTGGGAGCAAGTTTTTGAAAAGACGAATCCGCTTGTTCACGAGCTTTACCGTGGACAGGTCGAGACACTCAGCAAGCAAAAGAAAGCGAAATTGCAGCTCGCGCTCACCGCGGCCTTGAAGGAGAAGCTGAAGAAGAGATAGGGCCCCTGAAGCTTGCGAAGTGTTGTATGGAACAACGAACAGACGCTCGATTCCATATTGGATAGCGCTCAGAGGGCCCGCGCCATGGGATGAACCCCTCCAAGCGCGTGCACCCGTTGCTTATTAATCCCGCCCGGCACGGTGTTCAAGACCCAAAAAGGATCACTTCCCAAGTCCGGTCAGGACGTGCCCGAGCTTGTTTCGCTTCGCTGTCAAATAACGCAGGTTCGAAGGTGAAGGAGCGATTTCAAGGGGCAGCCATTCCGTAATCGATAGCCCGTAACCTTCGATGCCGACTAGCTTACGTGGATTGTTGCTTAGAAGCCGCATGGAGCGCACACCGACTTCGCGCAGGATCTGCACCCCAATGCCATAATCTCGCTGATCCGGTTTGAAGCCGAGTCGCTCATTGGCCTCCACCGTGTCAAAGCCCTGATCCTGCAAACCGTACGCGCGAATCTTGTTTGCCAGGCCTATGCCCCGCCCCTCCTGGCTGAGGTAAAGCAGCACACCGCGACCTTCGCTGGCGATCTGACCCAAGGCTTTGTCGAGCTGCGCACCACAGTCGCAGCGGACAGAACGCAGTACATCGCCCGTGAGGCATTGTGAGTGTACGCGAACGAGCACGTCCTGCCCATCTCCGATGTCGCCGCACACAAGAGCAATATGCGTTTGCTTGTCGACCTGGTTTTCGAATGCGTGGAGCCGGAACTTTCCGTATTCCGTCGGGAGCATTGTAGAGGCCACACACTTGACGACCGAATCCGTCCTTAGGCGATAGGTGATCAGGTCGGCCACGGTGATCAGCAGAATCTGGTGACGAAGGGCAAATTCGCAGAGCTCGGGCACACGGGCCATAGAGCCGTCTTCGTTCATGATCTCGCAGATAACGCCGGCAGGGCGCAGACCGGCCAGCCTGGCTAGATCCACGGCAGCCTCGGTTTGACCGGCGCGTGCCAACACTCCGGCGTTGCTTGCACGCAGCGGGAACATGTGCCCAGGACGGACCAGATCGACTGGCTTCGTCGCTGGATCGATTGCCGCGAGCACCGTGCTCGCACGGTCTGCGGCCGAGATTCCGGTCGTCGTACCCTCTCTTGCCTCTATGCTGACACAAAACGCCGTATCGAATCGCGATGAGTTCTTGGGCACCATGAGCGGGATTTCGAGTTCATCGAGCCGCTCGGGCGTCATCGCCAGGCAAATCAAACCCCGGCCGTACTTCGCCATGAAGTTGATGGCTTCGGGGGTGATCTTTTCCGCTGCCATGGTCAGATCGCCTTCATTTTCTCGATCTTCGTCATCGGCTACGATCACCATCTCGCCCGCGCGTATGGCCGCGATGGCATCCTCGATTTGCGCGAATTGGTCTGAACGGTTACGAGCTGCTTTCACAATTTCAAGCTTCTGGAGCATATGTGTACTCTTCGTCACTAGAAATATCCGCTACCGAAAGGTGACTCTCAGCACGAACACCAACGGAAGATAAACTATGGACGCTGCGAGCAGCCGGCGTGCAGATCCCCTCGACCGCTGAAGCACGAAGTCCAGGCCAAAGTAGAGGAACCCCAGACTTAACAGTAGTCCCGCACAATAGATTACTACTGCGTGCCGGACTGAAAAGTGCACGACGCTGATGGGGATTAAAGCAACCAGCGGTAACAGCGTTTGCAGAATCACCAGCGCTACTCTCGCGTGCCCCTTCGGTAACATCGAGTAACCCGCGCGGTCGTAGTCCTCGCGGTACATCCATGCGATTGACATGAAATGCGGGAACTGCCACAGGAAGACGATGGCATAGAGTAGCCACGCCTCCATATTCAACTTTCCGGATGCTGCGGCCCAGCCGATCAGTGGAGGCATAGCACCGGGAACGGCCCCGACGAGAACGCACAGAGGGGTTCTTCTTTTGAGTGGGGTGTACAAGAACAGATAGGAGCATAAGGTGAGAAGCGCCAGCAGACTTGCAAGCACGCCGGCGCCTATCGCAAGATAAACGCTACCAGCCACTGACGACACTATCCCAAAGGCTAAGACAGCATGCGGCTCAAGACGACCAGCGGCCGCGGGGCGCCGCGCGGTCCTGCGCATTTGTGCATCGAACTTCCGTTCAATGTACTGATTCAGCGTCGCCGTCCCGCTTGCAACCAGTAAGGTTCCGACCAAGGTGTTGAACAATCCGAGCACTGAAAACTTTTGGTCTGCGCTTGCACAACCGAGATAGAAGCCGGCAGAGGTTGTGATCAAAATCAGGAAATTGATTTCTGGCTTGGTTAGCGCCCAGTAGTCTGAGAGCAAGCTGGACGCCGCAACAATGCGGCGCTCCACTGCAGGTGCGTCGAAGACAGTCACAAGAGGCTCGCCTGACATCTAGACAACCTCCGTACTCTGCGGAGCCGTCTGCAGTTCCGTGCTTAGCAGGGGCGAGAGTAACCGCGCCGTGACGATCGTCCCTGCTATCAGGTAGACCACGGTGACGCAGGTCCACATCAACGCACCTGCGCATTGTTGGTCCTCTAGCGCGGACAGGCCGAATGGATGTGAAGAGGATAAGTAGACGGGGTACACCACGCGGTCGCAAAAGACGAGAAACCCGGAGAGGATATCGCATGGCAATGTGGCCAGGAAAAGATACACAAGCATCGACCATTCCGGCCATTTCGAGGCAGTCGACCCAGACTGGACGACAGGCCACCAGAAAAGAAGACCGGTTATCAGGAACGATGCGTGTGCAATTCCATGCCAGGCTCCCGATTGCATCCCGAGCCTAAAAAGAGCGGGAATGTGCCATCCGACGAGCGTGGCGGCCGCTGCAAACCAGCAAACTGCGGGATGTGTCAGCGCCCTCCGCAATTGCCGTACTGGCGCCGCCCGCGACAGCGGATGGATGACGGATTGCACGAATCCCCGCGGTAGGCCCTGCAGTACGGCCCTTACAGGTGCACCGAGCCATATCATGGGAGCAGCAAATGTCATGAGGAGCAGATGTTGAACCATGTGGGCTGTCAGCAACTCGTGATCTAGCGCAGCCAGGGGCGAGGCTATCGCCGCCCAGACAAAGAACAGTCCGAGGAGAAAACTGGCGGCGCGCCAGCCCTCAACCGTGTCCTGGCTAAACCTGCGAATACAAACCCATCCACGCACATAGACCAATGCCGCAAGTATCAAGATGACAGAAACCAGGAATGTTTCGAACGAGGCGTGATGAGCATGTGGCATCGATGGTCATCCTATGGCTGAGCGCGGAGAGGTTTTTGGCCACTTTCACCAAGTACCGTGTCACGTGAAGCATCGCGCGCGGGAGCTTGCCTCGCCGGGTGTAGTGTTTCAAGAAATGCCACCAGGGCCGTGGTCTCCGCAGGGCTCAAATTCTTTCCGTAGGCAGGCATGTTGCCGCCCCCTTGAATCACCTGCCGGATGAGTTGGTCCTGTGTCAGTCGAACGGCGACGCTGTCCAAGGCCGGGCCTCTCTGTCCACCGGTAGCGCCAAGTGCATGGCAGTTGCGGCACTGCTTTACCTGAAACACGAGCGCGCCCTGACGTTCCAGTGCAGTTGTGCCGCGTACAAAGCGATCCGGAACGGGATCACCGCTCCAGGCGTTCATGTGCGGACTCCACGGTGCGAATTGTGCCATACGGGTAAACGTTCCGAGTGTGACTGCAATCAGCAGGACCGTGAGAACCGCAATCGGCCGCCGCTTCCAGCTCTTTTCTCCTTCGCCGGAAAGAAACGGTAGAAGGACCAATGCAACAATCGCCAAAGGCGGGCCGATGAGAAGGAACGGCGTCTCCATCGATGGGGGGAGCAGTGAGAGTAGAGCGTACAGCCACAGGAAGAAGTAGTCCGGCTTGGGAGCAGTCTGGATGATCGTCGGATCCGGCTGGCCGGTCGGCCCAAACGGGCCAAAGTAGAAAGCGCACGCCGCGATGGCCAGGATAATAAACCCAGCGAAAAACATGTCTTTCCAAACCGCATAGGGAACAAACGGCTCACCGTCTTGCCTCGTTAGTGTGTGATATTCGCGTTCATAGGTCGTGCGCCTGACAATGCGACCGGGCATCGGCCATTCGGTGATCCCCAGCTTCAGCACCATCAAGAGATGCAGGCCTACGAACGCGACCAGCAGTCCAGGAATTACGAATACGTGCAGCGCAAAGAACCGTGAAAGAGTTGCGCCGGCGATGATCGGTCCACCCAACATCAGCTTAACCGCCGCTGGACCGATGATCGGAACGCGGCTGGCGATCGATGCTCCAATCCCTAGTCCCCAATAGGCGTCCTGATCGAAGCGCATGATTTGGCCTGTGAACGCCATGCCCAACGTCATCAATAGGAGGAATACTCCAATGATCCAGGTGAGTTCACGCGGGAACTTATAGGCCCCGAACAGAAACACCTGCACCATGTGAATCAGGACAATCGCTACCATGAAGTTGGAGCCCCACCCATGCATCCCGCGGATGAACCAGCCGAGGGCCACGTCGTGATTGAGATTCTGCAGGCTGCTCCATGCCTCTCCGGCTGAAGGCACGTAAATCAGTGCGAGCAGAATTCCAGTCACAAGTTGGATAAGGAAGACGGTCAGCGCCGCACTCCCGAACACATAGAACCAGCTTGCTGTGTTTCGTGGCACCCGATGTTCAGCGGCTTCGCGAATGGGCGCCGCGAGCTGCAAGCGATGATCGAGCCACTCTCCAATCTTGGCAGCTAGGCGCATGGCGGCTTCTCCAGGCCCAGCGCAGCAGTCGGTCCTCCCGGTGTCGGCAACTCACCGGCTTGAATGGTAACGAGACCGTTCTCGACCTTGTACGCGTATTCGAAGAGTCCGCGCTCAGGCGGTCCGGACGCGCGCGATCCGTCGCGGTAGTACGCTCCACCATGACAGGGACACATGAACAATCCGGACTGGGGAAACCAGCGTACTGGGCACCCAAGGTGCGCGCAGTTGATGGCAAAGACCTGGAACTGATCGCCTGTAACACGCCGCACCCAGCAAGCGGTGTCCACGGTCTTTCCATCTGTGGGCATCACGTTGGGATTCCGAAAACTAGCCAGCCGCGTCTCGCCTTCGGGAAAGTCGCTGACGGACCCAAGCGGCACCCAGGAGAGATAGCCGTTACCGGTTCCGCGAGAGACGGAAGAGAAAAGATATCGCCCAATCGGCACCGCCAGCAGCATAGCGGCCAATCCGTTGAACAGGATTCCCACCTTCGCAAGAAAACCGCGGCGGGAAAGCGCAGCGTCTGTCGCTGGGGAGATGGTGACAAGTTTGGTCGACATATCTGGACTCCTAGTGTTGCGGATAATTCGAAGCGGAATATGGTTGCCCGGGGGTTTGCACGCGATGCGACGCAAGCCATACAACGACATCTGTGATCTCCTGGTCGGTCATCGGCTTTCCCGCAACGTTTCCGCGCCAGTCTGGTGCTCCCAGTTCAGGACGACCAGCGATGACGATCGTACGTAGACCCTGATCGCTGACGAGGGCCAAGAACGAATCGTTCGTGATGGAGCTGCCCTTGGAGCCACCCTGACCTTCTGGCCCGTGGCAGGATGCGCAATACGTTCCGTAAACAAGTGCGCCGTGTGCGGTGTTGCCCGTAGTTTTTGCCGAATATGCCGGCGGGTTGCTCCCGTCGAGAACTTCCTTGCGATCCCAACGCGACAATATCCCATTCGTAATCACATCAACCTGTTTATTCGTCAGCATTCCACCTGCGCTCTGCGCGAAAGCGGGCATGGAGGTTCCGCGTGCGCCGTCGGCGATGACCTTGCGCATCGATTCTCTGTCTACAATCGCCAGATAAACTGGATCGGAAAGAGCGATCGCTGCCCCTCCTCGACCTTGCGCACCATGGCATCCCGCGCAGTTTTGCGTATAGAGAGTGTCAAACTCCAAGACTTGGCTGGGCGCAACAGGTTCGGAGCCCTTTTGGGGCTGGCCATGCGGAGAGCTACAGGAACACATCAGCAGGCTCAGCACGGCGGACCCACATAGATAACGAAGCCGGTTCACGGGCGCTCCCCTCTGTCTCGTGGCCGAGTAACTCCTGGAGCTTCGATGCCCGCGCGCATGGCGAATGAGAGGTTCTCGAAGGTCGGCATGGCCGTCTGACGCACGACCACAATTCCGGCGACAACTCCGAAAGCCACTTGCGAAGCAACGAACCAGGGCCAGTCAATGTGACTCGCGAGCAATGGATTCACCAGGGACAATATCGTGTAAAGCAGCCCCGACCACAGAACTGGGGCGATCAGTCCTCCAAGCACGATCGGTCGGCGCGCGAACATGGGAAGCATCGCGCCATACAGCAATCCGACGAGGGTCGACACGAGGACGTGTAGGCCCAGAGCAATGGCGAAGCTGTCCACATGGAATGAGTACAGTTGGGCCGGTCCGAGTTTCAGCGATTGGGCATATACCACTGCGGCAAGAAGATTGATGGGATACCAGATGCTACCCGCCTTCAGCACGCCATAGGTGCAGGCCAGTACCGCCATCGCTACGCTCCCCGCCAATCCACCCTTCACGCCCGCTGATACGGGGTAAGTCTCAACCGGGAGCCACACGCGGAAATGATCTGCGAACGCCAGGCGTTCGACGACGCGGCGCTCGGTGGTTATACGAATATCTTCGGGAACGACGGGCAGAACCTCTTCGTGCTCGTTAGGAAGGACTTGGCGAAACCAGCCAATGCAGCCTGCT
>Ga0335077_10010021_pt1 | contig 11776 bp, 10 predicted proteins | sample Lox_Sample_31_FD_207151 | JGI IMG/M metagenome (GOLD analysis project Ga0335077, IMG submission 207151) | Soil microbial communities from Loxahatchee National Wildlife Refuge, Florida, United States - Lox_Sample_3.1 | ecosystem: Environmental > Terrestrial > Soil > Wetlands | place: USA...
ACAACGCACAGCAGTGCAAACGTCGAGAGCATCGCATTGCGCAGTATTCGCTTGCTTCGAGCGCCGCGGCCAAAGGGAAGGAAGCACACGGCTGCCAGGCCGAAGCTCAACTCAACGCCCATATGGCCGGGAAGCACTGGCCTATCCAGCGCAGCCGAGTTGGTGGCGACCACCGTCAGCGTCGCACTCTGGCCAGGGTTGACGGTGTTTGGACTGATGGAGCAGGTGGTCGCGCCCAGGGATGGCGAAACGGTACAGCTTAATGCAACGCTGCCGGAAAGTGGTCCTCCGGTTGCCGTCACAGCAATGGTCGAGCTGCCGGTAGAGCCGCGCGTTAGAGCTAGCGATGTGGGATTGGCCGAGAGACTGAAGTCAGGCCCCGTCCCGCCGCCGTTCCATGCGGCAACCAGCGCGCCCACGTCAAAGGAACCCAAGCCGCTGGCGAGGTCGTAACCAGCGCCTGCGCTATAGCCGATGGTTCCTCCGTTGGGGCAATCCTTGGTGCCCATCTGGCAGGGCACCTTGTTATCTCCGGTCGTGATGTCATGGAACGCGCTCGGGGCACTACCCGCCAGCGAGTACAGTGTCGGGTTTACGTTGCCCAGCCGCGTTGCGAACTTCTGATTCATCAGGGCGACAATGCCGGCAAAGACCGGCGATGCCGCGGAGGTGCCACCGATCACATCCAGATCGCAGCCCGGATCGTTCGATGTCGAGCAAGTGCCTTGGCGATAGCCATTGACGCAGCTTGCTTGCGAGCAGATCAGGTATCCATCGTGATTGGGCGACGAGGCGAGCGAGATATCGGGAACGTCGCGCTGGCCGTCGTTGGGAACTCCGCTGCCCGCTTGCCAGGAAGGCTTAGTGAACAACGTACTGACGCCGCCACCACCGGCGGCAAGACCGCTGCCGCTGGTATCGTTCCAGGTCGTCTCCGGAATATAAGATTTGGCCGTCGCATTGGTGTCGCTCGGACTGCTCGAACCGCTCCAGTATTGCGTGTCCGGGGCGACGCCGTTCGGACAGACGTTTGGCGGGTTGTCGTTGGCACACGCCCCGTCATCGCCGGTGAACTCGCTGCCTCCCATGCCAGTGACGTAGGGCGTAGCCGCTGGTATATCCACCGCGAGACCGTGCGTCGCCTGAGTTTGCCCCTGGGACGCGCTGACATCGCAGTCGGCGGCGCCACTGTCGCCGGAGGCGGAGGTTATGGTCTGGCCCTGGCTGTTTGCCTGCGTGAGGATCTGCTTCAGGGCGGTGATGTCGGAGGCGCCAAAGTTGGCCTCGCAGTCTCCGTAGCTGACGCTGATCACCGCCGCAAGATTGTCTTGGACGGCCGTGTTGAGAGAGGTGAACAGCGCATTATCTGAGTAGTAGAAAATCACCTGCGCCTTGGGCGCGATCGCTCCCGACCACTCGAGGTCGAGGTTCGCCTCGTCGACATCATTCTTGCTATAGCTGGGAGTTCCCGACTTCTTAAATTGCAGATTAATTGCCGGCAGACTGCCTAGAGAGCGGAAGGTATCAATGTCGGCGTGAGTATGGTCGTCGTTGGTCGTCAGTGTGGTCTGGCCCACGACGCCGAGGGTCACTCCCGTACCGTCTAACCCCGCGCCGTACAGGCTCTTGACGTTGTAGATCGTTCCGATATCACCGGGCGCAAGGAAATGATTGCCCGAGATGCTGGAGGTGAAGTGCGCAATCGACATCGGGCGCGGGCGGAAGTTGTTCAGCGAGGTTATCCCTGCAACCGTGGAAGCAAATGCGCTGGGCAGTTGCGGCGGAGCGGTGTTGGCATAGTGCGTGTTGCCTTTGTACTGGAACTGATGAATCGGAGTGCGAAAGGCGGCGGAAGCCTGGCCGGCGGTGCCGTCGAACGCGATAGAGTTACGGCCGCGCGACACGCTGATGTGAGTAAATCCGTGCGACTGCAGCCAGGCGCTGACCTTCGCCAGGTCGGCGGCATTCATGCCGAAGCGGTTGGCGTACTGCTCCGGTGTCAGCCATTTGTGATAGTTCGGCGAGCTGGGATTCTGCTGCTGCTCCAGTAGCTGGTCGAGGTCGGCCTGCTGCGCGGCACTTGGCTTAAAGAAGATGGCCATGCGCTGCATCGGCATGTTGAACGGAACACTGCCCTGGTCGACGGAGCGCGCTACGTGCGGATGAACGCCATCCGGCAGTAGTGCAACATCCGAGTCATTCACCGAGCGGGTGATACGTTGCGCAACGCTGGTCTGGGCAGAGGCAAAGGCGGTGAAGACCAGCAGAAAGACGACTGCTAAAGCAGAACGGGAAACCCGGTTTCGATCCATACATCTCCGACCCGACCACCTGCCGAGCAGTTGGGGAATGTTCGGGTTGAACACAGGATAAGCCTTAGAGCCAGTAGCTCCAAAACTGGAAAGAACCTTAGAACTGATATTAGGCTGCGTAACCGGTTCAAACCCTGCTTCTCCGGATTTGGTTCCGTGGCCAGCGTGGGGCTTGGCTACCAGGTCAATTTTTTGCAACCTCGATTTTCCCATCCCCCCTGAAAATAGGCCATCGGCGAGCGGGTGGCGTAAGTTGGCGCTTGTGCTGCGCCAGCAATTGCGACAGTATCCTCCGATTCACCCCGCATAACGTGCGTAGCGCTCCGGTTTAGCAGCGGAGCGGAAGCGAGATGCGGGGCTCTTTGTAAGCGCGCCACGGTGTAGGAGCGCCACGGTGCAGAACGTCCCAACGTACGACCGGGACCGTTTCACGTACGCTGAAGTACGCACGGAGAAAACCGTGCTCATTCTCTCCACCTGCAAGGACTGTGGTGCTTGCAAGCTCGTTTCGCACTTCGACCTTTCGCTGGAAGACTGGGAGCGCGACCACGTTTGCCAGAGCAGCGGGTCGTGGGTCAGTCTGATCAGACTGACCCACTACCGAGCAGCGCCAAAGCTTGACAGCAGCCTGGACTCTAAGTTGAGCCCTGCTTGCGCTTGACTTCTATTAGCGTTCCGAAGGAGAATCCGACACCAAAGAGTGGGTCCCCGGTTCTCCCGCAGGCCAAAGTCCAACGGTGCATCGTTCCCTGACGCAATTCATCTCACGGAGGCATATTTCGCATGGCCACAGCTCCTGTTCCAGCCATCGACATGAACAAGCTCAATGAGTTCGTCGGCAAATTCGTTACCGATCTCGGCGCCGCAGTTCACACCGGCATGGTGGTGATCGGCGAGAAGCTCGGGTTGTACAAGGCGCTGGCTGAGGGGCCGATGAGCTCCGCCGAGCTTGCATCCCGTACGCAGACCGACGAGCGGTACCTGCGCGAATGGCTGGCATCGCAAGCCGCAGGCGGATACATCACCTACGACGAGCAGACCCACAAGTTCGGCATGACGCCGGAACAGGCATTTGCTCTGGCTAAGGAAGACAGTCCGGCGTACCTGCCCGGAGCTTTCGAACTGGCGCTGGCATCGCTTGCCGCCGTACCGCGCATTGCAGAATCGTTTCGTACCGGCGCCGGTATGGGATGGCATGAGCATGCTGACGGCGTGTTTCACGGCTGCGAGAAATTCTTCCGCCCCGGATATGCGGCGAACTTAATGACTTCCTGGATTCCGGCGCTGCATGACGTACAGGCGAAACTCGAGGCCGGCGGCCGGGTCGCGGATGTTGGCTGCGGCAAGGGCGCCTCGACAATTCTGATGGCCAAGGCGTTTCCCAAATCCCGCTTCTTCGGATTCGACTATCACGACAAATCGATTGAGGCGGCCCATGAAACGGCGGAGCGCGAAGGCGTCGCTGACCGGGTGCAATTCGAGGTTTCGAAAGCAAAGGACTATCCCGGCCAGAACTACGATTTTGTCGCGGTGTTTGACTGCCTGCACGATATGGGCGATCCGGTCGGTGCGGCCAAGCACGTGCTGGACTCACTGGCAAAAGATGGCACGTGGATGATCGTCGAGCCCTTCGCCAACGACCAGTTGAAGGACAATCTCAATCCCGTGGGCCGGGTGTACTACTCCTTTTCCACGTTGTTGTGTACACCGTGCTCGCGATCGCAGGAGGTTGGACTTTGCCTGGGCGCGCAGGCTGGAGAATCGCGCATCCGGGATGTCGTGACCGCAGCCGGATTCAAGCGCTTCCGGCGCGCCACCGAGACGCCGTTCAACATCGTCTACGAGGCGCGGCCGTAGGGAATGCGCGTCAGGGCACGACCTCGGTCGTGCCGATACACGCTTCTTCTGGTACATGGAGCCGGCTTCAGCCGGCGACATAAAATGGCTGTTTAGAGTTCTAGTCTGCCCTTTTACGGCGAGACTCCAGGAAGCCTTTCGTGCTCGCGACGGCTCTCTGAGAGGCTGCGCGAAAGCAGAACTGCGTTTGTGGCGTCGGCTGAAGCCGACTCGGTGAGTTCTAAGTAACGGCTTTTCGGCACGACCGAGGTCGTGCCCTGACGCGGATTTTCGCAGATTCGAATCCTCTCCGTGTTCTCCGTGGTGAAGCCCCTTTCGTATAATTGACGGTTTCAGATTCCTTTCGCCAGCGCGCAAGCGAATCCACCGGCGGAAGCCCGGACTCCTACCATGACAGAAATAGAGCTGATTCTTGCCCGCGAGGTCCTCGACTCGCGCGGAAATCCTACGGTTGAAGCTGACGTCATTCTCGAGAGCGGTGCTCGCGGCCGCGCTGCCGTTCCCAGCGGAGCGTCAACCGGTGAGCATGAGGCGGTTGAGCTGCGCGACGGCGACAAGAAGCGCTATCAGGGCAAAGGCGTGCTGAAGGCAGTCGGGAACGTCAATGAAGTGATTGCTCCCGAGTTGGAGGGGCTCGATGCCAGCGAGCAGCGCGAGCTCGACACCATCATGAAGGAGCTCGACGGGACCGCGAACAAGAGCAAGCTGGGGGCGAATGCAATCCTCGCGGTTTCGATGGCGGCAGCGCGGGCCATGGCCGATCATCTCGGGGTCGAGCTGTATCAATACCTCGGCGGATTCACCGCCGGGCTGCTGCCCACGCCGATGATGAACATCCTGAACGGCGGCGCACACGCGGACAGCAACGTCGATTTTCAGGAGTTCATGGTGATGCCGGTGGGCGCGAGTTCGTTCAGCGAAGCGCTCCGCTGGGGCGTGGAAACCTTTCATGTACTGAAAGGCGTGCTGAAGAAGAAGGGCTACAACACCGCCGTCGGCGACGAGGGTGGCTTCGCGCCGTCCTTAAAGTCGAACAGCGAAGCCATCGAGCTGGTGCTTGAGGCCATCACCCAGGCCGGCTACACCCCGGGCGAGCAGATCGCGATCGCGCTCGATCCCGCGGCAAGCGAGTTCTATGACGGCGAGAAGAAGAAATACGTCTTCAAGAAGTCCGATAAAAGCGAACGGAGCAGCGAGCAGATGGTGAGATTCTGGTCGGATTGGGTGCGGCAGTATCCAATTGTCTCGCTGGAAGACGGCTTGGCCGAGAACGATTGGGATGGCTGGAAGATGCTGACCGACGAACTGGGCAGCAAGATTCAGTTGGTCGGCGATGACATTTTTGTGACCAACATTGATATCTTCCAGCGGGGCATCGACTCGGGCGTGGCGAACTCGATCCTGATCAAGCTGAATCAGATTGGCTCAGTCAGCGAGACCATCGACGCTATCAACCTCGCGCGCGAGAACCGTTACACCGCCGTCATCTCGCACCGCTCCGGCGAGACAGAAGACACGTTCATCGCCGACCTGGCGGTTGCGACCGGCGCGGGACAGATCAAGACGGGCTCAGCTTCGCGCACCGACCGCATCGCCAAGTACAACCAGTTGCTGCGTATCGAGGAAGAGCTGGGCATCGCGGCGCGTTTCAACGGGCTGAAGGCGCTGAACTATCGCGGGGAGCTGGCGAGCAAGGCGAAGGCGTAAAAGGATTATCCCCTTCTCGCCAGTACCAGCTCGATTCCTGAGAACACCAGATCCAGGCTAGCCGCTGGTAGCCTTCCAGTACGCTCGGTCAGATCGCGCTTGTCGATGGTCATGACCTGCGAGACATTGGCGACGGAGTTCTTCGGCAGACCTGTGCTGCGCGCCGGCAAGTGGACGTTCCCGGGCATTAATGCCAACTTAGGATTGCTGGTGAGGGGTACGCAGATCGCCGTTGCTATGTTGCTGCGATTGAAAGAATCTGACTGTACGACGACGACGGGTCTCCGAAATCCCGGCGCCGATTTTTTGGGGCTAGGCAGGTCTGCCCACCAGATTTCCCCCTGTGCGATCACCACTCGGTTCTCTCGAGAAGCCTGCGCGCAGACAACTTAACAAAGGGATCGTCGAGCTCGCCGATTTCGGACGCGGCCTTGTTTACGGCCTCTGTGATTTCATCCGGCGAGTGCCGGGCCACATATTCGCGCAGGGCGTCACTGAAAATCCGACTCCGCGAACGTTTGGTACGGCGCGCCAACCGCTCCGCCTTTGCGAACACGTCGTCTGGAATTGAGACCGCCGTCTTCATACCAAAAGTATAACCCAGACTCGAAATACTGTCCTGAAGAAACTCGGGACTCAGCCGCCCTCGGAAAGCCCCCTTTCTTCTGCCGTCCCTGCCAGATTGTCGATACCTAGGATCTCCTTTCCCTGTTCACGAAGGCAAAGCCGCAAGGTGCAGAATATAATCCAGAGGCGATGAAGGATTCGGAAATTTTGATCCCGACGAAAGGCCGGCTGTCGTCCGTTTGCAAAATTTTGTCGCAACCGCTGCACGCCGCATGTTGAACGAAATGAAGGTTAGCAGTGCGGAGTGGACCGAGCCGAGCGACCCTGGCCACTATATATAATCGACTTTCGAGAGCGCGTTATGCATGACATTTCATATACGGTCCACACCTTCAAGGAGGGCGCGACCTATGTGGCGTATGTCCCCGAGCTTGATGTCTCGACCTGCGGCGGGACGAACGATGAAGCCCGCAAGAATATCCGAGACGCGGTGCAGGCATTTCTTGAAGAGAGTGCGCGCATGGGTACTCTTCCTGACATCCTCGAGGAGTCGGGTTACTCCCGCCGCGGAGATTCCTGGCAAGCTCCGGAGTTTGTCTCGCTGGACCGCGCCGTCGCAAGCATACGGTAATGCCGCCGCTCCGTCCGATTTCTTACAGATCGCTCGTTAGGGTGTTCGAACTAGAGGGTTTTACGTTTGTCCGGCAACGAGGCGATCACCTCATCTATTCCAAACCGGGCGTGAAGCGGCCTCTTGTAATTCCGACATACGATGAGGTCCCGGTATTCATTATTAAGAATCTCTTGCGAGCGGCTGAAATGAGCAGGGAACGGTACTTCGAACTGCTTCAGCACTAGCCAGCATTCGTGCGAAGATGCTGGACACTATTGCCTGGTTGTTGTTTGCTAAGTGCCAAGAGCTAATTGCCAATGGCTAACCCTCCCAAGCCTCTTATCCTCGTCATCCTCGATGGCTGGGGATATGCTCCGCCATCCCCGGCGAACGCCATCTCGCTGGCTCGCAAGCCGAACTATGACAAGCTGCTCACCGAGTTTCCTAACACGCTGATTCACACCAGCGGGCGCTACGTCGGACTGCCGACCGGGCAGATGGGCAATAGCGAAGTTGGCCATTTGAACATCGGCACGGGGCGCGTGGTCTACATGGACATCACTAAGATCGATCTCCTGATCGAGAATGGTGAGTTCTTCAAGAACCCCGCGCTGCTCGATGCCATGACCAAAGCGCGAACCGGTGAGCGGCGGCTGCATTTGTTTGGGCTGCTGTCGGACGGCGGCGTCCACTCGCACCAGAACCATCTCTACGCGCTGCTGCGCATGGCAAAACAGAACGGCGTTGAGCGCGTCTTCGTTCACGCCTTCATGGATGGCCGTGACACTTTGCCCACCAACGGCGCGGGCTACATTGAGCAACTTCAGCAGAAGATGCGCGAGTATGGCGTCGGCAAGATTGCCAGCGTAAGTGGCCGTTATTACGCGATGGATCGCGACCGCCGCTGGGAGCGCGAGAAGAAGGCTTTCGATGCCATGGTGGACGGCGGCGGCGAAGGTGGCCGATATCACGATCCGGTGCAGGGCGTGCGCGAATCGTATAACCGGGACGTGACGGATGAGTTCATCGTGCCCTTCGTCGTGGTCGATGAGCGCGGCGAGCCGGTGGCGCCGATTCGCGACGGCGACGTCTGCATCAACTTCAATTTTCGCGCCGACCGCGCACGCCAGATCACGCGCTGCCTGGCGCGCAACAGCCACTTCACTCCCCAGGATGGCCGCGAACTGGAAGGCTGGGAAGATCTCGATAAAACGATTCCGCCTGGCCGCGTCCCAAAGGATCTGACCTACGTTTGCATGACCCGGTACGACAAGAATTTCACCCTGCCGGTGGTGTCGCCGCCGGAATCGCTGGGGAACATCCTGGCAAATGTCATGGCGAACCTGAATATGCGCAATCTGCGCGTTGCCGAGACGGAGAAGTACGCGCACGTAACATACTTCTTTAATGGTGGAGTCGAGAAGCCCTTTCCCGGTGAAGATCGCGTGCTGGTGCCGTCTCCTAAGGTCGCGACGTACGACCTGAAGCCGGAGATGAGCGCGCAGGGAATTGCCGACGCCGTGGTAAAGGCGATCGAGGACAAGACCTTCGACGTGATGGTGGTGAACTTTGCCAACGCCGACATGGTTGGACATTCAGGCAAGATCCCGCCGACCGTCGCCGCCGTCGAGACCGTTGATCGCTGCCTCGGTCAGATTTACTCGGCGCTGAAGCGAGTTGGCGGCGCGATGATCGTCACCGCCGATCACGGTAATGCCGAGCAGATGATCGATCCCGCGACCGGCGGCCCGCAGACGGCGCACACGACAAATCCCGTACCGTTCATCCTCGCGGCTGAGCAGGCGGTGACGCCGGCAGCATTCAAAGGCGACGGTCGCCGCTTCACGCTGAAACCCGACGGCGCTTTGCAGGACATTGCTCCCACCATGCTGGGAATGCTCGGCATTCCGCAGCCCAAGGAGATGACGGGTCACGACCTGCGCGTGCTGGCGGAAGAAGCGAAGCGGTGAGGAGGCAGCAGAGCCAGAGGTGCTCCCGTTGGACTGCGGGCTCATCGACGCAGGCCGGATGCCGCTCTGAGCACACCGCAGCTATACTCGTATCATCACCATGCATCTTCGAGTGGCACCTCTTGTACTGGCACTGATTTTCTGTCCGGCTGTTCTGACAGGGCAGCAAGATGCAAAACCGCCACAATCGAACCCTGACAGCCCCGGCGTCCTAAAGGGCGAAGGTAAGCCAACGCTTCCCACCGCGAAGGGCATGCCAAATACGCAGCCCTCGGCGCAACCCGCTACTGGGGCCGCGCCTGCTGTTGCAACGCCGGATTCAGCACCGACGAAAACCCCCGCACAGATCGTTCCCGCAGCCGCCGAACGTCATTATCACCAGGGCATCCTCGATGAAAGAGACAAGCTGCCGGAAGAGGCCATCGCCGAGTACCGCGACGCCATCAAGGAGTTTCCCGACTATGCCGACGCGCGCTATCGGCTGGGCAATCTGCTGCTCGACAAAGGCGGATACGGCGAGGCCATCAGCCAGTTCAAAGAGGCATTACGTGTCAAGCCGGACGACGCCGACACGCATAATAATCTCGGCTATGCCTACAAAAAGCTGGGCGATCGCAAGGCGGCAGAGGCTGAATATCGCCAGGCTGTCCAGCTCAATCCGAAGCTGGCTTCGGCCTACAGCAATCTCGGAAACCTGCTGTACGCCAGGCGCGACTACAACGGCGCCATCCTGGAATATCGCGAGGCGCTGAAGCTGCAGCCCAACAATGCGGACATCCGAATGAATCTCGGAACCGTGCTTGACGTTACCGGTAGAAATGAAGAGGCCATCGACGAGTACCAGCAGGCAATCAAGCTGCAGCCGCAGAATGCCAATGCCCACTACAACCTGGGCATTGCCTATAAGAACAAGCACGACCTCACTTCAGCGATCACGCAGTTGAAAGAGGCCGCGCGGCTTGCTCCCGAATGGCCAACTCCGCACCTGGTGCTGCTGCAGATTCTGAAGACTTCCGATCCCAAGTCAGCGCTGGACGAATGCATGATCGCCGATGGCATGACGCACGATGCCAAGCTGCACGACGAATGCATGGAAATGCAACAGAAGTCTCAGTGATCCGCTGTCGACAGTTTGGAGGTAGACGTGAAACACTGCTGGTTAACTCTCGCTCTAATCCTGTCACTCGGCCTTGTAACTGGGTGCTTTGCCCAGGACACCGCCAATCAGTTCTCTCCCCAGGAAAGCGACTACGTAATCAGTGATTTCCATTTTCAGTCGGGAGAGACTCTGCCTAAGCTACGCCTGCACTACACGACATTGGGCAAGCCGACGCGAGACTCTGCAGGGCGGGTGACGAACGCGGTATTGATTTTGCACGGCACTGGCGGCTCGGGACGCCAGTTCCTACAGCCGCAATTTGCCGACGTGCTCTTTGGGTCGGGCCAACTGCTCGATGTAACCCGCTATTTCATCATCTTGCCGGACAACATCGGCCATGGAAAATCGAGCAAGCCCAGCGATGGTCTGCACGCGAAATTTCCCCACTACGACTACGACGACATGGTGAAGGCGCAGCACGAGCTGCTCGAGAAGGGCCTTGGGGTCAACCATCTTCGTCTCATCATGGGCACCTCCATGGGCTGCATGCATTCCTGGGTTTGGGGCGAGACCTATCCCGACTCCATGGACGCCATGATGCCGCTGGCCTGCCTCCCGGTGCCGATTGCGGGCCGCAACCGGATGTGGCGGAAGATGCTCATCGACGGCATCCAGCAGGATCCGGACTGGAAAGGTGGAGAGTACACCACGCAGCCACGGGCGGGCATGCAGACAGCGACCGACCTCCTTATCATTGCCGGTACCGCTCCCATCCTGCTGCAAAAGAGCTACCCCAGCCGCGACGGGGCTGACAGATATCTGGGCGAGGCCATGAAGCGCTACGCCAATCTCGATGCGAACGACATCTTGTACGCGGTAAGCTCATCGCGAAACTACGATCCATCAGCACAGTTGGCCAGGATTACCGTGCCCGTGATGTTCGTGAATTCGGCGGACGACTTCATCAATCCGCCGGAGCTCGGCATCGCTCAAGAGAAGATTAAGGAAGTGAAGAAGGGCCAGTTCGCGCTGATCCCCGCCTCCGACCAGACGCATGGCCACGGCACTCACACTTGGGCTGCAGTGTGGCAGCAATACCTGAAGCAGTTGCTGGAGGAGTCGCAACACTGATGGCGCCCGAATCCCGATGCGGGTCGTCCACCCCGCTCACCGGCGAGCGTAATGGACTATCTACGACGTGGAACTGCTCCGCGGCACGCAGCTTATCAAGCTGGCGGTGACAGCGCAGCCGCGTCGCGACTGAGTCGAGCATTTATAATTCAGGCACTGAAACCGATCACGTTGGAGCGTCACGCGTATGCCGATTTTCGAGTATCGCTGCGAGGATTGCGGTAATAAGTTCGAAGCCATCCTGTTTGGAGAGCAAAAGGCCGAGTGCCCGAAGTGCCACACCCAAAACTTGCAAAAGCAATTATCGACGTTTGCCGTGAGCAGCAAATCGTCCGCTTCGACAGCGAGTGGTTGTGGTGCAGACAGCTGCTGCATGGGCAGCGGCGGGTGCCCGATAAACTAGCCCATTGCCCGCCCCGAGGTCGCAACGGGTTGAAAAAGACTCAAATAACAGTAATACTCCTGAAACAAACCCGCTTTCCTGATAGCGCATCGCCTGCGTCTGCGCTCACTCCCGGGA
>Ga0335077_10010022_pt1 | contig 11775 bp, 11 predicted proteins | sample Lox_Sample_31_FD_207151 | JGI IMG/M metagenome (GOLD analysis project Ga0335077, IMG submission 207151) | Soil microbial communities from Loxahatchee National Wildlife Refuge, Florida, United States - Lox_Sample_3.1 | ecosystem: Environmental > Terrestrial > Soil > Wetlands | place: USA...
CGTTGCGTTATCATCGATTGCCATGGTCACGGCCACCGACATTTCTCCGGCCACTTTCGCAATAGGCTTGGCCGCCAAGCGAAGGAATGCCTTCACCGCGATCCTCTTCGGCGGCTCGCTCGTCGTTCTTTTGCTCGAAGTCTTCTCCTTCAAACTGGTGGGTTTTCTTGCCGGCATCCCTCTCGGGCTTCTGTACGCCAACGCCTTTGAATATTTCTTCCATCGCTTCCTGCTGCATCCGCCGGGGCGCACCTTGGCTTACTACCACGGGCTGCATCACTCCACCTGGGGCACGCCCGACGAGCCGCTCTACGTGAACTTCGCCAAAAATCCATTGGTCGTCGTGCTGTTGTTCGCCCTGAACGCTTTGCCGATCTTTGCAATCGAGTACCTGCTTCGCGCCGGACTGGCTCCCGGCATGATGGTTGGCTTCGTCCTGTATTTTGTGGCCTACGAAGAAATCCACTGGCGCATTCACTTTGGCGGCTGGCTGCCCTCCTGGCTCGAATCCGCCCGCCGCCATCACCTCCAGCATCACGCCGCCGCTGAAGAGCGCTTCAACATTGTTCTTCCCCTCTTCGATTGGCTCTTCGGCCCCTCGCGCCCCGCGACCAAACCGAATCGCTGAATCTCCTGCCGCCAGTCTCATGCCCAGGCCACCTGCGGCCTTCAGGGCACTGGTTAGCCATTCCTTTCGATAGTGCGGCGTATCCCGCACTAAACAAAGCACTTAGAATTATCTTGACTAAACGTTATAGTTGTGCTAACATAATTCGTGATTTTCAGCCGCCAACCCGCCTATGCCCGTCACGCATTCACTCGTGACGAAGCTCGTGACGCCGTAACCCCCTTTAATCCCGCCTCCTGCAAACTCCCCTCGTCACGTGGCGCGCGTAAGTCTTTTAGCTTCTGCATTTACGCAAAACACCGGGGTGTCCCGTCTCTAACCTGCTCAATGGTCATACCTTATACCGTGGTCCAGTGCCTCGACTTAACTCCTTTGTTTGCCACTCTTACGAAAATTGCCGGGGTGTACCTACTTTCTTCCCAAAATGGAACCAAGCACTTGAGAGAGATTTCGCCGACGACCATTCTTCTCCGCGTCCTTGCACCCTCAGGACTGTCGGCTGTGGGCTCATCCACGAATCACCAGCTTGCCCCGAGCCTCGAGGGGGCACGAATCACCAGTCACTCTCATCCCTGCTACAATCTTCAGTCCACCCCTTCTAGGAGACTGCTCACCCATGTCCATGAAGATCAGCAAAGTACACGCCCGCCAGGTTCTTGATTCCCGGGGCAATCCCACCGTGGAAGCCGACGTCATTCTCGACGGAGGCGTACGCGGACGCGCCGCCGTTCCTTCCGGCGCTTCCACCGGCGAACACGAAGCGCTCGAACTGCGCGACGGCGATAGATCCAAATTTCTTGGCAAAGGCGTTCTGAAAGCCGTTGCCCACGTTAACAACGAAATTGCCAAAGCGGTCGCGGGCCTCGACGCCGGCGACCAGCGCGCGCTCGACAAGAAAATGATTGCGCTTGACGGCACCCCCACGAAATCGCGCCTCGGCGCCAATGCCATTCTCGCCGTTTCCATGGCCGCCGCCCGCGCTGCCGCTGCCGCGCAAAGCCTTCCGCTCTACAAATATCTCGCGCGCTACTCCACCGAAACTTCCGCGAATCTTCTCCCCTGTCCCATGATGAACATTCTCAACGGGGGCGCGCATGCCGATAGCTCCGTGGATTTTCAGGAATTCATGGTCATGCCAGTCGGCGCGCCGAGTTTTTCCGAAGGCTTGCGCTGGGGCGTCGAAGTGTTTCACGCGCTCAAGTCCGCCCTGAAAAAACATGGTTACTCGACGGCGGTCGGTGATGAAGGCGGCTTTGCGCCGAGTTGCAAATCGAACGAAGAGGCCATTCAGATCGTTCTCGAAGCCATTAGCGCCGCCGGCTACAAGCCCGGCGAGCAAGTGAGCATTGCGCTCGACCCCGCCGCCAGCGAGTTCTTTGACAAAGCCAGCGGCAAATATGTTTTCAAGAAATCCGACAAGTCCGCCCATGCACCCGAGGAGATGGTCGAGTATTGGTCTCGCTGGATCGAGAAATATCCCATCGTCTCGCTCGAAGATGGCATGGGCGAAGAAGACTGGCCCGGCTGGAAGAGGCTCACGGAGAAAGTCGGCTCAAAAGCCGCAAAGAAAAAGACGCAGCTCGTCGGCGACGACATCTTTGTCACGAACACCGAGATTTTCGCGCGCGGCATCAAGGAAGGCATCGGAAACGCCATTCTCATCAAGCTCAATCAGATCGGCACGGTCACAGAAACCATCGATGCCATCGAGATGGCCCGCAAAGCAGGCTACCACTCCGTCATTTCTCATCGCTCCGGCGAAACCGAAGATACGTTCATTGCCGATCTTGCCGTGGCCACCGCCGCGGGACAAATCAAAACCGGCTCCGCCAGCCGCACCGACCGCATCGCCAAATACAATCAGCTTTTGCGCATTGAAGAAGAACTTGGCTCCGCCGCGCGCTTCAACGGCAAAGCCGCGCTCGGCTGATTCTGCATCCAACCCCTAGCCCTTTTCGGAGGCCGCTTTCATGAAACTCGCGCGCTGGTTCCCAATCGCTTCTTTCTTCCTACTTTTCTTCGCGCGAGCAGCCTCCGCGCAAGACGATACGCCTCCCAATATCGCCGGGGTTCCGCCGAAAATTCTCATGCTGGTGCGCCAGGAGTTTGAACCCGGCAGAGTGGCCGAACGTCGCAAGCTGGAAGGTTCCATCGCGCGCGCCTGCGAAAAACTGAACGTTCCCAATTCCTGGATCGACTTGGAATCTCTCACCGGCCCGCCGGAAGCTTTGTTCTTCGACCCCTTCGATTCGTTCGAGCAGATGGACGCCGCGTTTAATGGCTGGGGACAGATTCTTGCGGCTCATCAGGATATTCCCCGGACACAAGAGGAAATCAGGGCAATGGTTACCAGTGAGCGGACCATCATCGCCGTGCGGCGCGATGATCTCGGCTCGCGCTGGCAGTCCATCGATTTGTCCAAGGCACGCTTCCTGCGCGTTCTCGAAGTGCACCTCAACCCGGGACATGAAAGCGAATTTATCGAATCTTCGCGCGCCATCGGCGGCGACTATGAAAAGTTCAAAGGCGATGTGCCGTGGGTCGTGTATCAAGTGAATTCGGGCATCCCCGCGCCGGCGTTCTTTGTTTCTGTGCCTATGCGCGCCCTCAAACAAAATGATGACTTGCTCGACTGGCGGCGCAGTTTGCGCGAAGCGGAGGGAGACGAGGCGGCACAACGACTGGAACAGATCGCGCGCGACGCCTTTGCGTATTCGGAGACGAACATTTACGCCGTGAGCCCGGAAATGTCTCACGTCGCCGCGGAATTTGCCGAAGGCGACCCGAATTTCTGGACGCCAAAGGCCGCGGCTCCGGCCACCGCTGCGGCTGCTGCTTCAGCGCCCGCAGTCGCCAAACCGGCGCCGCGCAAAGAGCCCGCTCCCAAACCGCAACAATGACTATGCGTGCTCTTATTCTCGCTTCGGCGATTGCACTTGCCGTTCTCGCGCTTCTTCCGGTTTCAAGTTTCGCGCAATCTCCGCCCGCGCCAACTGAAGTTACGTTTCCCAGCGGCAACTTGACGCTTCATGGTTTTCTCTACAAGCCCGAGGGCAAAGGTCCGTTTCCCGCCGTGTTGTGGAATCACGGCAGCGAGAAGCGTCCCGGATGGCTGCCCGAACTTGCTCCGTTTTTCACCTCACACGGCTACATTTTGTTCATTCCGCATCGGCGTGGCCAAGGACGCTCTCCAGGCGAGTACGTCATGGATCAACTCGAACGCGCCGCGCAATCCGGAGGCGCTTCGGCGCGCAGCAAGATGCTGGTCGAAGTGATGGAACTGCACCTTCAAGATCAAATCGCGGCGCTCAACTATCTAAAGTCCGTGCCGGATGTCGATCCGCAACACATCGCCGTTGCTGGCTGCTCGTTTGGCGGGATACAAACGGTGTTGATGGCGGGGAAAGGCCTCGGCCTGCGCACTGCGGTTGATTTTGCCGGCGCCGCGCAAGCCTGGGACAACGCTCCTGACCTGCGCAAGCGCATGACGGAAGCCGTTCAGCAAGCACAGATGCCGGTCTTCTTTATTCAGGCGAAAAATGATTACGACACGTCCCCGAGCCGCGATCTCGCTGCCGCAATGGAGAAGTCATCCAAACCGCACGCGCTCCAGATTTTTCCCAACTTCGGCAAGACGCATCAGGAAGCGCACGAATTCTGCATCCACGGCAGCGACATCTGGGGACCCGCCGTCCTCCATTTCCTCGCGCAAGCCATGAAATGAACCTTACCTTGGAGGATCACGGGGTTCACAGAGCGGGAGCGAAGTAGCGGTAGTGGCCGGTGATTTTCCAGCGGAATAAAACGTCTTCCATCTTCGGGCCTTGGCCGATGTTGTGGACAATCATGTAGCGGCCTTCGGGGGATTTTTCATCGACGACTATGCCGATGTGCGGAATATCTCCGCCCAAGTCCCAAGTCACGAGGTCGCCCGGCGAGTAGTCTTCCGCGCGCTCGGTGATCGCGAGCGTTTCGCCCTTGTGGCTGAAGAACACCATGAGGTTCGGCACGCGGCGGTGATCGATGTTCTTGTCCGGGCGCCGGGCCGGCTTCGCGCCAATTCGCGGGTAAAGTGAAAAATTCTTTTTCATGTCCTCGTGCACTTCTTTTTGCAAATCCACGCCGAGTGCGCGATACGAGCGAATCACTTCGTCCGTGCAGACTCCCGTGTCTTCGGGGACGTCGCCATCCGGATACGGAATTCCGACGTACGCCGGATTGTACTGGACGGTGTGTTGCGTCCGCTCCTTCGCCGCGGCCACGAGCTTTTTCAGAAACTCCTGCCGCACATTTGTGCCAGGAGCCTGCGTTTGTGCCACGGATGCGACCGCTATCAAACCAAGCGCTCCCGTGCAGGCGATTTGCCACGCGCCCAATTTCATGAGTGTTGCGAGTTTTCGCATTCCCCGAATTCTATCAGCAGAACTGAGCTTACTTCCCTCCGTGAGAAGATGCTTGCTGTTGCGAATGAGGTTGTGTCGCTTCGAGCTGAATCGGCTTGTGAAAGATGCCCCGTTTCCGCGCTAAGATGCCGTTGCACCCATGAAGAACGCTGCCAGCTCGCCTAACAGAGAAAACGCCGTGCAAATCCGGCTGGGTGGACCTGCTGATGTAGAGCCGCTGGTTCGCCTCATCAATGCGGCGTTCCGCGTCGAGCAGCCGTTCATCGAAGGCGAGCGCACCAATGCAGACGGCGTTCGCGGCTACATGGAAAAAGGGAAATTTCTGCTGGCGGAAGATTCCGCCGGACTTGCGGGCTGCGTTTACGTTGAGCTGCGCGGCGACCGCGGCTATCTTGGTTTGCTCGGTGTCGATCCTTTGCGGCAGGGCACGGGCCTGGGACGAAAATTGACGGACTCCGCGGAAGATTATTTTCGTCAAGCGGGTTGCCGCGCGATCGACCTGCGTATCGTCAGCGCGCGAATGCCGCTGCCCGCTTTTTACCGCCACCTCGGCTATGTGGAAACCGGAACCTCACAGATCCCTGCCGATGTTCCGCTCAAAGTCCCCTGCCATTTCATCCACATGTCCAAATCGCTGGCGTAACGCAGCGGGGGCGGAGCAAGCCCCGCCCCTACGGATGCCAATTCGTCCTCGAGGCTGGGACCGGTTCGGGCGCGTAATGCTTTTCAATTTTGCACCGGTTCAGGCAAAATACGGGCGCTCGTTCAGGGGGAAACTATGCATCGTCGCATTGCGCTTGTATCCATTTTGCTCGGCGGAATTTCGCTGGCGCCGATGGGCAGCCACGTCATCGCTGATGACCAGCCACTTTACGGATATTCCGCCGAATCTTCGCGCGCCGAACGGCAGTGGGAGGAAAAGCTGCGCGCCATTCCCAGCCCGGAGAATCTACGCGCATACATGCAGCGCCTGTCCGCGCATCCGCACCACGTCGGTTCGCCTTATGACAAGGACAACGCAGAATGGCTGCTGACAAAGTACAAAGAGTTCGGGCTGGACGCGCACATCGAGCAGTTCGACGTGCTTTTCCCGACCCCGAAAGAACGGGTCGTCGAGCTTGTCGAAGGCGGGCCCAAATTCGTGGCCAAGCTGCAGGAACCCGCGCTGCCGCAGGATCCGACGTCGGGTCAAAAGGACGAACAGCTCCCGACGTACAACGCGTATTCGATCGACGGCGACGTTACGGCTCCGCTCGTCTACGTGAACTACGGTGTGCCGGAAGATTACGAGCAGCTCGAGCGCATGGGCGTTTCGGTGAAAGGGAAAATTGTCATCGCGCGGTATTACCATTCCTGGCGCGGCATCAAGCCAAAAGTCGCCGCGGAGCATGGCGCAGTCGGCTGCTTGATTTATTCCGATCCGCACGAGGACGGCTTCGTGGAAGGCGAGACATTTCCTGGCGGGCCGTACCGGCCACCAGATGGCGTGCAGCGCGGCAGCGTGGCGGACATGCCGTACTATCCGGGCGATCCGCTGACGCCGGGAGTTGGCGCGACCAAAGACGCGAAGCGGCTGAAGATTGAAGAAGCGGCGACGATCACGAAAATTCCGGTGCTGCCGATTTCGTATGGTGATGCGCAGCCGCTGCTTGCGGCGCTTACGGGCCGCGTCGCGCCGGAGAACTGGCGCGGAGGGCTGGCCATCACGTATCACGTAGGGCCAGGGCCGGCGAAAGTGCACCTGAAGGTGAAATCGAATTGGGACATCAAGCCGGTTTACGACGTGATTGCAAAAATTCCGGGAGCGACGTTTCCGGACGAATGGGTCATTCGCGGGAATCACCACGACGGCTGGGTAAACGGCGCGGAGGATCCCACTTCAGGCCAAGTGGCGATCCTGGAAGAAGCGCGGGCGCTTGGCGAATTGGTGAAAGCCGGGTGGAAGCCGAAGCGCACCATCATTTATTGCTCGTGGGATGGAGAAGAGCCGGGATTGCTTGGCTCGACGGAATGGGCGGAACGGCATTACGACGAATTGCGCGCGCACGCGGTGGCGTACATCAATTCGGATGCGAACGGGCGCGGCTACTTTTTCGTGGAAGGATCGCACACGCTGGAAAAGTTGAGCAACGACGTGGCGCGGGACGTGACCGATCCGGAGACCAAGCTGAGCGTGTGGAAACGCGATCAGCTTCGAGAGATTGCCAATGCGCATTCGGTGGAGCAGCGCGAGGAAGTTCGCAGACGCGCCGATTTGCGCATTCCGGCGCTGGGTTCCGGCTCGGATTACACCGCGTTTCTGCAGCACGATGGAGTGGCCTCGCTGAATTTCGGCTTTGGAGGAGAAGACGGCGGGGGCATCTACCATTCCATTTACGATGATTTTTATTGGTACACGCATTTTAGCGACACGGATTTTGTGTACGGGCGTGCGCTGGCGCAGACCGGCGGCACCGCGGTGTTGCGGCTGGCCGACGCGGATCTGCTGCCATTTGACTTCGGCGACTTTGCGGACACCGTGCAGAAATACCTAAAGGAACTGAAAGAGCTGGCGCAGAAATCGCTCGAGGAGATTCGCGAGCGCAATCGCGAAATCGAAGAAGGTGTTTTCAAGGCGACGAACGACCCGCGGCGGCCGCTCGTCTCGCCCGCGGTTGAAACCGTTCCGCCACATCTGAATTTCGCGCCATTCGAGAACGCCGCGGACACCCTGAATCGCAGCGCGGCGGAATATCGCAAAGCGTACGAGCAGGCCAGCGCGAATGGTGGGGCGGCACTGGCATCGGCGTCGCTTGCGGAAGTGAATAAGCTTTTGATGGAGAGTGAGCGCAAGCTGACGAATACAGAAGGGCTCCCGAATCGTCCATGGTTCAAGCACCAGCTTTACGCGCCGGGTTTTTACACGGGTTACGCGGTGAAGACGGTGCCCGCCGTGCGTGAGGCCATTGAATTGAAGCAATGGAAACAGGCGGACGAAGCCATCGTGCTCGTTTCGCATGTTCTTGAGGATGAAGCGGCGCTGATTTCCAGCGCGGCGGCAAAATTGTCGGCAGCCGCATCGCACTAAGGCACCGGAGGTGCGGCTATTCCCGCTTATAACGTCGCCATCGTCGGCTTCGGTAATGTTGGCAAGGCTTTTCTGCGCCTGCTGATTTCCAAAGAGTTGGAGCTGCGGCGGCGCTACGACGTGCGCTGGCGGCTGACGGGAGTGGCGACACGGCGCGCGGGCTGGCTCGCCAATCCCGACGGATTCAATCCCATTTTTCTTTTGAATGGACACTGGCCTGTCGCATCCCCACCGGCGCCGCGAAACGTGCGCGAGTGGCTGGAGAAAGCGCGCGCGGACGTTTTGATTGAGGCAACCCCGATTGACGTGCAGACCGGGCAGCCGGCCAGCGAGCATCTGAAAGCTGCTTTAGAGATGGGAGCGCACGCCATCTCGGCAAATAAAGGGCCGGTGGTGCATGCACTTCGAGAGCTTAGCGAGCTGGCGGAGGAAAAGAAAAAGAAATTTTTGTACGAAGCCACGGTGATGGACGGCGTGCCTATTTTTTCGCTGTTTCCCTTGGGCCTGCCCGCGATGGATTTGCAGGGATTCGCTGGAGTGCTGAATTCGACGACAAACGTGGTGCTGACGGAAATCGAGAAGGGTCGCTCATTCGATGAGGGCGTGAAGCGCGCGCAGGCAATGGGAGTGGCGGAGCCGGATCCGGCGGCGGATCTTGACGGCTGGGACTCAGCAGTGAAAACGGCCGCGCTAGCGATTGTGTTGATGGGCGTACCCATCAAATTGGAGCAAGTGCAGCGGACGGGAATTCGCGAGTTGAACGAGGAAAAAATCCGCGCGGCGCGTGCGGCGGGGATGCGCTACAAGCTGGTGTGCCGCGCAGCGCGCCGGGGCGACACTGTGGATTGCAGCGTGCAGCCGGAACTGCTGCTGGCGGGCGACCCACTTGCGAACCTGGAGGGCACAAGCTCGGCAATTCGATTTGATATGGATGTGTTCAGCTTGTCGCTGGTCGAACACAATCCGGGAATCGAAGCGACCGGATACGGAGTGCTCGCAGATTTCATCCGCGCCGTGTATTCCTGACGATCCCTCTCATCGACAATTCATCCGGCGCGGGTGCCGTTGGGAACAGGACGCTCGGGAATGGCGAGAACCGGAGTAATGCCGTCAGCGTAGCCGACATCGAAGAGCATGCCTTCGGAAAGTTCTCCAGCCATTTTGCGCGGCTCGAGATTCAGAACGAACAGAGCTTGACGGCCTTCGATTTCTTGCGGATTTGCGCGTTCATTTTTGATGCCGGCGAGAATGGTTCGCGAATGGTCGCCAAAATTCACGGTGAGCTTCATAAGCTTGTTGGAGCGGGGCATTTCTTCGACACGCTCGATGGTGCCGATTCGAATGTCCAGGGATTCGAGCGCGGAGATCGGGACGATTGGCTTGACTGGTGCGGGAGCGAAATCAGCCATGTATCACCGCCGAAAGTTTTCGAGATAACCGGGCAGCGGAATAGAAGGATCGGAGCGTTCGTCGCGAATCGGTGCGCCGGGAATCATTTGCAGCGGAATCACTCCGGCCCAGATGGGCAAAGCGTAATCGGGTGCGTCATCTTCCGGCGGGCCAGTGCGAATCTTCGCAGAAACTTCAGTGAGTAGCAGACGCAGAATACTGGTCGCTTTTAGTTCCTTTTCATTGGGCTGACGCGCGTCGTTCCAGCGGCCAGGAAGGATTTTCTCGGTGAAGGCGTGCAAGGCTGCGAGTTTTTCGTCCGGAGCGCCGACGAGAGCGGCTTTGCCGAGGGCGACGACGGAACGGTAATTCATCGAGTGATTGAACACGGAGCGCGCGAGAACAAAACCATCGGTGATCGTAACTGTAATGCAAACGGGAATTCCTTCGCCGAGGTTGCGGAGCATGCGGCTGGCGGCCGAACCGTGAAAATAGATGGCGTCGCCGACCCGCGCGAAAAGCGTGGGAACAACGTAAGGCTGGCCGTCGACAGAAAATCCCACGTGGCAGACGAAGGCTTCGTCGAGAATTTTGTAAATGGTGTCGCGATCGTAGTGACCGCGGTGAGGTTCGCGGACGACGCGCGTTCGCTCGGTGGGCGAGAAAGATTCGGGCACGAGGCACCTCATTGAGAAACGTGGCGCGGAGCCGGCCGCTTCGCGGCCGTTCATTTGATTTGTAGCCGGCGCCAAAGCGGCATGAGTGGAGAATGACGCAAAGTATGTTAACACGGGAAGAATCGCGTGCCCGCCGCTGACCGCAAATCGAAGGGAAAATCTGCCGCCAATTTGGATGCGCGGAATTTGCGCCTCGCAAGGAAAATTGTGACGATGCGCAACGCGGACGGGGCAAGCCCCGCCCCTACAATGCATGGGAGCAGTGTGAGAAACTAGCGGAGCGGAGAAAACGGAAAGTGTGAGGCCACAAAGAGAATGAGTACACCGGTGATGCAGGGAAGTGGAGTCCAGGAGTTTGATATCGCGTGGGTGCGCCAGCAATTTCCATCGCTGAAATTGCAGGTGAATGGGCGAGCGGCAGCGTTTTTGGACGGGCCTGCGGGCACACAGGTGCCGCGGCAGGTGATGGAGGCGGTCCAGAATTATTTTCTGACGTCGAACGCGAATACCTGTGGCGCTTTCGAAACGAGCCGCAGGAATGACGCGATGATTGGCTCTGCGCGGATGGCGATGGCGGATTTTTTTAATTGCGATGCGAATGAAGTCGTGTTCGGGCAGAACATGACGACGATTACGTTTGCGCTGGCACGTGCGATTGCGAGAGAGCTGCAACAGGGCGATGAAATCGTGGTGACGACGCTGGACCACGATGGAAACGTCGCGCCGTGGCGCGCGCTGGAAGAAAAAGGCGTGATCATCCGGCAAGTGGACATTCGGGAGGAAGATTGCACGCTGGACTTGGACGATTTGAAACGGAAGGTTACGCCAAAGACGAAGCTGGTTGCGGCGGGCTACGCGTCGAACATGGTGGGAACAATCAATCCGGTGGTGGAGATTGCCAGGCTGGCGCACGAGGCCGGGGCGCTAATGTTCATTGATGCCGTGCACTTCGCGCCGCACGGGCTGATCGACGTGAAGGCGCTCGATTGTGATTTTCTGGTGTGCTCGCCGTACAAGTTTTTTGGGCCGCACATGGGGACGCTGTATGGGAAGCGCGGGCATTTGCAGCGCTTCAAGCCGTATAAGGTGCGGCCGGCGACCGATGCGATTCCCGACTGCTGGGAAACGGGAACGCAGGTGCAGGAATTGATTGCGGGAATCGGCGCGGCGGTGGATTACATTGCCGAGCTTGGGCGCCACTGCGATCCAAACGTAAAGCATCGGAGAGAAGCGCTGCAGGCGGCGTATCGCGCGACAGCACCTTACGAGCGAACGTTGCTGACCAAACTGTTGGAGGGCTTGCAAACGATTCCTGGCTTGAAAATTTACGGCATCACCGATCCAAACCGGCTTCACGAGCGCTGCTCCACAGTGTCGCTGCGCATTGGCGATCATCACCCAACGCAGATTGCGAAATTTCTTGGTGACCGGGGAATTTTCACGTGGGACGGCAATTTTTACGCGATGAACCTTTCCGAGCGCCTTGGAGTGGAAGCAAAAGGCGGCGTCCTGCGCATCGGGCTAGTGCACTATAACACCGCAGAGGAAGTAAACCGCCTGCTAGTTGGGTTGCGAGAATTTGTGACGCAGTGATTCGCTCCGTTCGCGCAC
>Ga0335077_10010024_pt1 | contig 11775 bp, 11 predicted proteins | sample Lox_Sample_31_FD_207151 | JGI IMG/M metagenome (GOLD analysis project Ga0335077, IMG submission 207151) | Soil microbial communities from Loxahatchee National Wildlife Refuge, Florida, United States - Lox_Sample_3.1 | ecosystem: Environmental > Terrestrial > Soil > Wetlands | place: USA...
CGCCGGCGACCGCTCGCGTTTTGAGGCCTATGCCCGTGGAGTGAATGCATTTATCGAATCACATCGCGACCAATTGCCGCTTGAGTTTCGCATTCTGCGTTATAAGCCGCAGCCATGGACGGCTGAGGATTCGGCGCTAATCGGCGCGTACATGATCGAGGAGCTCAGCACCAGCCCACGTCATGTTCTGACCCAAGAGAAAATCCTCGCCAAACTCGGCCCCGAACTCACCGCTGACCTTTATGTGAACTCTTCCTGGCGCGATCGGCTGCCCACGGTGGTTCGACCGAATCTTGAGCAGAGGATCGAGGAAGACCGAAGTGCAGAGAGCTCGGTTGCGGAGAATCGTCGGTTCGACGACATTGCCGGTGAAGCTGATCGTACGATTCTCCGCGCACCGGCGTCCTCTCAGAATGACATGGTGTCCGGACTGGTTGTGCAACAATCGTCATTTTTCGACGATCCGCCGCTCCTGCTCGGCTCCAACAACTGGGTGGTGTCGGGCGCGCACACTGTCACTGGCAAGCCGCTGCTGTCGAATGACATGCATCTCGGGCATCAGATGCCAAATCTCTGGTTCGCCGCGCATTTGCGTTGCGCCGATTTTGACGTTGCCGGAGTAACCTTGCCCGGATATCCCTACGTCATTGTTGGTCACAATCAGCGGATTGCCTGGGGATTCACCAATCTTGGTCCTACGGTGATGGATGCCTATATCGAGACTTTTAATGCCGCGGGACAATATCTTACGCCGGAGGGATGGAAACAGCCCGAGCGCCGTCACGAAGTCATTCCTATCAAGGGAAAGCCAGACGTGGTGTTTGATGTGCTGCTTACGCGGCATGGGCCGGTCGTCACGGAGTTGGTGCCGGGCGAAACGCGGAAGATAGCTCTTCACTGGACGCTTTACGATGGAATCCGCAATCCGTTTTTCGCGGTGGACTCCGCGCAAAACTGGGATCAATTCCAGCAGGCCTTTTCGCGATTCGATGCGCCCGGGCAAAACGTTGTCTACGCTGATGTGAACGGCAACATCGGATACCACGCCACTGGCAAGATTCCCATTCGAGCCTCGGGCGATGGCAGCTTGCCAGAAAACGGCAGTGACAATGCTCATGAATGGGTCGGCTATGTGCCGTTCGACAAGCTTCCCAACGTCCTCAATCCACCATCCGGCATCATCGCCACCGCCAACGGACGCATAACGCCAGAAAACTATCCCTACTCGCTGAGCGTGGAATGGGAAGCTCCGTGGCGGACGGCGCGTATCTATCAGGTGCTGGAATCCGGTAAAAAGCTGTCGCCATCAGACATGCTGGCGCTGCAAATGGATGTTCATTCCGAGCTGGATCACTACTTTTCGGAGCGGTTTGTCTATGCGGTGGACCACGCTAGAAATCCTTCCACGCGGGCAAAGGCAGGGGCTGACATCTTGCGTCAATGGGACGGAAGAATGACCGCGGATTCCGCGGCACCAACCATCGCTGTGCGAACACGAGAGGAGCTGGCTCGTCTGCTGCTTGAGCCGAAACTGGGCAAAGCACCTGACGATCCAGCCCAAGCCAAGTTCACTCTGAACTGGAAAAGTTATGCCTGGATGATGGAGACGGTGTGGCTGGACAACCTCGTTCAACATCAGCCTAAACGCTGGCTGCCGGACTCATATGCCAACTACGATGAACTTCTCTCCGCAGCTGTCGACAGCGCTGTCAGTGGTCCCGGTACGCCTAAAGATCTGAATGCGTGGAAGTGGGGAGCGTTTAACAACGTTTACATTCAGAATCCGGTTCTCGGGCAGATTCCGATCCTGCAGCGCTGGACCGGTCCCGGGCGCTGGGAACAATCTGGCAGCGGATACACCGTGAAGGCCGTTACCAAAACCCATGGGCCGTCCGAGCGTATCACCGTAAATCTCGCGGACCTTGATCAATCCACCCTGAACCTCGTAACCGGCGAGGCAGGAAACTTTCCCAGCCCGTTTTACATGGATCAATGGAACGCCTGGTATCAGGGCTTCACCTTTCCGTGGCCGTTCTCACCGGCAGCGGTGGAAAAATCCGGAGCGCACCAATTGACTTTAGAACCGCGAAGATGAGTTATCAGGCAGCTTAGTCGATGGGGGGGTCTACCAGCTTCACGTCGTATGATTGCCCCGTGATCGTGCTTACTATGCCATTATTGGGATTGGTCGGGGGTATGAAGACCTGATCGGTAGTGGTGTTATACATCTGAAACGCGCCGCCCTGGCAAACGTACACCACATCTCTGCCGGTGATCGGCTGGATACCGGTAGCATCTCCGATTTGCGGCGGGACTACGACCTTGGAGCTGTTGGTATTGAGGATCGACAAGCAGCCGCGCACCTCACCGCCGGCGATGTTGATGCTGCTGCAACTACGCGCCCCAATAAAGAGTTGCCCGTTGGATCCCATTGCCATGCGATTGTGGTAACCATCGGTGATCAGGAACGGGCTGTGCGTTAGCTTTAGCGAACTTGCATCCACGACACTAAGCGTGCCGCACGACGTGGCCGCGGTTCCGGCACCGCAAGCAGTGTGAGGCGGTGTTCCCGCCACATACAGAGTATTTCCCACCAGCAAGCCGTAAGTGGCGGCGCTCAGCGGGCTGATGGCGCTCGGCGCGGAACTGCCGACAGAGAATGTATTGATGCCTGCGGTCATATCGCTCGCCGTGACGCCCCCGCATTCCGCCCCGCAGTTGAAAACGTAGGCAGTTGTGTTGTCGGTGAAAATTGCCCATACCGGACGGTGAAATCCGCCGATCCCGCCGACTGGTTGTCGCGGATCACTGTTTGTGCCGATCAGGGCGGTCGCGATCACCGTGATATTGTCCGAGTTGTCGCTGAACACCAGGAGGTGATTTCCATCCGGACTGCCCACGATGAAGTGCGCACCGGGTACAGGAATGGTCGCGGTAATCGTGCCCGTTCCCAAATTCATTGCAATTACGGCACCGGGAGCTTGTCCGGTTACAGGCGCGCTCGGCACCGCAGCGTAGGCGCTCACATTATCGCTGGCTACGAACATGCTCTCGGTAAAACCCGGCAGAGTGATTCCAGGAACAGATGTTGTTCCTCCGGTAACTGTGGCGAGCGCCTCGGCGCGATTGTCAATGATGCTGACAGTGTTGCCTGCAGGGCTGAAGACCACCGAACGTGACAGGTCCGGAGTTTCGACCATCAAACCCGGTTGGTTGGAGGCACCCAAAAGGCTGACGACGGATGGAGAAACAGTGTCCCGCAGCGCGTTTACGATGTTGATCACTGGGGAATTGCCAAGCCCACTCGGAAACAATGGATTGGAGACGAACGCGCGGAATTTCAGCCCGCTTAACTGGTGCTGGTTGCTGGCAGAGTTGTTGCTTCCACAACATACGATAGCCACACTGAAGGCCATGAGCACAGCCATGCTGACATAATTTTTCTTCAAACCTGGAACTCCGAAGGGCATCGGGGGACAGTGGTTTAGATGCGAGAAGCGGATTATAGCAGAGCGGGGCGCGGGACCAGCCCGTGGCCTGCAAACCGAAGGTCGTAAACCTCGGTCTCGTTCTGGGTCATGAATTTTGCGAGGCTACTCGCGCTCTCGGCAGCGTGCATGAAGTGCACTGATCCTGTATTCTCAATCAAATGGCCGCTGATCTGTTAGCAAGGATCAAACAATCCCCAGTCTTGTGCGACGGCGCGATGGGGACGCTTCTCTATGCCAAAGGTGTTTTCATCAACCGTTGTTACGACGAATTAAACCTCTCACAACCCGATCTGATTCGCGGCATTCACCATGAGTACCTGCAGGCGGGTGCAGAGATCATTGAAACCAATACCTTTGGCGCGAACTCGTTGCGGCTGGCGCGACACGGCCTCGCCGACCGTTTGCGGGATATCAACATAGCGGGGGCGCGATTAGCGCGGGAGGCGGCGAAGAGTTTTGACGTCTGGGTGGCTGGATCCGTGGGTCCACTGGGAATCCGTATTGAACCTCTGGGCAAGACTTCCTATGAAGAAGCACGAGCAGGATTCCGCGAACAAATCGCGGCCCTGATTGAGGGTGGCGCTGATCTTCTGATTTTAGAGACATTCGGGTATTTAGAGGAACTTCATCAAGCCATTCTGGCGGCGCGCGATGTAAATCCAAAGATTCCTGTGATTTCGCAGGTCACCATTGACGAAGAGGGCAACTGCCTGGACGGCTCGACGCCGGAAGACTTCACTCCCAAGCTGGTCGAATGGGGTGCAGACGTGATCGGCTGCAATTGCAGCGTCGGCCCGGTCGCAATGCTGGATGCCATCGAACGCATGCGAGTCCTCACTTCCCTGCCGCTGGCCGCCCAGCCCAATGCAGGAATCCCACGGTCCGTGGAAGGACGGAATATCTATCTTTGCTCGCCTGAGTACATGGCAAGTTACGCGCGCAAGTTCGTGGCGGCGGGTGTGCGCGTTGTTGGCGGTTGTTGTGGAACAACTCCGGCCCACATCCGGGTGATGAAGTCCGGGCTGCGGGCGAGCGAGGCGCGTGCCAAGACCTCGGTCAGTATGGCCGCGGTCCCGCAGACGAAGCCCGTCCCGGTTCCCGAGGTGCCGCTCGAAAAGCGTTCGCGCCTGGGCGCAAAAATAGCCTCTGGCGAGTTCGTGACCATGGTGGAGATTGTTCCGCCAAAAGGAACCGACGTTCGCAAAGAAATCGAAGGAGCGCGCTTCCTGAAGTCGGTGGGCGTGGACGGCATCAATATTCCGGACAGCCCGCGTGCCTCAGCGCGCCTGAGTAATCAGGCGCTATCCCTGCTCGTGCAGAAGGAAGTCGGGATTGAGACCATCATGCACTACACCTGCCGTGACCGCAACGTGCTCTGCATTCAATCAGATTTGCTGGGTGCAGCGGCGATTGGCTTGCGCAACTTGATCTGTATTACCGGCGATCCTCCGAAGATGGGGAACTATCCTGATGCCACAGCGGTCTTCGATGTGGATTCAATCGGTCTGGTGAACATAGTTCGCAACCTGAATCATGGCCGCGATATCGGTGACAACCCGCTCGGTGTAGGAACGGCATTCGTGATCGGGGTTGGCGCAAATCCCGGTGTTCCCAACATGGATGAAGAAATTCGCCGCTTTGAATACAAGGTTCAGGCAGGCGCGGAATACGTGGTCACGCAGCCGGTCTTCGACCTCGGATTGCTCAAGAGCTTCCTCCGGCGCATCGAGCACTGCCGCATCCCTGTGGTAGTGGGAATTTGGCCGTTGGTAAGCGTGCGCAATGCGGAATTCATGAAAAACGAACTGCGGGTTTCGGTACCGGACTCGATTCTCGAACGGATGAGTCGAGCGCCCACACCCGAAGCCGCTCGCGAAGAAGGGATCATCATTGCGCGGGAGATGCTGACTGCTGCTCGGGACATGGTGCAGGGCGCGCAGATCAGCGCGCCACTGGGCAAATATGCCGCGGCCGTGGATGTCCTTGAGGCCTTGGGAACGTCCCGTTCCACTTCGGCATGAAGCTTTGTAAATTTTCGTTAAATCCACACTTTTTTCTGGACACCTCGGCGGGTGGAGTGCATTACAATACGCTGAGGAGCAATCCACTTGCCTAAGTTCGAAGATTGCCTCCAGCGCCTGGAAAAAATTGTCCAGGAGCTGGAGAAGGGTGAGGTCCCACTGGAAAAATCCCTGACCTTGTTCGAGGAAGGGATGCAGCTTTCGTCTGCCTGCCGGAAAGAGTTGGAACAGGCGGAAGGCAAGGTGGAGATTCTGCTGAAGCAGAATGGCAAGCTCCAGCCTGAGTCGTTTGAGCCCGCAGCCGAGGCCCCGTCCGTACGAAAATAGCGCCCTCCTCGGCGGCTCTCCGCTCGTAAGTATGAACGCCTGTGACCGCTTCTACGCTGGTGGAAGCTGCCGCAGCCACAGAGTACCGTGAATAGCGGTAGAAGCCGAGGAAGTATGCCAGCTCTCGATGTAATCCTCCTGCAGTGCGATCCCAGCGCCGCGAAACCCCTCGTCTCTGCCCTGGGTAATTCGTTTCGTTCCATTCACCAGGCGTCGTCGGTGGGTGAAGTGCGGGCCAGCATTGCAAAACACCGGGCGGTAATTGCCATCCTGGACATGGAAAACGCCACGTTGTCGGACGTCCAGGGCTTGTCTCGCGAATTTCCGGGAGCCTCCATTCTTTGTATTCACCGCTGTGCTGACGAAGAAATGTGGACGGCCGCGCTCAACGCAGGAGCGCGCGATCTGTGTGCTGCTGCCGACACGCGCGGCATTCTCCAAGCTGCTCTGAGAACTACTTCCGCCGTCCGGTCCGCCGCTGCGTAACCGTATTTTTTGAATGAGGACGCCGGCGGCTGTGTGCTTCTTTGGCATTCCGCGGCGTTGTTTGCGATCTCTGCGGCTAAATTCTTCTAACCCAGCTTGCTATACTCACGGTCATGCTCAAGGCCATCCTGGAGCAAGGGAGAGAGCTCGCAGACGCAGCACTGGATTGCTTGTTGCCTCCAGCCAGCCAGCATCCCGTCTCCATCCACCAGGCCATGCGCCATAGTGTATTCGCCGGCGGAAAACGTTTGCGGCCGATCTTGTGCATGGAAGCCGGACGCATGGTTTCCGCTTCTCTTCCCCGAGGCATCGAAGAGTTGGGTGCTGCGCTCGAGATGCTGCACACGTACTCCTTAATTCACGACGATCTTCCCGCTCTGGATAACGACGACCTGCGCCGCGGCCGCCCTACGTGTCATAAAGTTTTCGGCGAAGCAGTGGCAATTCTGGCTGGGGACGGGTTGCAAACGCGCGCCTACGAGGTTCTGGCTCGCTTGCAGTGTCCCCCGGAGGGGCGGACGCGGATTATCGAAGTGGTCGCGCACGGAACCGGGACCATTGATGGAATGATCGGTGGCCAAGTGGTCGATCTGGAAGCCGAGCACCGAAAACCCGACCTCGCTACGCTAGAGTACATTCACGGTTCAAAGACTGCGGCCTTGATCACCGCCAGCGTCGTCAGCGGAGGTCTGTACGCGGGCGCTAACGACGAGGCGGTCGAGAAACTGCGCTGCTTTGGAAAATCCATTGGGCTAGCCTTTCAGATCGTTGACGATGTGCTGGATGTAACCCAAACTTCCGAACAACTGGGTAAGACTGCTGGCAAAGACACCGCGGCGGAAAAAGCAACATATCCCGCACTGTTTGGGGTTGACGAGTCGCTCAAAAAAGCCGACACGCTGGTAGACACCGCTCTCGGCTCACTGAACAGCTTCGGCGCTCGGGCAGAGACGCTGAAGGCTTTAGCCCATTTCCTCGTGGAAAGAAAGAAATAGAGTAGTCAACTCCGTTAATCGTAATATTCCAGCCCCAGGTGCGTGATCAGTTCTTCCCCGCGCAGATGGCGTAAGGTGTTCTTCAGCTTCATCAACTGGATGAACAAGTCGTGCTCGGGATAAAGCCCCGGCGCTGTCATCGGGGACTTAAAGTAAAAGCTGAGCCATTCCTGAATGCCAAGTCCGCGCAGCTCAGCGCTACGCTTCGCAAGATCATTGAAGAGCACAAGATCGAGAACGATGGGCGCCGCAAGGATGGAGTCGCGGCACAGGAAATCGACCTTGATCTGCATCGGATAACCGAGCCATCCGAAAATATCGATGTTATCCCAACCCTCTTTGTTATCACCACGAGGCGGATAATAGTTAATGCGAACCTTGTGGGTAAAATGGCCGTAAAGATCGGGATAAAGTTCGGGCTGAAGAATATGCTCTAACACCGAGAGTTTCGATTCCTCCTTGGTCTTGAACGACCCGGGATCGTCGAGAACTTCTCCATCGCGATTACCCAGGATATTCGTCGAAAACCAGCCGCTGAGGCCAAGCAAACGAGCCTTAAAACCCGGAGCAAGGATCGTCTTCATCAGCGTCTGACCGGTCTTGAAATCCTTGCCGCAAATCGGGGCTTCGTTCTGCCGCGACAGTTCGTGCATGGCAGGAATGTCCACCGTTAGGTTAGGTGCGCCGTTCGCGAAAGGCACGCCTTCGCTGAGCGAGGCGTAGGCATAGATCATCGAGGGGGCGATGTTCTCGTCGTTCTGCGTTAATCCCTTCTCGAACGCCTTGATGGACTGATGAGGGGCGCTCGGCTCGATGAAGGTTTCGGTGGACCCGCACCAGATGGTTACCAGACGGGCCGCGCCGGAGGTTTTCTTGAATTCGCGAATGTCAGCGCGAACCTGCTCCGCCAGATCCATCTTGTTCTTGCCCTTCTTCACGTTCGGACCATCCAAATTCTTCACATAGTTGTGATCGAAGACGGCTTTGCGCGGTCTAATGCCGCTGAGGAATGGTCTGACTTTGTCGAGCAGTTCGCCTTCGAGCACGCCAGCCTTCGAAGCCGCCGTGTACATGTCGTCTTCGAAAATGTCCCAGCCGGTGAAAACCAGATCATCGAGCGCAGCCAGCGGAACGAATTCCTTGATCTTGGGAGAGCGGGCGTCGGTGCGCTTGCCCAGGCGGATGGTTCCCATTTGCGTCAATGATCCAAAAGGCTTGGCTATTCCTTTGCGCACCGCTTCGACACCAGCCACAAACGTCGTAGCCACGGCGCCCATACCCGGGATCATCACGCCGAGCTTACCCTTGGGAGCTTGAATATCACTTCCGTTTTGCTTTTTGGTTTCGATTTTTGCGGACTTCCGCTGCGTTGCCATTTGCGTGGCCACTTCCTTATGAGAGTTTTGGGATTAAGGCAAACAGGTATGTTCTCGTATCAGAGCTGGGAATTGCAACCAGATGACAGCCAACGCGGTGTAGCACGAGTCATTGGTCGAGGCGCAGCATTGGTCGGGAAAGCAGATTCTTCGGGGCTGAAGTCCCCCAGAATGACCAGCAGTAAGGACTTTCTCGGCGGTCTCCGCGGTTCAAGGTTTTTCCAAATCCACCATCCTGATCGGCACATCCCAATGAGCATCGAGAATTTCAAACCGGCGCTGCTCCTCCCGCATGTAAGTCTCCTGGTCCGCAAAAAGCTGCTTCTTCAGCGCGTCTTCATCGAACGGTTCATTGGCTACGGTCGCATTCTTGAATACGATGGTCACGCGATAGTCCCAGCGTCCATCTTCGGTCGTGTGATAGCGCGGCTGATCCATCCAGACCTTGAGCATGCGTCCCATTTCGATTTCTTTCTTCAGCAGCGGGTAATGGTTCTTCTTAAACAGCTTCAAGAACTCGTCGGCGTGTCCCCATTTGGCTTTGTAGTAGTACTCCACAACGAAAGGCTGGCCGGGGGCCGCGGTTTGAGCGGCAACGAAACTAGCGGTGAGTACGAATGCCAGGATCGCGAGCAAACGATATTTCATATGAATCTCCTGCCGAGCTACTCTCGGCCGGACAGGCGAGCTGCCTGCCCCCACGTGAGGTGTGCTAAGGACCAACGACGAACGACGTTGTTATTCCGTCGCCCCGATTCTATTCCGCCAATGGGACCACGCAAACCAGATGATCGCGGCGGCCAGCAGCACGCCGATTACAGCATCGAATTGGTGGAAGTACTTCCCCAGTTCGCGCCAATTCTCGCCCAGCTTCATTCCCAGCCACGCGAGCCCAAAGCACCACGGCCATGAGCCCAGAAACGTGTACAGATGAAAGCGTCCGCGAGGCATGCGAGCAATGCCCGCGGGCAGAGCGATGAAGGTTCGGATCACCGGAAGCAGGCGCGCGATGAACACGGCAAGATATCCCCAGCGCGCGAAAAACCTGTCTGCCAGATCGAGCTCGCGGTGGCTAAGCAGAATCCAGCGTCCATATTTCTCCACCAGCGGGCGCCCGCCGTAGCAGCCGATCTCGTAGGCAAGCAGCGATCCCAAATTACACCCGAGGGCGCCTGCGGTAGCAACCCAGAACAGCTTCAGCGTGCCTTCATAAACCAGATCCCCCGCAAACGGCATGATTAGCTCCGAAGGCAGCGGAATGCAGGCGGACTCAATCGCCATCAGGAGCACCAGGCCTGCGTAACCGCTTGTGGCGATCACGGATTTAATAAAAACGAACAGAACGGCGAGAATTTTCTCTGTCATGCAGAATCAGATTACGGGCTGTAGCTTTGCTTGACGGTTGAGGACGCGCGTCCTCCACCTTTAGAAGGAGCCTTCTTGGGTAAATGTAAATCCTGGCAGCGAAATGCCGTCCGCTCCTTTGGCAACTTTCACTCGTGTGGTGGGAGCATCTGGGGCGGTCACGGCCGCGGGGCGAAGGACCGCGTACTGCGCAAACACCTCGCTATAAACTTTTGTGACAAGATAATCTTTGCCATCCTCGTCTTTTCGCCAGACCTGCCCGAGTTTTACTGACTTCACCGCCATGAGAACTGCCTGAGATCACTCTCAGAGTACCTAGCCGCCGCGCAGCCGTCAATTGGACTCAGGGGGCGTGACCATTACGAAAGGGCCATGAAGCCCGCCGGTAAATTCCTTCTGCTACCATTGAACTTCATCCCGGAAGAATTGTGATGGTACGTGGAGTAATTCCTCGGCAACCTGCAAAAACGGGACGGCACGAAGGCGCGCGGGTCGGGCGCCGGCCCAGGCTATTCGGACAAACCATACCTGCTTCGGCGCGAACTGCACGGGGGAGGACGCCCGCGCCTACACGCGTGAAGTACAACCCCTTGGCGCCCGAGCGCATTGCCGAAATTCTGAAGCGGCTGGATCAGCTCTATCCTGATGTCACCTGCGCACTGACTCACCGCACTGCATGGGAGCTGCTGGTGGCGACAATTCTCTCTGCGCAATCGACGGACGTAAACGTGAATCGCGTCACTCCCGGGCTATTTCGCAAATATCCCACGGTTCAGGATTTCGCGGCATTGCAGCCGGAGCAACTGGAGCCGGACATCCGCTCGACCGGATTCTTTCGCAACAAGTCGAAATCCGTAGTCGGCGCCGCGAGGAAGATAGTCAGCGACTTTGGCGGCGCAGTGCCGTCGGAGATGGATCAACTGCTGACCTTGGCTGGAGTGGCACGCAAAACCGCCAACGTAGTTCTCGGTACCTGGTTCAAGAAGGGTGTTGGCATCGTGGTTGACACGCATGTGACTCGGGTCAGCCGACGCCTGGAGCTGACCAAGCATACGGACGCCCCGAAGATCGAGCAGGATTTGATGAAAATCATTCCGCAGGAGAAGTGGATCCTGTTTTCCCACCAACTTATCTGGCACGGCCGGAAGTTATGCATGGCGCGCCGACCGAAATGCGCAGAGTGCTTGCTCGAAAATATCTGTCACGCCGCGGACAAGACCTGGAGCACGGTGGAGATTCACAAGAGCGCAAAGCCGTAACTTGTCATCCTGAGGGCAGCAGAACGATTCGCTGGCGAATCGTCCGGCGAAGTCGAAGGACCCCGAGAAGGCATGTTTCGGCAGGAACGCCTCGAGGCATTCTCCCGAAAGAACCCGAGTGGCACAGAGTCGTAAAGAGAATTCCCTGCAAGGCCGGTTGAGCCTTTTAAGTACGAGAGGTCCTTCGACTGCGAAGCTACGTCGCCCCGCGACGTAGGTCCTCCGCTCAGGATGACAATGTTAGACTTTTCACCAAGCCTTTATGCGCACTTTCATCCCCTTTGTTATCGTTCTATTTATGAGCACTCTCGTTGCGCCCCAGACCCTGCCTGTGCCTCAGGCCATTACCGATCCCAGGCAGATCACCAGCAAGTCGAATGCGAATGTCGAACAGAATCAGCAAAACCTTTCCATCGAAAGGCTCTATATGACGCGGCAAGTGGGCCGGGCTTCGT
>Ga0335077_10010025_pt1 | contig 11773 bp, 8 predicted proteins | sample Lox_Sample_31_FD_207151 | JGI IMG/M metagenome (GOLD analysis project Ga0335077, IMG submission 207151) | Soil microbial communities from Loxahatchee National Wildlife Refuge, Florida, United States - Lox_Sample_3.1 | ecosystem: Environmental > Terrestrial > Soil > Wetlands | place: USA: Florida...
TCGTGAACTCATAGGGCCCGTACTGCTTGTGGAAAAGATAACCGTAGCCAAACAGGCAGGATCCTGTAATCGAGAGAAACATGACGGCGGCGGCGCCCAACTGCCGCCGGCGAGCGGGAGACAGCCACACGGCGACCATCGGAAAATACAAGAGAGTCACGGGGATCAGCACCAGCGCCGAAGGCTTGACCAGCACGTTGAAAACGACAACCAGGGACAGCGCCAGAACCACCCACGGTTGCCATGCTTTGCGAACACACCCGATGATTATGGCGAAATAAACAACATAGAAAACACGGGCGACATGCTCTGACAACAGAAAATATTCAAAAGCGAGATTCTTCTGTACAAATGACAAATACACCGCCGTCGGCAATGCACACAACCGCAGGAAGGCGTGTCCGATCAACGCCCAGACGATCATCAACGTGGAAAACAACCAAAGAAGATTATTCACAATCAGGATGCCGATGGGATGCTGAAAAAGCATCAGGGCTGCCGCGATCAAACAAGGCGAGCCCACGGTGCGCACCTCGCTGATCGGAAAAAGCGGGTTGGCCATCGCCTGTTGCAGATAGTCCGCGGAATCCGGCTCCAGATATGGCACTTTGAGTGTCCACGTCCAGAATATCCTGAGCAGTGTGCCCAGACTGATGACGACCACCAGTACGACGGGGAGCCTGTGGCCCGCGATAAGCCTGTGCAATACCTCAGGATCAAAAAGTTTAAGAGGAATTACCCTGGAAGACGCCAAAACGAGCAACAGCCAAATTAGTAACAAGACAATAATGGAGGCTGGCTTCGCCTGCACCGGATATGAGACGGAGAAATCACGGGAATGATTATTGGGGTCCGCCGTGCCGTTCGTCGAAAAAAACACACGCCTGCCCAGATGTGCATACCGGCCGGCGCCTTGATTCCTGATGTCATCGAGCAGGGCGTGCGCGGGGCCAGATTCCCGTCCACTCTCGAATAATTTCAGGGACGACGTCAGGCCCGAATCGTCATCGTGGCTCTCGAACACTCCAGGCAACGGCACACTGATCTTCCCGGACACCCACAAGTCGCCGCCTTCGCGTTCGTAAGGCCCCGGAAGTTGTTGCGTGTATTGCCAATAATTGAATTCCAGGCTGAGCGCCGCCAGCAATGTGAAGAGCACAATCAATTGGGCGGCAAACAGAACCTGCTTCTTCATTTTTGGGGATGGAACGGGTTTACAGGTGCGGGATTTTGACTCATGCGGCGATCACGACCGAGTGAACCGCCGCCATGCGGTGCGAATAGGTATGCGCATCCCTGACATAGTCGTACGCGCGGTCAACGAGCCGGGTGCGGAAATCCTCGTCGCGAAACTTTTCAATCACCTCATCGATGTTCGAGAAGTCGGAGGCGATCGCGATATAGTGTTCGCCCTGCCGGAATATGTCGTTGAACCGCCCCGGGAACATAATCTGACAGGTCTTGGTGCCAACGGCATCGAAATGTCGTGAAGAAACACACTTGCCGTAAAACGACGGCCTCTGGTAATTTCGGAAAAACCTGTCATACACTTCCGCATAAGGCAGCTCCGCGGTCACGCTTGATTCGTGCCGCAGGGGACCATGGCCCAGTAGTTTTTTTATAAAAAGCCGCATGCCCCACGGCAGCTTATGACCGAGTCGTTGCAACACGGAATTATTCCTGATGACAAACCGCCCACGCATCCGCTCCGATGTCCATGCGCGGATCGCCTCGACGGTGCGGTCATCGCGTTCGAGGAACCACGATCCCGCTTCCGTGGAAAGGGTGCCGCGGCAACGGTTGAGAAAAGCCGCCCAGCGCCTTCGTTCGAGACGCTCGGTGCTGATATCGATTATCAAACTGCGAGCCTGTCCATTGACGAGAAAATAGTCGTAGAGCCGGTTGCGATCGTCATCACCCAGGTGCGCAAGATAACGCACCGAGCGCACGCCTATGTCAATGTCCCGTATACGCTGCGGCACCTTGGGCACGAATGCCTCCGGGTTCAGGGCATGGGGAATTGAGACCACGCGCCGGCGTGCCAGATCACCGAACAAAAATTGCCCCGCCTCCAATGGCAGTTGAGTCGCGATGAAATCCGGTTCTATCTTCGAAAAAAGCTTCCTCTTGTCATCGATGGGCGCACCGGGCAAGTTGACTTCATTGCCCACGAAACTGAGCAGAAGCCCGCGGCGACTCTGCAGCAGTGGTATAAATGGTTTGAGATATTCGACAGTATCGGCGTTGGTGGAATGCAACAGAACAACGAGATCGACTTCGCGCGCAAGACTGCCCGCATCCCCAAGCTCGAAGCGGTTGCAGATATTTACGGCTTTTACGTCAAACTGGGCACTACGCCGGAAGGCATCGAGCCAATCGTCATAATATGAGAGCCGTGTGGTGTAGTTCGCATATAAAACGAGTGTTTTTAATCTGGATACGTCCATCGTTCGCCATTTACCCGAGCAATAATATATCGACTATCTTCTGTGCAGCCCTTCCCTCCCCGTACTCAGCGATTTCGCGGCGATCTTCGTATTCCTCGTGGCGCCAGAGACGATTCCAGCCGCAGGCGATGGTCTCGACCCACTCCGTTTCCTCACGCAAGGTCACACAGGGCTTGCGATAAAAATAGGCCTCCTTCTGCACCCCGCCGGAATCGGTGTACACAGCCACAGCCCCATAAAGAAGCCGTGCCATGTCGAGATAGCCCACCGGCTTGCAGACCAGCAATCCCTCGAAATCAATCTTGTTGGCTTCGGCACAGATGCGGGTGCGCGGGTGCAGAGGCAAGATTACCGGCCGGTCATTCGCACGTTCCTGCAGCCAGTTCACCACTTCCCGTAATCTGGCCGGCTCATCGGTGTTCTCGGCGCGATGGACCGTGGCCAGCGCATAGGCACCGTCCTTCAACTGCAACTCATCGAGAATGCGCGAGCGCCGGCGGGCAAGATCGCGAATGTGCAAGGTGGCGTCGAACATCACGTCTCCAACATGATATACGCTCCTCGAGACACCCTCCTTCGCCAGGTTTTCAATGGCCGCGCGGGTGGGACAAAACAACCAGGTGCTGAGGTGATCCGCGATCACGCGGTTGATCTCCTCCGGCATCCTTCGGTTGAAGGAACGCAAACCGGCCTCGACATGAGCCACCGGGAAATGCAGCTTTGCCGCCGCCAGGGCGCCAGCCAGTGTCGAGTTGGTATCGCCATAGACCAGCACGACATCCGGCTGCTCACTCTGCATGATCGGTTCCAGGCCGGCCAGCATACGCCCGGTCATTTCGCCGTGGCCGCCGCCATTGATGCCCAGGTGATATGCGGGTGCCGGGATGTCCAGTTCCTGGAAAAAAACATCGGACATCTCCGCATCGAAATGCTGCCCGGTATGCACCATGACCTCCGCCAAATCCGGGGTGGAGTGGATGACACGGCTGACCGGCGCGGCCTTGATGAATTGCGGCCGCGCGCCCACGATGGTGAGTATTTTCACCGGACTTTTATGATCGCAACCGGGCCATGAAATAGTCGTGCTGGCTGATACAACGCCGGATAATCTGCAGGTTCGAACGCGTCCATTCGATGGTTTTTTCGAGTCCCTCCCGCATCCCCGCGCGCGCCTCGAAGTCCAACTCCCGTTTCGACTTCTCAGTCGATCCGAATCGCTTCCCTGATCGGTCCCAGTCTCTGGCCGGGAGAATATTGGGCGGCACGGGATTGCCGGTCAGTTCGTTGATGAGTAACGCCAGATCCTTGATGGAAGTCTCCATCCCCGAGGCAAGGTTGTAGACCTCGCCCGGCTTTCCTCTCAAGGCGCATGCGATAAGACCTCGAGCCATATCCTCGACAAAAATGAAATCACGGCTGGCGTTGCCGCCATTTTCCAATGGCAGGGCCTCATGGTGAATGGCCTTCCATATGAACGTGGGTATGGCGTTGCGCCAGACGGTATGCGGCGTACCCCGCCATTGTCCTGCGCCGAGAATCTCCCGCGGCCCGTATACATTCTGGAATCTTGCCTTGACAAACGGCAATTTGTAACGCATCCAGAAATAATTTCCATAAAGCTCGCCGATAAGCTTGGAAATGGAATAGGGGCTGTCGTGATACAGCGATGCGGGCGCGTTTTCCGTGGTGGCGACGGCGTCATCGAACGTCTTCGCGGCCACGGCGCAGCCGGCCGCGGCGTACACCACCTTTTTCAGGTTCTTGATCTCGATAAGCCGGTTGAACAGCTTGAGGCTGGTCAGGGTGTTGTTTTCATGATCGGCCATGGGATCATGAATCGACGACTGGTTTCCGTGGTAACAGGCCAGATGAAACACATAATCGAGGTCCTCCGGCAAATCGCGCAAAACGCGATCATCGGCAATGCTGCCGAAAATGAACTCCACCGCCTCGTGCTGCGGCACATTGCAAATATCGGAAGACAGCAGATTGTCGACGATCTGGATTTTCCGGGGCTCCTGTTCCAGAAGTTTCAGAACAAGATTGCTCCCGACAAATCCGGCGCCGCCAACCACCAGAATGTTTGTGGACTTGAACTTGTTTGCTGTCACGGTTTGACTTCCTGGTTTGTTGAAATTTATTTGACTGCGCGCACGTATAGATTCCAACCCCAATGTCGCGCGAACCAGCTTTCACTGCATGAGGGCAGAATTCGCGAGAGCGCGTTGCCCAAACCGGGAATGAGGAACAACTGCTTCCAGCTCAATTGATTGAACGTGAATTCGTGGGATTCAAACTCCCGTAGCAAATCGAGCATTTCCTTCCTCGAATACACTTTGGCAAGCGGACATCCCTCACCGTCATTCATGTTACACGCCTCGCTCTGCGACTTGCCCCGGTATTTTGGCAGCAGCAATCGCTTGAGCGGGAGAATCACAAAATACTTGTAGCTGTAACGGTGGTACAACATCAATATGATCTCCCCGCCCGGGCGGAGTACGCGCCACATCTCCTGGATCATGGGCTGCGGATTGTCGACATGATGCAGCACGCCCATGGAGCAGGCGATATCGAAATAGTCATCGGGATAAGGGAGATGATCGCCGTCGGTTAACCGGAAATCGCCCTTCAACCCGCGCAGCGCAAAGCGTCGCCTGCTGAGCGTCAGCGCCGTCTCGGTCAGGTCAACACCGTGAACCTCGGCGCCATGGCGGGCGTACTGTGACAATACATACCCATTGCCGCAACCCACATCAAGAACGCGCTTGCCCGCGGCTCGATCATAACCATGAATGCGATTGGAGAAATCCCAGGGTTCGCACTCAGGCGCCTCGCGCATGCGATCGAACGCCTGAAAGAATTCCGGCGTGCCGGGTTCGACAACAATGCCGGAAGCCGCCACGGGATTCCTTTCCCAGAAAACCCTGACCTCGGCGTTACTGACTGCGCGTCTACTCACGACATTGATTTTCGCCAGCCATGGTTGCGTAATCAGGATTTAGGCTGGGCCAGATGCGTGAAGGTCTGGCTGATTCCAAACTTTTTATAATAGTCGATGGCGTACGCCACCCCGGTCTTCAGGGGTGTTTTGATATTCCAGCCGAATTCGTCATGCGTGCGCGATGGATCCAGCAGTATGGTAAAGGCATCATCAGGATTACGTTCGCGTTCCTCCACCGGTTTCTCCAGGCTGATGCCCAAAGCGACCACCGTGGCGTCGAACAACTCCTTGATCGAATAATCCGATCCAGAGGAAATATGATAAATGCCCTTCCCCCGGCCATCGACCGCGCGCATTACGCAATCAACGAGATCATCGATGTAGATGAAATCACGGCGGGTTTTCATTGCGAAGCACGGTTTGCCTGTGGTGAGGCGTTGGTAGAATGTCGGCAAAGGCCCGGAAAGATTGCGGGGACCGTAAGCGTTGGCGAGCCGGAAACTCACATAATCCAGCCCGGAAAGCTGGATGTACTGCTCGCCGGCGGTCTTGCTGATTGAATAACTGGAGTTGCCCGGCAGTATGGGATGACTGAGGGTGATGGGCTGCTCCAGCGGTTTCAGTCCATAGCACAGCGCCGTTTGAAAATAGATCAGCCGCTTGCAACCGACGGCTTTGGTGGCATCGGCCACGATCGCGGAGCCCAAAGTATTGGTCCGCGCATCCTCCTCCCATGCGTTCGGGTCCTTGTACGACGCGGCCGCATGAACCACGAGATCGGGCTTGAATTTTTCCATCAACGATTTGACCAGTGTGGCATCGGCGATGGTGCCTTCGACCACCTGTAACCGCGCCTGCGGCGTCAGATTGTCACGCCGCCCAGTGGCATAATTATCAATGACCAATACTTCATCACCCCTTGCCAGCAAACGATCGGCAAGATGTGAACCAATGAATCCGGCCCCGCCGGTAATAAAAACCTTCATACCGCCTCCTGAGTTTGTCGAGAAATTTTGTGCATTGCCGCCGGCTCCCTGCCCAGCATGTTTCTATACGATTCCGCCTTGTCGTGAAAGCTCTGATACCAGATTTCCAATGAAAGCAAACCCCAGAGCTTGCGGCTGAACTGACCGACACTGTCCAGCTGGGCGCAAATCGCCGCCCCGTTGATGTAGGGCCTGGAGCGGGCGCGCTCCGACAGGAATATATCTCTGATAAATTCACGCAGCTCTCGGCCCATCCATTCTTTGAGCGGAACCGGGAAACCCATCTTGTCGCGGCGGTTCAGAATCGCCTCGGGAATCACATCGCTGAACGTGCCCTTCAACAAATGTTTCATGTGCCCGTCCTTGAATTTCACATCCGCCGGCACGGTCGCCACGAATTCTATCAATGGGTGGTCCAGAAACGGCACGCGGGATTCCAGCCCATGCGCCATGCTCATGCGGTCCTCCACCTGCAACAACGCCGGCAACAGGCACTTGAAATCAAAATGCGTCATGCTGTCGAAAAAGGCCTCGTGCCGGACATTGCGTGTCGAATTGAAGATACTACTGAAAGATTCGTATACGGCCTTGCGATCGAGCAAATCCCAATTTACCTCGTCGATCATGTCGGCGCTGCGATCGATAAGCCTGAAATAGCGCCGATCAATGGAATCAAACATACCGTCTTTGAAAAACATCTTCATCAGCGGCTTATACTCGCGCAACACGCCCAGGTTCGGGATGATCGACTCCGCTGTCACGACGAAATTGCCGTTCCGGTAGGTACCGTCGATTGCGGCTTTGATGCACTGCTCAAAATATCCAAGCAGATAGCGTGCATACCCTCCGAATATTTCATCGCCACCCTGACCGCCGAGCACAACCTTGACACGCCGCGACGCCAATTTCGAAACCATGAACTGGGGGAAGGAGCCGGGGCCGGCTACCGGATGATCAAGATGATAAATAACCCGCTGGAAGTTGGCGATGAAATCATCCGCGGTAATGTCCACAAGATGCATCTGCTTGGCGGCGCTTTCAGCGGCCACGCGCGCGTACTGACTTTCGTCATAACCGGGATGCGAGGTGAACCGGCCGTGGAATGCATCCACGTTGATTTTATCAAAACGCGAAGCCAGGATTGCGATAAGGCTCGAATCAATGCCGCCAGAAAGGTAGCTGCCGATGGGAACATCACTGCGCAAATGCACGGAGATTGAATCATCGACCAGTTCCCGCAACCGGTTTTGAAAATAGTGCGAGGTGTGATCGAAATCAACCTCATAGTGCACATCCCAGTATCGAGTGACGCTGGTTCTTCCATTTTCGATCACAAGACTGTGGCCCGGGAGTAGTTGCCGCACACCTTTGAAGAGAGTCGCTTCGCCCAGCGTATATTGAAAAGTCAGATATTCGGCGAGTGCCTGAGGATCCGTATCCACCTCTGGCAGAAAGGGTATAAGCGCCTTGATCTCCGAGGCGAAATAAAAGCAATCGCCGACGACGGCATAATAGAACGGCTTGATGCCAAAGCGATCACGGGCGCAGAAAAGCCGCTGTCGGCGCTCATCCCACAGGGCGAAGGCAAACATGCCGCGGAGCTGCGAAACGCAATCCGCCCCGTCATTGTCGTAACTGGCAAGAATGGTCTCCGTATCGGAATTGGTGCGGAACTTCCATGTGCCGGAGAGTGCCTTCCGCAACTCAACGTAGTTGTATATCTCGCCGTTGAAAGACACCACTGTTCCCGCGGGACCTGCCATTGGCTGGGAAGCGGCTTGAGTCAGATCGATGATACTCAGGCGTACATGCGCCAAACCGGCACGATCGTCGTTGCCGTGCCATGTCCCCTGCCCGTCCGGGCCACGGTGACTGAGAAGCTTCTGCATGACAGCAAGCTTCGCGGCAAGGTCGGGGATCCTCGTCCCGGCCAAGCTGATAATTCCTGCGATTCCGCACATTGCGCGTCTCTCAATAATTCAGGGGGAGGTATTCTCGACCATTATCTTATCGTCGCCGGCAGCGGCCCGGGGATGCTCAGCCAGCACCTGAACACCCCGAACCCAGGTATCCCGATATGGGCCCTTAAACAACAAACGCCATGCGTGGCGTGGATAATACTTGATTAACCGGCTGAAAGCGGGCAGCGTGGAATGTACCAAAACGCCCGCATGTAGCACTGCCGTATCCGGTATTCCCCAGCGATCATTATCTCTGATGCAAAATGTTTCTACTCCGCCCTTCATTAATACATCCAGCAGTGCGGATTCTTCAAGATTTGTACCATCGGCCGAGGCATCCAATGTATGTAATTCAAGTTGCCTTGCGGGCTCGATCCATATCAACACAAATGGGGAGCAACCTGTCTGTGCATGCAAAGAAGTACCATGCAATTGCAGTTGCTTGAGCACATCCAACTCCTGCAGCAGATTCCATAAACCAAAGTTCACACCCCGCCATCTGCCGTGCAATTTGAGCATGGACAGATCCCTGCCGACACCGACAAAGCCCGGGGATATGGCATCAGGGATCAGTCTGACAATGAAAACTACACGCCGCCATATGTCACTGGGAATGCCCATCACCTTCAATACGGAGTGATAAACGCTGATCACGGTACGCTTCAGCTTTACACTATGCTCATGGGATAGTAACTGCAGAAAATATCGATGGACAATGTGGTGAATAAAGAGCACGAACCTCTGAATTATCCTTATTGGGCGCTGTTGCATTGCATGCTGTTGGGAAAGCCGGCTGAATTCCTCCGTCGTGTACGGTGCGACAATCGCCGCGTGTGACTCCGAAAATCGCGATTCAAGCGCGTCGTCGACACGATTTACGAATGCCTGATAAGAATAAGCCGGGTTGCTGGCCACCTCGTGGTAGGCGGCATCAGTGATGCGCCTCCAGGTCGACTCCTCACGCAGTGCCGCGATGACTTCCGCCACGTTGCTGTGATCCTTCTTCAGCGGCACGTAATGCTGCCAGGGTTTCAGGATGCCGGAATACTCGCCCTCGTAGAGTATCATCAACGTCCGCAGTGCCGCCGCCTCGAAACATCGCGGTGAAATCTGATTCATCCGAATTTTGTGATCCAGCCCAATGAGGAATTTGTCGCGGATTTCCTCATACGATGCCTCCGGGTGCTCCTTTTCATAAGCCTCGACGATTTTTTGCAATTCACCGGTAAAATCAAATACGTTTGCGCCGCTCTCAATACCCAGAACCGCCCGGCATGAGCGGATGAAGTTGGTCCATGCCGATCCATACAAACGATCAGCTTCGTTATAAGACAAATCAACCTTGAGACCAAACCGTTTGGCGTCCTCCACAAAGCGCGCAGCAATCTGCCATTTTTCCTGTCCAAGATCGCCGAACCATGCGGAAATCCTGCGCGCGCGATATCCCACATCAAGTGGACGCGATGCATAAGGTATTGGCTCAATCTGCGCAAGCAGGTCCGGAACATAGCCCGTCAAGACATTCACCTTGGCAACTTTGGGCAGCTTGCTTGCTGGATAAACTTTTTCAATCTCGGCTTCAGGCACACAGGTAAACAACATGTCGATACCCAGATAGCGCATGGCTTCGATGGTGTCGTTCACCCAACGATACTCATCCTGAATGAATATGGCCTTCAGCCCTTTGAATTGCCTGATACGCTGCCTTGCGAGCCGGCTGACATATGCATCCATGGCGATGACCAGCGAATAATGAACAATCAATACATCGAAACGCTGTAATTCGATTGTGACCGGCAGCTCTCCAAATATGGAAAGCACGTGCACGTTGTGACGGGAATAATGACTCAAGGCATTGATATGTGCGCATACTGTCGCCGCGCCTTCCGGCCTGTAGTCACACAGCAGGAGCACTTCCAATTTGCGCATCAGCGGCCCCGCCTCATCTCTTCAAATGGCAATAGAGATCCAGGCCGAAGATCGGGCCCAATGTAGCAAGCAGGCGGTTGCGATCAATACGCCCGAACACCCCCTCCGCACCAATATTTTCACGATAAACATGGCACTCCTGCCATTGGGCGGCCATCCTGCGGATGTGTCCAGCCGAAACAAATACGGTTTCCGGTGCCGCATTACCCGTGGTATTCACATCGTATCCGGCCCGCTCTTCCGCACTCGCCACCCCGGGAGCACCGATACCTAATTTATCCCAGCAGAAATAACGCACAGTGGCCCGCGGCCAGAGCAGCCAGCGTCTATAGGAATAGGCGCTATAAACCATAACCATGGCCTTTCCACCGGGACGCAGTATTCGCCGTGTCTCCTCCAATGCTCTGGATAGATTGCCGGTGTGGTGATAGCAACCGATGGCGATGACATGATCGAAGGTCTCGTCCGGATAAGGACACTCAAGTATGCTGCCCCTCCGTGCTTCGCCCTCTAGATTGTTCTGTCGCAAACGATGCCGCACCATTTGCACCGGGCCTTCTGCGATATCCAGCCCATGATAATGCGCCCCTGCTTCCATGATTCTCTGGGCTACTGTTCCGTAGCCGAGACCGACTTCCAGCACGTCACGACCGTGTAATTCTTTAAATTGCACATGGCGGTTCAGGTATGGATAGAAATTCATGTACCAGTCATCGAATCTCTTCAATGACGGTGGTGAGTTATCCGTGATATCCAGGCTTTTGGCCAGTTGAGTGCCACACAACTCATTCCAGAATTGCTGATTATCCTGATCAACCGATTGAGTTAAATTCAACGATTCAACCACCTTTAATCCCGTGTTGATACATGTGTGATGGCTTGCAAATATCAAAAATAATTGTGTCCGGACTACATCATCCAGTTAGATCTCGTATCCCCATCTGCTAAGCAAATCACCAAATGTAGAATTTATATGGCGCAAGACCGATACGGGTAATTCAGTCTTGTATGCACCATAGCCTCCTTTTCGAAAATGTGTGGGAGGCACAAATACATTCATTTGTTTACCAGATTGTTGAAGATTATCAATTCGATTATTTATAACTGCGCGCGAAATTCTATCTTTATCGATTGACAATCCCAATCTACGTAACAATCTTATGAGTTCACCTGCAGTATCATCAAACAATCGCTCGTATCTTAATGGGGGAATCCCTCGATTCGTGTACTCTATGGCATGCGTTTCTATGCGGTGAAATGGAACAATACGAGGCAAAAACCATTCGTAATAAAAATCCTCGATTTTGTCATAATGGAAACACGGGACGGTTTTTTTGTAATAATCAGTTTGCGCGTAATAGAAATACGACACGATGATGTCACGCAGATCTCGAACCATGTACACTGCGTGCAAAATATCCAAACGCCTCTCAAAATCCTCAGAATAAGGCAGATGGCACATACCTACGCCTTTTTTCTCAGTCGTCAGCATTGGGTCGATAATAGGCA
>Ga0335077_10010026_pt1 | contig 11772 bp, 8 predicted proteins | sample Lox_Sample_31_FD_207151 | JGI IMG/M metagenome (GOLD analysis project Ga0335077, IMG submission 207151) | Soil microbial communities from Loxahatchee National Wildlife Refuge, Florida, United States - Lox_Sample_3.1 | ecosystem: Environmental > Terrestrial > Soil > Wetlands | place: USA: Florida...
GCAAGGCGCTGCATCCAACCCCGGATGAGACCGGTCCTGGGACGGGCGCAGATGCGAACCGCCCTCTCCCGTCAGGGCGGCAAATTCTTGCCGCCACTACGGGACAGCTCTTAGTAAGGAGGGCGTGCTCAGCCCGCGCGCGGCGCTCACCCGCATCCTCCGGCGGATCGACGACCTCGCCCCACTGCCCGGAGAGCGGGTGAACCTCTCCGAGGCCCTGGGGCGCGCGCTCGCCGAGGAGGTCCGATCTGGCCGGACGCTCCCGCCCTTCGACCACTCGCAGATGGACGGCTACGCGCTCCGGGCCGCGGACGCGCGGCGTCCGGGGACGAGGCTCCCCATAGCCTTCGAGTCCTTCGCCGGCGACGCGCCCGGTCGGGTCCTGCCGGAGGGCTCCTGCGCCCGGGTCTTCACCGGGGCCCCGGTCCCTCTGGGAGCAGACAGCGTGGAGATGCAGGAGGAGGTCCTCCGCCGGGGCGCGGGCGCCCGCTTCCGGAGGCCCGCGGCGAAGGGCCGATTCGTCCGCGCCGCCGGGAGCGACCTCTCGCCCGGCGCGCGAGGGTTGTCCCGGGGCTCGGTCGTCGACCCGGGAGCGGTCGGCCTCGCAGCCGCCCTGGGGCGCACCGAGCTCCTCGTCCACCGCCGGCCGCGGACGGGGATCCTCGCCACCGGCAACGAGATCGCGCCGGCGGGCGGCCCCTCGCCCCCCGGAACCATCCCGGACTCGAACTCCCACGCCATCGCCGCCGCCGCCGCCGAGGCCGGCGCGGTCCCCGTCGTCCTCCCGGTAGCGCGAGACGACCGGGCCGCCCTCTCCCGCGCGCTCGCCTCGGCGGAGGGGCTCGACGCGCTCGTGACCATCGGGGGCGTGTCGGTGGGGGACCGGGACCTCGTCCGGCCGGTCCTCGCCGGGGCCGGGGCCGAGATCGACTTCTGGCGCGTGGCCATGCACCCCGGCCGACCCATGGCCTTCGCGCGCTGGGGCCGGCTCCCGGTGTTCTGCCTCCCCGGCAATCCGCCGAGCGCCTTCGGCGCCTTCGAGATCTTGGTCCGGCCCGCGCTCCGCACCCTGCAGGGGCTTTCGGGCTGCGGCCGGCTCGAGCTCACGGCGCGCCTCTCCGCTCCGCAGGAGAAGCCTCGGGAGCTCACCGTGTACCTCCGCTGCGCGCTTCGGGAGTCGGGGAGCGGGACCCTCGCCGATCCCCTCCCCGGCGAGCACCACTCGGGCCCGCTCTCCTCGCTCTGTGGGGTACCCGCACTGGCGGAGCTCCCGGCCGGCGTGGCGCGGCTCCCCCGGGGGGCGCGCGTCCGGGTCCGGGTTCTCCGACCGCTCGCACTTTCTGTCTTATCGCACTCGGAATAGAATGGCTCGGTGAGATCCCGCGGCTGGGACCGCCCCGAGGAGTTCGACCACGTCCTCGTGGTTGCGGACGACGACCCCGTGCACCTCCGCTCCCTGGGCGAGCGGCTCACGCGGGCGCCGGGCCGCGACCGCGTCTCCGTGGTCGGGCGCTACCCCCGATTCAAGGTCGTGCCGGCCTCGAACGGGGAGGAGGCGCTCTCCGCCGTCACCCCGGAGGTGACGGTGGTGGCCGTCGACATCCTCATGCCGCACCGGGACGGCATCGAGGTGATCCAGGAGCTCCGCAGGCGCCGCCCGGACCTCGCCATCCTCGCCTTCACCGGGACCGCTCCGGCGTCGGAGGCGCTCGCCGCCATCATGGCGGGGGCGGACCACTTCCACGAGTACCGCGACCTCGACGCCATCGAGCACGCCGTCGACCTCGCCATCGACCGCCGAAGGCTCACCCGACTCCTCGAGCAGAACGAGGCCGCGGTGGCCGAGGCGCGCGAGCGGCTGGCGAGGCTTCAGGGGGGGCTCGGTGTGCTCGTGGGGCTCCGTCCCCCCCAGTCGAAGGAGACCGTCCTCCCATTTGCGGAGGCGGTGCGCCGCTACCTCAAGGCGGCCGCCAAGCTCTACGAGGGAGACGCTCAGGGGCTCGCCGGCAAGCTCGGGCTGTCCTACTTTGCTATGCGACGCCTATTGAAGCGCTACGGCGTACCGTACCCGGGGCGACAGCGCCTCCGCCCGCCGCGAAATCCTAGACCGTAAGCGGTAGTGATGTTAAGTATTGCGCCGTAGCGTTTTCCGCCAAATGAGTTGGCGGAATCGTCAAGAAGGCGCCCCATGCCACCATCCAACAGGAGCCGACGTTCCATGGCATCATTGGCTGACAAGTTCGCCGGGAACCTCAAGAACGAGCGGCTGCGGCGGAAGTTCTCCCAAGAGGCGCTGGCCGCGAAGGCTGGACTCTCGGTCTCGTACATCTCCATGCTCGAGCGGGGGCAGCGCACTCCACCGCTCGACACGCTCGAGGCGCTGGCGAAGGCCCTCTCGGTTTCGCCGGTCTCCCTCCTTTCGTAGCGGGTTCGCGCGGCCCTCACCGCTGCGGGCCCGCCTCTTCCCCGGGGCGCCTGCCGTGCAAACGGCCGGCGCCTCCCTTATGTCGAACACTCTCGACGGCAAGAGAGGAAACGCGCCGATGTCCCGAACGGTCCAGTGCAAGAAGCTGGGGAAGGAGCTTCCCGGGCTCACCTTCAAGCCCTTCCCCAACGAGCTCGGGCAGCGCATCTACGAGACCATCTCCCAGGACGCCTGGAAGATGTGGCTCGAGCACTTCAAGATGGTCATGAACGAGTTCCGCCTTTCGCCGTCGGACCCGAGGTCGAACCAGATCCTGTACCAGCAGGCCGAGGAGTTCTTCTTCGGGCAGGGCGCCCAGCTCCCCCCGGACTACGTCCCCCCGCCCGCGAAGGGGTAGCCTTGCGGGAGGCGGGCGAGATCCTCCTCGTCTCCACCTACGAACTCGGGCACGCGCCCCACGGCATCGCCGTTCCGGCCGCCTTCCTGCGGCGCGCTGGGTTTCGCCCGGCCGCGCTCGACCTCTCGGTCGAGGCCCTCGATCCGGACAAGGTTCGCCGGGCCCGCCTCGTCGCCCTCTCCGTCCCCATGCACACCGCGCTCCGCCTCGGCCTCGAGGCGGCGGAGCGGATCCACAGGCTAAATCCGGGGGTGCCCCTCTGCTTCCACGGCACCTACGCCCTCCTGCACGCCCCGCTCCTCGCCCGCTTCGGCGCCTCGGCCGTCCTCGGAGGGGAGTGCGAGGAGGAGCTCGTCGACCTGGCGCGCGCCCTCGAGGCCGGGGAGCCGCTCGGCCGCTTCGTCCGCGAGGGCCCGGGCGACGCCTCGCTCGCGAAGCTCCGCTTCCCGGTGCCGCTCCGGGACGACCTGCCGCCACCCCGCCGCTACGCGCGGCTTGTCGATTCGGACGGCGAGGAGCGCCTCGCCGGGTACGCGGAGGCCACCCGCGGGTGTCTCCACCTCTGCCGCCACTGCCCTCTGCCGGCGGTTTACCGCGGCCGCTTCTTCGCCGTGCCTGCCGAGGTGGTGCTCGCCGACGTCGGCCGCCAGGCGGCGGACGGCGCCACCCACATCACCTTCGGCGACCCGGACTTCCTGAACGGACCGGGGCACGCGCTCCGGGTGGCCCGCGAGATGCGCCGCCGCTTCCCCGGCCTCACCTTCGACTTCACGGCCAAGGTGGAGCACCTCGTGCGGCGCCCCGAAGTCGTCGCCGAGCTCGCCTCCCTGGGCGCCCTCTTCGTCACCTCGGCAGTCGAGTCGCTCTCCGAAGCGGTCCTCGAGAAGCTCGCGAAGGGACACACCCGGGCCGACGTCTTCCGCGCCTTCGAGATCTGCGGGCGGGCCGGCCTCGCCCTCCGGGCCTCCCTCGTGCCCTTCACGCCCTGGGCGACCCTCGAGGACTACCTCGAGATCCTCCACGTCTTCGAGGCCAAGGGGTGGCTCGGGCAGATCGACCCGGTGCAGCTCACCATCCGCCTCCTCGTCCCGCCCGGCTCGCTCCTCGCTCGGGAACCGGAGCTCACTAGGGGCGGACTCGACGAGGGGGGCCTCACCTGGCGCTGGACCCACCCGGACCCGCGCATGGACGCTCTCCAGGCGAAGGTCGCACAGGCGGTGGCGGCCGGCGCCTCCCGGAGCGCCGACGCCGCGAGCGTGGTGGCCGAGGTGAAGTCTCTCGCGCTCGCGGCAGCCGGGCGGCGCCACACCCACGTGGCGCGCCCCTTCGCGACCGCGCGCGCGCCGCGGCTCACCGAGAGCTGGTTCTGCTGAGCGGAGCCCACCGAGGGGCAGTTCGCCCTTCTCCGAGGCGGCTGACGGTAGCGACGGCGGCGCCCTACCCGGCCACGGGCAGGGGGGCCCGGATGTCGAAGGCGAGGCGCCGGTGGGCCTCCCGGAGCGCCTCCTCCACGGCCTCAGGCGCCTCCGCCCGCGCGAAGAGGAAGCCGAGGTAGGCATCGCCCTCCGGCAGAGGAATGACCTCCCGGCCGAGCGGGCAAGTGACGACCAGGTCCTCGACCCCGGGGACCGCCCGGGCGGCCTCGACGCCCCGCACCTCGTGGAGGATCCCCCGGCCGGGAATGGGGAGCATCATCACTCCGGAGGCCCTCCCTTCCCGCGCGAGAGACGGGACGGGGAGACCCATGGCGTGGGCCACGACGACCTCCTCGAGAGAGAGCCCGGCCCCGAAGCGGAGCGCGCGCCCGCACAGGCCCCCGATGGTGCGGGCCGCCACCTCGAGCACCACCGGCCCCGCGGGGCCGAGCCGGAGCTCCGCGTGGACCGGGCCCTCCTCGAGCCCGAGCGCGGCCGCCGCCCGGGCGGCTACCTCCTCCACGGCCCTCTGGATCGCCGCCGGGTGGCGGGAGGGGGTGACGTAGAGGGTCTCCTCGAAGAAGGGGCCGTCCAGAGGATCGGGCTTGTCGAAGAGGGCGAGCACCTCGAGCCGGCCGCCGCGGAGAAGGCCCTCGAGCGCCACCTCGGCCCCAGGCACGAAGGTCTCGACGAGCAGCGTCCTCTGGGCCTTCTCGTCGAGCGGCTTCCGCTCGGCGCGGGCCTCGCGGAGGATGCGCTCGATGCGCCGGAAGGCCTCGGCAAACGGGCCCGGGGCGTCGGCGCGGATGACGCCCCGGCTCGCAGAGAGCCCGAGCGGCTTCAGGACGCAGGGATAGCGCACCTCCCGCGACGGTCCCTCGGGGCCGCCCGAGAACTCGAAGGCCCGGAACTCCGGCACCGGGATCCCTCCCTCCCGGAGTGCCGTTCGCATGGCGAGCTTGTTCGCGGTGCGCCGCGCCGCCGCGGGGGGGTTCCGGGGAAGCCCGAGCCGCTCGGCGGCGAGCGCGGCGATGACCGCTGTGCCGTCGTCCGTCGGGACGACGCTCCGGAATGGGTGCTCCTTCGCCGCCCGGGCGATCTGTTCCGCCGCCCTCTCCGGGTGGCGGTAGTCGAGGGAGAGGAGCCGCTCCGCGGCCCCGAAGGTCTCCTCGATGCGGTGGCAGCGGTCGCTCCCCAGGACGACGCTCACCCCGAGCTTCTCCGCGGCCCGGGCGAAGTCCTCCACCCGGTAGCTCCGGGTGGGGACGAGGAGGAGGAGCTCGCCGCGCTCGCGCACTCGTTCTCTCTACTAGGCGGCCGGGAGCCGGGCGCAAGGGCGCGCTACAGCCCCGCCACCCCGTTCCGGAACAGGGCCAGCGACGGGGGCTCTCGCCCCTCGAGCTCCTCCCTTCGGCGCGGCCAGTCGGGGTGGCAGAAGGGGTAGAGGAAGGCCTCCGGGTGCGGCATGAGGCCGAGGATCCGCCCGCTCGCGTCGCAGATCCCGGCCACCCCGCCCCTCGAGCCGTTCGGGTTCTCCGGCCAGCGCTCGGTGGGGCGAAGGCCCTCGTCCACGTAGCGCAGCGCCACCTGGCCGTTCGCCTCGAGCCGCCGGAGCGCCTCCTCCGACCCGGCGACGAAGCGCCCTTCCCCGTGCCGGGCCGGGACCTCGAGCACCCCGAGTCCTCGCGTCCAGATAGAGCGGGAGCCGGACTCGGGCGCGAGCCGAACCCAGGCGTCGCGGTACCCGAGCCGCTCGTTGTCGGTGAAGGCGGCCCGCGGCACGAAGTCCGCGGCCCCGGCCTCCGGACCGGGCAGGAGTCCCAGCCGGACGAGCGTCTGGCAGCCGTTGCAGATGCCGAGCACCCGCCCCCCGCCGGCGAGGAACGCGCCGAGGTCCTCTGCGAGGTGGGCGCGGATGCGGGTCGCGAGCACGAACCCGCCGGCGACGTGGTCGCCGTAGGCGAAGCCCCCGCCGAGGACGAGGACCTGGTAGTCCGGGATGCGCCGGGCGTGGCTTGAGGAGAAGAGGTCCGTCAGGTGGACGAGGTCCACCTCCGCGCCCACGAGCCGAAAGGCGCGGGCGGTCTCGTCCTCACAGTTGAGGCCGAACCCGGTGGGGATGAGCACCCGGGCGGTCACGGCCGGCCCCCCTCGCCCTTCCAGGCCGCCGCGAGGTCACCCGCGTCCGCGTCCACGAGCGGGACCGACCCGAACCGGACCCGGAGGCGCCCGGTGCCGTCGTAGCTCCCGATCCGGGCGGCCGGTAGGCCGGCGAGCCGCCGCTCGAGCTCTCCGGCCCGGCCGGCCGGGGCGGCGAGGAGGAGCCTCCCCGCCGACTCGCCGAAGAGGAGGGCCTCCCATCCCGGACGGCCTCTCGCCGGCGCGCGGGCGAGGTCGACGTCGAGTCCGAGCCCCGAGGCCCGGGCGAGGAAGAAGAGGGAGGGGAGGAGGCCCCCGCGCCCCGGGGCCTGGGCGGCGCTCGCGAGCCCCTCGGCGAGGAGCGGCGCCACCGCCCGGTAGCGGCCAAAGAACTCGGTGGGCCGGCAGCGGGGGACTTCTCCCCCCGGCTCTGCCCGCGCCAGCGCCCACTCCGACCCGCCGAGTTCGTCCGCGGTGTCCCCGACGAGGAAGAGGACGGAGCCCGCTCCCCTCGCCTCGAGGGTCACCGCCCGCCGCACGTCCGGCACGAGCGCGATGGCCGAGGCGAGGAGCGTGGGGGGGATGCTGATGCGCCGCCCCCCCACCACCGCGTCGTTCTTCATCGAGTCCTTCCCGGAGATGAGGGGGGTGCCGTAGGCCCGGCAGATCTCCGAGAGCCCGCGGGAGGCGCGGACGAGCTCGGCCGCCTTCCGCCGAGCCGAAGGGTTCGACGGGCTCTCCACCGGGTCGGGCCAGCAGTAGTTGTCGAGGAGCGCGATGCGATCCGGGCGCGCGCCAGCCGCGATCACCCGGCGAACGGCGAGGTCCACGCCGGCTTGAGCCATGGCGTGCGCGTCCTGGTCCGAGTAGTTCGGGAACACCCCCTCGGCGAGGGCGTAGCCGGCGGGTCCCGCGTCGTGGGCGACGAGGAGGACGGTGGCGTCGGAGGGGACGTCGCGAAAGACGCCGATCCAGGGCTTCACCACCGTGAGGCCCTTCACCTCGTGGTCGTAGGTCCTCGCCACCGCCTCGATCGAGCGGAGGTTCGGGCGGGCCAAGAACTCGCGGGCGAGCGCATTCCCCTCCTCGGCCGAGGCCGGCAGCGGTCTCCCGGCGAGCTCCACCCGGGGCGGCTCTCGCCACTCCGCCGCCAGCCGCATCTCCGGGTCTCCGTCGTGGAGGAAGTCCATGGGCAAGAGCGCCACCGTGCGCTCCCCGTGCCTCACCTCGAAGAACGGCTCGGAGGTGAACTCCCCGAGGTCGGTCGCCTCCACCTCCCGCCGGCGGGCGAGATCGAGGAAGGCCCGCAGGCCCGCCTCGGGCACGGCCACGGTCATGCGCTCCTGCGCCTCGGAGACGAGCACCTCCCAGGGCGCGAGGCCCTGGTACTTGAGCGGCGCGCGGGCGAGGTCGAGCCTGGCCCCGCCGGGCTGCCTCGCCATCTCGCCGACCGAGGACGAGAGGCCGCCGGCGCCGTTGTCGGTGATGGCCGAGTAGAGCCCGCGGTCCCGGGCCTCGAGGAGGAAGTCGAACATCATCCTCTGGGTGATGGGGTCGCCGATCTGGACGGCCTGGACCGGACTCTCCTCGGTGAGCTCCGCGCTCGAGAAGGTGGCCCCGTGGATGCCGTCCTTGCCGATGCGCCCCCCCACCATGACGATGCGGTCCCCGGGCCGGGCCGCCTTCTCGTGCCCGGGCCGGCCGGCCACCGTGACCGGCATCCGCCCCACCGTGCCGCAGTAGACGAGGGGTTTGCCCAGGAAGCGCTCGTCGAAGAGCTCGAAGCCCCGGGCGTAGGGGATGCCCGACTGGTTTCCGCCGTCGACCACGCCGGCGTGCACCCCGTCCCGCACCCGCCGCGGGTGGAGGAGCCCGGGCGGGAGCTCTCCCTGCCAGTCCGGCGGAGCGAAGCAGTAGCCCCAGGTGTTCGAGAGGAGGTCCGACCCGAGGCCGGTCCCGAAGGGATCCCGGTTCACGCCCACGATGCCGGTCATGGCCCCGCCGTAGGGGTCGAGCGCCGAGGGGCTGTTGTGGGTCTCCACCTTGTAGACGAGGTGGTAGCGCTCGGTGGCGGCGATGACGCCGGCGTTGTCGTGAAAGACGCTCACGAGCCAGCTCTTCCCCTCCCGCTCGCGGATGGCCCGGTCCACCGCCTCGGTAGTGCCTTGGATGAAGGTCCTGAAGAGGGAGTGGATCACCTCCGGGGGCCGGCCCGGCTCCTGGTAGGTGACGGTGGCGTTCATGATCTTGTGCTTGCAGTGCTCCGACCAGGTCTGCGCCAGGCATTCGAGTTCCACGTCGGTGGGGGCGGCCCCGAGCCCAGCGCGCCGCCTTCGCGGGTCGGCCCCGGCCTCCCGGTAGAAGGCGCGGAGCGTGCGCATCTCCTCCAGGGAGAGTGCGAGGAGCCGCCTGCGAGAGAGCGCGAGGAGCGCTTCGTCGTCGATCTCCAGGCTCACCTCCTCCACCGGAAGCGCGGCGTGCTCGGCGACGCGCGGCACCGAGAGGTCCGGGGGCGACCCTCGCCACTCCTCGTAGGTCGCGACCGCGACCCGCTCGATGACCTCGTTCGCGAGGAGGGAGCGGGCGATGCGCTCGGCGGCCGGGCGGGCCACTCCGGAGAGGAGGTAGAGGCGGGAGGTGTAGACGTGGCCCCCCTCCCCGAGCGGCCGGCCGAGGAGGTCCTCGATGGCCACCTGGGCGCTCTTCCCCACCGGGTCGGTGACCCCCGGCTTGTAGCCCACCGACACGGCGACGTCGAAAGGACCGTCGTCGAGCCGACCCACCGCTCCCTCTCGCACCACCGGCCCGGCGAACTCCCGGGCCACTCGCTCGGCCTCGCCTGGCGAGAGCGCAGGAGTGACGAGGTAGACGTCCCGGGTGCGCACCGCGCCGACCTCGAGCCCGAGGTGCTCGCGGATCCTTCGGACCACCGAGGACCCTCGGCTGTCGGAGAAGCCGGGTCGCGTCCCGACCTCGATGCGAGTGACGGATGGCAAGGAGTGCCCCTGTGAGGAAAGGGACGCAAGTCTACCTCATCCCCAGCCGGAGGGGTCGGGGGACGGCTCCGGGTCCGCCCCGGATCGACGCCGCCCCTCTCCACCGAGCGGCATCCGGATGTAGGGAGAGGTCGGCTACGAGAGGGCGCCCTCTCCGGGAGATCCTTCACCGTCCGTTTACGACGCCGGGCACTCGGCCCCGCGCGTCCGCGGTCAGGGGACGCTCGAAGGCTATCCCACGCCCCAAGGGCATCTGGGGCGCGCGCCCGGTGCTAGCGTAAACCGACCGCCCGCATCGCCTCCCGGGGGACTCCATGACACGCCTCGTCCGATGTTCGCTCGTCGGCCTGCTCTTCGCGCTCGCCGGGTGCGGCTCCTCCCCTCCCCCGTGCGCCGGCGCCTCGATCGAATGCAGCGGGGTCTGCGTCGATCCCTCGACCGACAACGCAAACTGCGGCGCCTGCGGCAACGCCTGCTCCAGCGGGACGGTGTGCTCGGGCGGGAGCTGTGGCCTCACCTGCCAGTCCGGGCTCGTGCTCTGCGGCGGGCGCTGCATCGACCCGGCCACCGACCCGACCTACTGCGGAGCGTCCTCGAGCTGCACCGGCAGCGAGGCCGGGACCACCTGCAGCGCCGGCCAGGCCTGCGTGGAGGGAGCCTGCTCCTGCCCGGCGGCCACCCCGAACGCCTGCGGGAGCGGCGCCTCCGCCTTCTGCACGAGCTTCCGGACCGATGGGGACAACTGCGGCGCCTGCGGCACGAAGTGCCGGTCCGGCGAGGTGTGCAGCGACGGCGCCTGCGCCCAGTCCTGCTCCGCGGGTCAGGCCGCCTGCCCCCCGGGGATCCCGACCTACTGCGCCACCCTCTCGACCGACGCCTCGAACTGCGGCAGCTGCGGCGTCGCCTGCCCGGCCGGACAGGCCTGCGCGAGCGGGACCTGCTCCTGCCCGGCCGTCACCCCGAACGCCTGCGGCGGCGGCGCCTCCGCCTTCTGCACGAACGAGGCTACCGACCCCGCGAACTGCGGCGCCTGCGGCAAGAGGTGCGCCGCCGGCGAGGTGTGCAGCGGCGGGATCTGCAGCCAGACGTGCTCTGCGGGTCAAGCCGCCTGCCCCCAGGAGAGCCCGACCTACTGCGCCACCCTCTCGACGGACGCCTCGAATTGCGGCGCCTGCGGCGTCGCCTGCCCGGCCGGACAGGCCTGCGCGAGCGGGACCTGCTCCTGCCCGGCCGCCACCCCGAACGCCTGCGGCAGCGGCGCCTCCGCCTTCTGCACGGACGAGGCCACCGACCCCGCGAACTGCGGCGCCTGCGGCAAGAGGTGCGCCGCCGGCGAGCTGTGCAGCGGCGGGACCTGCAGCCAGACGTGCTCGGCGGGTCAGGCCGCCTGCCCCCCGGGGAGCCCGAGCTACTGCGCCACCCTCTCCTCCGACGCTTCGAACTGCGGCGGCTGCGGTGTCGCCTGCCCGGCCGGACAGGCCTGCGCGAACGGGACCTGCTCCTGCCCGGCCGCGACCCCGAACGCCTGCGGCAGCGGCACCTCCGCCTTCTGCACGGACGAGGCCGCTGACCCCGCGAACTGCGGGCGCTGCGGCGCGAGTTGTGCGCCGGGCCAGGTGTGCAGCGGCGGGACCTGCAGCCAGACGTGCTCGGCGGGTCAGGTCGCCTGCCCCCCGGAGAACCCGAGCTACTGCGCCACTCTCTCCTCCGACGCCTCGAACTGCGGCGGATGCGCCGTCGCCTGCCCGGCCGGAGAGGCCTGCGTGAACGGAGCTTGCGCCTGCCCGGCCGCGACCCCGAACGCCTGCGGCAGCGGCGCCTCCGCCTTCTGCACGAACGAGGCGACCGACCCCACGAACTGCGGAAGCTGCGGCAAGAGGTGCGCCGCCGGCGAGGTGTGCAGCGGCGGCAGCTGTGCCCAGTCCTGCTCCTTGGGGCAGATCGCCTGCCCTCCGCAGAACCCGAGCTACTGCGCCACCCTCTCCTCCGACGCCTCGAACTGCGGAGCCTGTGGCGTCGCCTGCCCTGCGGGCCAGGCCTGCGCGAGCGGGACCTGCTCCTGCCCGGCCGCGACCCCGAACGCCTGCGGCAGCGGCACTTCCGCCTTCTGTACGAACGAGGCGACCGACCCCATGAACTGCGGCGCCTGCGGGGTCGTGTGCCCAGCCGGAGAGGTCTGCAGCGGCGGCACCTGCAGCCAGACCTGCTCGCGCGGCCAGATAGCCTGTCCGGCACAGAGCCCCACCTACTGCGCCACCACCTCGACCGACCCCGCGAACTGCGGCGGCTGCGGCGTCGTCTGCCCGGCCGGACAGGCCTGCGCGAACGGGACCTGCTCCTGCCCGGCCGCGACCCCGAACGCCTGCGGGAGCGGCACTTCCGCCTTCTGCACGAACGAGG
>Ga0335077_10010027_pt1 | contig 11772 bp, 12 predicted proteins | sample Lox_Sample_31_FD_207151 | JGI IMG/M metagenome (GOLD analysis project Ga0335077, IMG submission 207151) | Soil microbial communities from Loxahatchee National Wildlife Refuge, Florida, United States - Lox_Sample_3.1 | ecosystem: Environmental > Terrestrial > Soil > Wetlands | place: USA...
CGGCCCCCGCACTTGTTACTGCGTCGAGCCGGCTGTCTTGCGGCGCCTCAAGGCGCTCGTCGGCAGCCTGTAGGGGGACTCGTCATGTCGATTCCTGCCGTCGCCTCCGCCGCCGAGCCCAGCGTGGCGCGCCGCCTGTCCTTCCTCGATCGCTTTCTCACCCTCTGGATTTTCCTGGCCATGGGGGCGGGCGTCGGCCTCGGAGTTGCTTTGCCGGGCGTCGTGCCCCTGCTGAACAAAATGTCGGTCGGGACTACATCCGTGCCCATCGCGGTGGGGCTCATCCTGATGATGTACCCCCCGCTCGCGAAGGTCCGCTACGAGGAACTGCCGCGGATCTTCAGGAACGGGCGCGTGCTTGCCCTCTCGCTCGTCCAGAACTGGCTTGTCGGGCCCATCCTCATGTTCGTGCTCGCCGCGGCCTTCCTCCGCGACAAACCCGAGTACATGGTCGGCCTCATCCTCATCGGGCTGGCGCGCTGCATCGCCATGGTCATCGTCTGGAACGACCTCGCAAAGGGCGACACCGACTACTGCGCCGGCCTCGTCGCCTTCAACTCGATCTTCCAGGTCCTTTTCTTCTCCCTCTACGCCTGGGTATTCATCACGGTCGTGCCGGGGTGGATCGGGCTCCAGGGGGCCGAGGTGCACATCACCATAGGCGAGATCGCGAAGAGCGTCTTCGTGTACCTGGGTATTCCCTTCCTGGCCGGCATGGCGAGCCGCTTCGGTCTCAGGGCCTGGAAGGGCGAGGAGTGGTACCGGCGGGTCTTCATCCCGCGCATCTCGCCCGTCACCCTGGTCGCTCTGCTCTTCACGATCGTGGTGATGTTCTCGTTAAAGGGCGAGACCATCGTGCAGCTCCCTCTCGACGTCGTCCGCGTCGCGATCCCGTTGCTAGTCTACTTCGTGGTGATGTTCTTCGTCTCGTTCTTCATGAGCCGTAAGGTCGGGGCGACCTACTCCCAGACCGCGACCCTCTCTTTCACTGCAGCCTCGAACAACTTCGAGCTGGCGATCGCGGTGGCCGTCGGCACGTTCGGAATGTCGAGTGGAGCCGCGTTCGCGGCGGTTATTGGGCCCCTCGTCGAGGTACCGGTTTTAATCGGACTCGTGAACGTGGCCCTATGGCTGCGCAATCGCTACTTCCCCGGCGAGGAAGCCGAACTTCGCCGGGTCGCCAACTGCGCCGTCGACGTGGATGCTTCGGCTCGGAGGGCATCCCCTTGATTTGCGCACCGCACTCGGTTCTCCGCCGGTGGGAGTGACTCGATGGCCGACACCGTCTACAACGTCCTATTCTTGTGCACTGGCAACTCCGCACGCAGCATCATGGCGGAGGCGGTCCTGAACCGGCTCGGCCACCCTCGCTTCAAGGCGTTCTCTGCCGGCAGCCACCCCACCGGTACGGTGAACCCCCTCGCGATCGAGCAGCTCCAGCGGCTGAAGCTCCCTCTGGAGGGGCTGCGGAGCAAGAGCTGGGACGAGTTCACCCTCCCCGGCGCGCCCCCCTTTCACTTCGTCTTCACCGTTTGCGACAACGCAGCCAAGGAGACGTGCCCCGTCTGGCCGGGCCAGCCGATGACGGCCCACTGGGGTGTCGAGGATCCCGCCGCGGTTGAGGCCTCGGACGAGAAGAAGCGACAGGCTTTCCGAAATGCCATCACCACCTTGAGCCGCCGGATCGAGTTATTTCTCAGCTTGCCTCTCGAGAAGCTCGACAAGCTCGCGCTTCAGCGGCGCCTCCGTGAGATCGGCTCCACGTGAACCAAAAGGGCCCGATGAGCATCACCTACCGAGACGCTTCACCCGAGGACCTGCCCGCGATCAAAGCCCTGCTCGCCGAAGCTCGCCTGCCCACGGCGGACGTCGGCTCCGACCACCAGCATTTCCGGGTAGCCACCCGTGACGGCGTCGTTGCCGGCTGCGCGGGGCTGGAGCTTTACCCTCCCTCCTCAGCCCTTCTCCGCTCGCTTGCCGTATACCCCGCCCTCCAGGGCACGGGCATCGGCAAGGCGCTCTACGGACAGGTCATGCGGGAGGCGCGGTCCCGGCACGTGGTGAACGTCTACCTCCTCACGACGACGGCCGAGAAGTTCTTCTCGAATGCAGGCTTTCGTCAGATCGCACGCGAGGAGGTTCCGCTCGCGGTCCGCCGGAGTGCGGAGTTTGGCGCCCTTTGCCCAGCCTCCGCGGTTTGCATGGGCTTGCGCCTGGACTGAGATGCTCGCGCGCCCGGAACCGCAGCTGCACCTGGTTCTACCGGCCCAAACGCCTTTCCGCCCGCCTCCGCGGCCTTGGGACACAGGCCCTAATGAGGATCCGAGCGGAAAATCAAGCGCCAGAAGCTCTTTCCCAGAAAGGCACCTACCTCGCCCAGCCCGGGCGGCAGCGCCCTAACAGGCCGCCTGTCACCGACCATGGCACCGGAGGCCGCTGACCTTCTCTCCAACGCCCTCGCTCTCCCGGCAAAGGAACGCGCCCAGATCGCCCACCAGTTGCTGCTCAGTCTGGACGATGGCGTCGACCCGGACGCTGCTGAGGCCTGGGTAGCGGAACTTGAGCAGCGCGACCGCGAAGTTCGCTCGGGAGCGGTCGCGACCGAGGAGTGGGCGGCGGTCAAGGCACGGCTGGCCGGACGTTGGCGTAACCCTAGGACGTGAGGGTCCGCCTTCATCCGGGAGCTGTGGCCGACCTCACCTCGGCCGGCGATTGGTATGAGCTCCAGGTTCCTGGGCTCGGGGCCGATCTCGCCGACGAGGTGGAACACGCGGTGGACGCCATCGCCGAGCACCCAATGACCTGGCCTCTATGGCCGGGCATTAGCGGTCCCGATTCGCTCGAGGTCGCCGGCCCACGTCTTCCATGAAGCGCTGTTCGGCCGGCGTCCTTTCGCTCGCGCTACTCGGGTTCTCATACCGGAAAGGCTGGTGCGATGTCAGGCGAGATCATTCGCCGTCTCCCCGCGCCGCCCTAATCCGCTCCGGCGATAGGCGGCGGCTCGCCGCTCCCTTGAAGCAGAGCGCGAGAAGGAAGCTCCCGGCCATGCGGCAGGGTGCTCATCTCGGCTCGCTCACTCTTTGACGCTGCTCTTCTCGCAATCGCATACACGGAGGGCGACGCACCTGGATGCGTCGCCCGGCGTATGTGAGCCTGTCGCAATGCCCCGACATCCTGGTGCCCACCCGCGAGGGCTATTCCAGGTGGAACTCCGGAAGCTTCTCGAGAGCTTCCTTCGTGGCACCCGGCAGAACGATCTTCGGCTTGACGGATGTGAACTGGCTCACGGGAATCGCGACCTGGTGCGCTCCAACTCCGAGGAACCCTCCGACGTCGAGAATCGCGTAGGACAACGTACCATCCGTCTTGATGATGAGGTCCTTCACCTTCCCGATCTTCTGGGCCTTGTCGTTGTAGACCGAGGCCCCGATGACCTTCGATGCCCGATATCCGAGCGCGATCACCTGGGTCTCTTCCACCGTCACGCCGAGGACGACCCTTCCGGCCACAGGCGGCATCTGCGGCTGAGCACTCTGCTGAGCATAGGCAGGGAACGTCAAGACAATTGCTCCAAACAAGGCCGACGCAACTTTCGTGTTCATGACTAATCCTTAATCCTTTCTTGTCAGGTCATGATTCTGGTGTGCATTCGTTCGCACCGGCGCCGGCTTTCGGCGCCGAAGGCCCACGTTACCCGTGGGCTGGCGCTTCGATGGTCTTTCGAGCAGCCACCGAGAGCATGAGCCGAGTGAACCCGCTCACGAGGAGATTGACGCCGACGATCGTCCCGATCGCCCAGGCCGAGCTCGTGGGCCAACCCGCCATGATCAGGACCCCGAGTAGGACCGTCATCAGTGAGTCGAATAGGATCCAGCCTACGCGTGGCAGGGCACGCAGCTGGAAGAAGAGCACTCCCCTCATCACGCCCTCCACGATGAAGATCGCACCCAGCATCAGCGTCATTGTCACTAGGCTCAGCCCTGGGTTAAGTGCCAGGTAGACGCCGCCTAGGACGTAGACCACGCCAACGAGCAGACGCCAGGCGACCTGGCCGGCTCTCTCCGCCGCAAACGCGTAGACCAGATGGCTGACGCCTCCGAAGATGATGATCCACGCCACAAGAATCGCTACGCCAATGCCCATCGTTCCGGGCAGCGCAATCGCGAGCATGCCCAGCAAGATCATTAGTACTGCCGAGCCGATGGAAAGGCCGGTGGCCTTTCTCAACGCTTCCGTGGATGAGCCAAGCATTGTCTCTCTCCTTGGAGTAGTAGGACCTAGAGATAGTTCTGGTAGTGCTTCTCGAGTGCCGCCCAGCGCTGTTCCTGCTTGGACTTGATGTCCTGAGACGCCGTGGCAGCCTTCTTCTTCAGCGCGTCGACTCGCTGTGCGACCTGATGGCGGATTGCGTCGCGGCGCGCATTCTCCTTCGCAAGAATCTCCTGCAGCCGGGCGTTCAACGCGTCGATCCGAGCTTGCAGCTTTGCCTTGCGCTCGGCCTTGGCCGCGGCGTGCTCCGCCTTCAGCTGGGCGATGTCGGCCTTCACCGTGGCGATGTCCTTCTCGTGCTGCGCGCTTACGACATCCGAAAGACTTCGCCGGAGAACCTCGCCGCCCAGGGCTTCCATCTGGGTGTCGATTGGGGTGGTCCATTCCTCGTCAATCTCGGCAAGGAGGGCCACCTTCCCCGGGGTGAGCGCATTCGCGACGTCGTCGAGGAAGTCGTCACCGACGCGAGCATTCTCCAAATCGGGAATGGCACCGATGAGGGCACCGCCCGCCGCACCCACAGCAAATCCCACAGGGCCGCCGAGGAGCCCAACTAAACTGCCGAGAGCTGTGCCCGCGAGCGTGCCCCAGGGGCCAGCCTCCTCACCCTGCTTCACCGCGGTCTTCCCATCGATGCCCTTCGCAACCACCGCTGCAGCATAGACGGCAATGTTGCCATCCTTGTCCAGTTGCCGAAGTGCGCGCGAACCCTCGTAGGCCTTCTTCTCATTGTTAAATACGACGACAAGCATTCTTTCCATGGCCTTCCTCCCTACGATTGAACATTCCATTGGGCAGGCCTGAGCCCTGCCTCCCTACGCTAACGAATCACTTCAACCGGTTGGCTGTGCAGAAGGAGCGCCCGCGAAAATGGGTCCATCCAGACCTTTCGCGCATGCGCTTCCAACACCTCCTAGTTCAGTGTCCTGGCTCGCCGAAACCTCTCGACTCGCCGCTGAAAATCCGAACGGATGTCAGTTATCCGTGCCTCGAGCCTGCGCTTGGTATCCGGGCCCGCCGTGGCCACCTTTGCCCGCACAGCGGCGACCTTGGCGTCGGCCTCTTTCGCTGTCGCTTCGAGTACCGCCATCGCTCGCTCTTGGGCCGCGCGCAGCGTCGCCCTGGTCCGTGCCACCTGCGCTTCCAGTTTGAGCCTATCTCCGGCGGCGGATTGAATGAGTTCCGTCTTCAAGCTCGCGAGCTCGGCCTGGAGGGATGACACTTCCCATTCGACTTGCGCATCAATCACCCTTACACGAGCCCTGCGAATGACAATTCCGCCGAAGGCCGCGATGCTAGCGTCGACAGGAGTGACCTGTTCCTCGCTCGCCTCGGCGATCAGCGCGACTGTTCCGGGGCGCAGCTGCTGGCAGACCTCGGCCAAAAACTCCTCGTTCACCCCGACCTTGGCCATATCAAGGAGAACGCCACTTACTGTCCCGACGCTGGCGGCGACGGCTAGCCCCGCCGGGCCACCAAGAAGACCGAGCAGGCTGCCAGTGAAGGCACGCACTGCCGTCCCAAGAGGGCCTTCATCGGCTGCACGCTTTACGCTGACGACCCTTTTGGAGTCCTTTGCAACCAGAGCTGTCGCATAGAGGGAAATGGCACCCTCCTGGTCTAGCACCCGGAGAACGCGTAGCCCCTGATGGGCTTGACTTTCGTTCTCGAATACGGCCACCAAGAGCTTGTCCATGGTTTTCGCTTTCAGTCCTGAACCCATTTCAGTCATCTGCTGTCGAGCGGGAACTTAGGGCAACGTTCGGCGAGGGTCGATTGCCGCGCGCGACAGAAGTAGTGACTTTGGGCGCCATGATGACGGCGGCAGGTACCATGTCGGTGTTGACGGCGAGACCGGCGCTTGCTGCCCTGGCGCAACGCGGGATAGACCCCGGGCCTGCCTTGCAGGAAGCGAATCTCTCTGCCGGGGTGCTCGACTCGATCGAGAACCGGCTGCCCTTTCACAGCGTGCGGCTCCTCTGGGAAGCAGCTGCGCAGATGACCGGCGATCGATCGTTCGGCATCCACGTGGCCGAGACGCTCCCGACAGGTGCGTTCGACGTGTTCGACCATGTGATGTCCGCAGCGGCGACGGTCGGCGAGGGCTTCTCGCGGCTGACGCGATACATCCCACTCCTCCATGACGACTCGAGTCTGCGCCTGGTCGTCGAGCCGGGTTACGGGCGCATCGTTCGCCGAGTGCCGCTGAGCGCCCCGCAATACGACGAGTTCTCGATGAGCCTTCTTCTCGTTCGCAGCCGTCAATCGACTGGTAGCGAATGGAAGCCGGAGTCCGTCATTTTTCCGCACGAACGCCTAGGTGACGAAGGGGAACTGCGTCGGCTCTTTGGCTGCCCGGTACTGTTTGGAAAGAAGGAGGCAGGCCTGCACTTTCCCGCCTCCGTGCTTGCACTGCCGCACGTTCGCGCGGACTCGCGACTACTGGACGTTCTTTGTCGCTATGCCGATTCGCTGCTGGGTAACCTTCCCCCGCGAGGCAGTCTTCTGGCACGTGTGAGCTCGACTGTCGCACGGCAGATGGGCAGGGAACTGCCCACGCTTTCCACGACAGCCGCAGCGGTGCGCTTGCCCGAGCGCACTCTTCAACGTCGACTCGCCACAGAGGGGACAAGTCATTCGGCGATCGTCGACGACGTACGACGTAGCCTTGCGTTAAAGTACTTGGGCGACGCCAGCATCAGCGTCGCCGAGATTGCCTACCTGCTCCACTTTACCGACTCCACGGCCTTTCATCGGGCCTTCAAGCGCTGGACCGGCGAGCCGCCCTCACACTACCGAAGGGAGCTATATGGCTCGACTCGGACCTGACGCGTCGATGAGAAACGCGGAGCTGCCGGGCAGGACCGGTCGGCTACATAAGCGAAGCTTCACGTGGCGGAAGGTCCGGGCCGAGCCAGCGGCGAGGGCCTCGGCCCTGACGTTCCTTGGTCAAACGCCGTCGAGCATCACGCCGGCTACAGCCCATTGCTATCCTTCAAGGAGAAAGCACGCCCGGCCAGTGGCGCAGCCATCCGCGCCACCGCGCGAGCCGCTGCCACTCAGGATCGTCACGGTCCACGCGTGCAGAGTGAGCGACCAGGGCACTCACCCGATGCTCAAACGCCGCCGCAACGATTTCGTCCTCGACGACGACCAGAAGTTCGCTCTCCCAGTAGCTCCCAGTGAGGTCCATGTTGGCGCTTCCGACCGCACACACTTGGCCGTCTGCGCTCATCGCCTTCGCATGGACATGGGGGAACACAACGCCGAGGTCGGGAGCCCATCCCCTTATCTTTCGGACCGCGAGTTGGTACGCTTCAGCCCCCGCCGCAACGAGGGCGTCCATCCGGGAGTGAACGAGCCACGTTGCCGCGCTGCGGGCGGCCGCCCAGTCGCCTTCGAAAGGCTCGCCAGCGTGCGTCGGCGCAACGTTGCCAAACAGCGCGCGCACTCGGACGCCTCTTCGCAGGGCGCGGAGGAGCGCGTGCTGGATCTCGAGTACCAAGGGAAACCCGGTCACAACGTCGATGGCCGAGCGAGCCGTGTCGACGATCGCGAGATAGGCCTCGAGCGTTGAGGCATCCTCGAGCCCGCGGTGTACGACCGCGCGGGCCTTCGTGGTGCCTGCTGGCGGGGGCTCGGCGACCCCGAAAGATGCTCCGCCCGCCCCTATCCACGCCTCGCGAAACGAGTTCTCGAGCGCCGCCACCGCTGGGCCCTCGACTCGAGCACCGGCGTCAAGCCAGGGTACCTCGCGCCATGGTGTGCTTGGCGAGATCTCCACCTCGTCGAACGCCTGGTAGTACTCGTGCGAGATGTTGCGGCCGCCGACCAGCCCAACTCGTCCGTCCGCCACGACACTCTTTCGGTGATCCCGCTGCTTGAGGTCCTCGAGCGACGGCATTCCAGCGATCGGGCGCGTCACTCGCAGCTCCACCCCGGGGATTGCAGAGATGCGCCAGAGGAGAGGATTCTGCAACCCAAGAGAGCCGTGCCGCCCGTGCAAGGAATCGGCGAGCACGCGTACTGTGACGCCTCGGGCCGCCGTTTCGCGCAGCGCCGCCTCGACCGCGCGACCGATGTCGTCGTCGTCGGCCATGTAAGTCTGGAGGTGCAGCGTCCGCTGCGCGTGAGAGATCGCGTCGAACAGCCATTGACGCGCCTTGGAATTGTCGAGCTCGACCTCGATCCGGTTGCCGCCGATGCGCGGAGCGCTCGTCATGGCATCAAGCCGGTCTGCCAGCGATGAAAGGCCGGGCCTCCCGCTCGGCGGCTTCCACGCTTGCGCCGCAACGTCTCCGGCACGGACAACCGCGAAACCACCCGCGGAAGGCGCGTGCGCCCCAACGGGGACGATGGAGACGACGGGGAACCCCGCGGCGATCATGCGAGTGGCGACGCGGGCGAGCCGAACTGCATCGAGCGCTTCGCTCACGTCGGCAGCATCACCCTCGTCCAGGACGGCGCTCGCCTCCACGACGCGAGACTCGAGCCCCGCGTTCCGCAAGCGAGCACGCAAGAGCTCACAGCGCCGAACCGGGCGAACGCGAACCGCAAGAAAGTCCACGCCGGTCGTCGCCGCGAGCGCCGAAAGTTCCTTGGCCGCGAGCTCTGCGTCGAAGAGCACGAGCGGTCGCTTGCCGGGGCGCACCACCGCGATTTGGCGCTCCACCACGGCGACCGGATCCGCGGCGCTCTCCGCCCCGACCCGAAACACGCCAAGCACATTGGACGCGATCGCTGGCGGCAGTTCCACTTCGCCGTCCCGGGCCGTTGCGGTCGCCACAACCCGTCCGGCCGAGACGAAGGCGAGTTCCTGGTCGGCGATGGGCGGATTTCGGCCGACGCCGTAGGCGAAGCTGACGCGAACGCGAACGGTGCCCCCAAGCTCGACCGCATCTGCGATGTCGAGTGGTCGCTGGACCGGCCGCGTCGGCATCGCGGTCGGTGGCACGACGAGCACCGGCACCGGCAATCGCGCGCTTCGAAGGAGCGGCGCCGGGAACCGAGCGAGCACCACGAGGTCGATCTCGCGCTCCCGTAGCACCTCGTCGAGCGCCCGCCAAGGGGCGATCCCGGCCCGCGGAGCAAGCTCCACCAGCGCCCGGATGGCGGCCACCTCGAGGCCGGCGGCGAGCTCATCGCGCGACAGACGGCCCAGGGAGAGCAAGGTCACCCTCAGCGCCGGGCCACCATGGTCCCGCAGGAACGCCGCCATGGCACCCAACGCCCGCGCGCCAAGTGCGACGCAGAGCAGTTCGGCGAGGGGCCGCTCGTGGCGCGCCATCGCCGAGGCGGGAACCCAGAGAACGGCAACCGGGCAACGCCGTCGCAGCTCGGCGAGAACGCCGATCAACGCAGGGAGGCGCGGACCGGCTACGACTAGGTCGGCGTTAGAGGCCCTGGCGAGTGCTTCGACGCCCTCGGTGTGAAGATCTGGCAGGAAAGCAACGTCGGCGATTGGGGCGACGGTCGCCGCTGCCGCTCGCACTGAGTCGAGCCATGCAGCGGCACCCGCGTCCAGTCCGGACGCCGCGCCAGGGCGCGGATCGAACGCCGGTGGGGGGTACACGCCGACGACGAGGCGCTCCGCGGTCGGCGCGAGCGCCCGCGTTTCGGCAAACGCCCGCTGCAGATCGGTACCGTATTCCACAACCAGCAACGGACGGCGGTATCTCATGCACCCTCCTCAGGAATCGGCAGGCGCTCGAGCCCGCTTCCTCCCGGAGCGACCACGTGCGCCTCTGCCGTGGCGAGGCCGCCATCGTCCTCTATCGCGTACGCATTGAACCCGGCTCGCACGTCTGGATCCGGGTGATCGAGCGCGGCGCCACCGGCAGCGATCGCCTCGAGAACACCCGCAGCGGTTTGCAACAACCGGCGCAGGCGAACATGGAGGTGCCCGAACAAGACCAGGCCTCGAGCCAGCGGCTCTAGCGCGGAGCGCAGCCGCTCGGCATCCACGAGGCCGTCGCGGAGTTGCGCTAGGCGGGGCCGGTCGTCGACAGGAGGGTGATGGACGAGGACGATCGGAGTGCGCCGCGCCACGTCGGGATGTGCGAGAATCTCCTGGAGAGCAGCGAGCTGGATGTCGCCGACGCGGCCACTTGCGACGAACGGGGGGCGCGGCACTGCGCTCGAGAGAGCGATGATTGCCACTGGTCCGCGGAGCTTCACGCATGGGAATGGTCCCACGAGCAGGTCGCGCGCGAGCGCGGGGAGATCGCCTTGCAAGAAAGCGCCGAAGTGGTGCGCGAACCGCCGCTTCGCATGGACGGAGGGCAGGTAGACGTCGTGGTTCCCCGGCACGACCGTAATCTCGACCGTCCGACCAATCCCGTCGAGGAGCGCCCGTGCCTCCTCAAACTCTTCTTCGAGCGAGAGGTTCGTGATGTCGCCCGTAACGACGATATGGTCGGCCCAGGCTGCGGCCTCGGAGAGCACTGCCACCAGGTACTCACGGCGATACACGCGCCCACGGTGCAGGAGCAGGTTCGCATAGCCGGTCACCCGCTTGTTGAACAGCACGTGTCGCCACCTGGTGGCGCGATGCGACAGGACGTGCAGATCGGAGATATGGGCAATACGGAACACGGGGCCGCCCTATTCCGGCCACCTGGCGCCGGGCCGTCTCAGTCGCGAACCTGCGGCGTCGTCTCCTTGCTAACCTTCGCGAGCACGCCCTCCAGCTCCGCACCCGCCAGGGTCTCCTTTTCGAGAAGGGTTGCCGCGGCACTCTCGACCAGTGTTCGATTGGCCGCCAGTATCCCACGGGCGCGCTGAAACTGCGCCTCGACCGCGCCACGCACGGCGAGGTCGATCTCCCGTGCCGTTTCCTCGCCATAGAGCCGCTCGGACCCATACGCCTGGCCGAGGAAAGCCGTCGGCTCGCGTTCGTAGGTCATGGGGCCGAGCTCCTTTCCCATTCCATAGCGGGTCATCATGTTCCGTGCGATGTCGGTGGCCTTGGCGAGATCGTCGGCAGCGCCAGTGGAGACATGACCAAAGATGAGGTTCTCGGCGGCTCGTCCGCCAAGCAGGACGGCCATCTTGTTGTCCAGTTCATCCCGGGTCATGAGGTAGCGGTCCTCCGTGGGGCGTTGAATGGTGTAGCCGAGCGCGCCGATGCCGCGCGGGATGATGGAGATCTTGTGAACGGGGTCGGTGCCAGGAAGGGCGGCCGCGACAAGGGCGTGACCCATCTCGTGGTGCGCGACGATCTGACGCTCGCGCGGGTTGAGGAGCCTGTTCTTCTTTTCGAGGCCGGCAATGATCCGCTCAATGGCGACGTTGAAGTCGTTCATGGCGATGTCGTTGGCGCCCCGCCGGGTCGCGACCAGGGCGGCCTCGTTGACCAGGTTTGCGAGGTCAGCACCGGTGAACCCCGGCGTCAGCGCCGCGACCTCCTCGAGTTTCACGTCGCTAGCCAGCGTCACCTTACGCGTGTGAACCACGAGGATCTGCACGCGCCCAATTCGATCCGGCCGGTCCACGAGTACCTGG
>Ga0335077_10010028_pt1 | contig 11772 bp, 8 predicted proteins | sample Lox_Sample_31_FD_207151 | JGI IMG/M metagenome (GOLD analysis project Ga0335077, IMG submission 207151) | Soil microbial communities from Loxahatchee National Wildlife Refuge, Florida, United States - Lox_Sample_3.1 | ecosystem: Environmental > Terrestrial > Soil > Wetlands | place: USA: Florida...
CAATATTCCGGGCAGCAGTCTCAAAGGTGTTGCCGGCGCGTTGCTGGGTGGCTGGTCTCTGTCGGGCGTGACGACGATCCAGGATGGCTTTCCTCTGATCATCACGGACAGCAGGGGCGGAGCAATCTATGGCCTAAGCGGCTCGCCGGCTACCGAATTATCGCGAGCGCAAATGGCCCCGGGGATGACTTACGCTGACATCGCGACTTCGGGCTCAGTGAGTCAACGGCTGGGCGGCGCCTCAGGCGGCCCAGGATATATCAATGCGGCAGCGTTCACCACCATTCCAATCGTGGGCGCGACACCTGGCGTCGCAGGGACCGGTGGCACTGGCTGGGGCAACTCGGGGATCGGCACGATTCTTGGACCAGGCCAATTCAACTTCGATACCGCAGTCGCGAAGACTATGCATGTAGGCGGTGTCCGCGAAGACGGCGTGTTAGTGTTCCGCGCCGAGTTCTTCAACCTGTTCAATCATCCTCAGTTTGGTAACACGATCACGGCCGGGAACCTGACCCCGGTCGCCAGCAACATCGCCGTGCCTGCTAGTTTCGGAACGATTACCGCGATGTCGGTGAATCCGCGCTTGATTCAGATGGCGTTGAAGTACGTGTTTTAGCAGGCGATTTATTTCGGCCGCCTCCATTCAGCGCGGCCCCGCGCCGGCCTAATTGTTATTCCGGCGCCGGCGGTACTCTTGCAATTGTTCGAGTTGGAAGCGCACCACGGCGTTGGCCGGATCCGGTTCAAGGGACTTTTCCAGGTTAGTTATGGCCGAGGCGTCATCCATTTTGAACGTGTAAGCCCGTACGACTGGTCCAGGTTTCTTCAGGATCGGCTAACGTTGACGGCGCCACATGCTCCATTGGGCGGAACCGAGAATGGCGGCTGGAAACTGGAGTACGACAGCAAGCCGCCGGACATCTGGAAAGCTTACGAAGACTACACCAAAAGCACAAATTTGATGTACTCGCTTGGCATTGAGGTCAAGGAAGACGGCACCATTGGGGATGTCGCCAGCGGGCATCCGGCGGAAAACGCAGGAATCGCCCCCGCGACGAAGATCATAGCTGTGAATAACCGGCAGTTCACGCCGACGATTCTGCGCGAAGCCGTCCAAGCCATGAAGCCGATCGAGTTGCTCATCGCTCGCAGCGAAATGAGCGGCTACTTTTCCACGACGAAATTTCCTACAAACAGTGCGTCGATGCCCGAGGAATAGAAACTGCGGACCGCGTCGCGCGGGGTGCAGACCAGTGGATCCCCGAACAGATTGAAGCTGGTGTTGTACAGAACTGGAAGGCCTGTCGCCTTACCGGCGGCGTGCAGGAGCTTGTGGTACAGCGGATTGTCCTCGCGATGCACGGTGTGGACGCGCACAGTATCCTTACCCATTACGGCCGCTTCAAACGTTTTGCGATGCTCCGGCAGCACTCGGCCGACGGTCGCCAGATAGCGCGCGTTGGGCCCGGCTTCGAAGTATTCACTCGCGATTTCTGACGGCACGGACGCCGCGAATTTTCGGAACGGCTCGCGATGCTTGATGAAAATGTTCAGGTTTTCGGTCGAGTAGGGATTGAGCGGCGATGCCAAGATGCTTCGATTGCCGAGCGCGCGGGGACCGAACTCCATGCGGCCCTGCATCCAGGCGATGATCTTTTCCCCGTTCAGATCGCGGACCGCACGGTCGCACAGTTCATCCGTCGTAAGCAGGTAGCGGAAGCGCAGCTTGCAGTTCTCCAGAACCATCTTGATTTCTTCCGCATCGTAGCTGGGACCGAGACAAAGGTCGTTCAGCGAAGCGCGTTTGGTCTGGCCGAAAACGCCGTTCCAGGCGTACAGCGCGGCTCCGATCGCGGTGCCGGCATTCCCGGCGGCTGGCTGGACGAACACCTGCTTGGACTGTTCGAGCGAGCTGATCAACAGCGAATTCAATCCCAGGCCGCCGGCGATACACAACCGTTCGGCCGGACCGGCCATGCGCAATACGATACGCTCCACCGCCCTCTGCAATCCGGCGGCGAGCGCAGCTTTCTTGTTTTCGGGGATCTCGCCGTCGTCACCAAGGCCGGCTTTCGCGTAAAACTTGTCGCTGAACCCGCCATCGCTCAGGCGGTCTGAATCGAAATAAGAGCGGTTCAAGCACGGCCAGGCGGAGCCGCCCAGAATGTCCTCGAACAGCGCCAGGTATTCCTCGCCCGAATCCGCCGTGGACAGCCACTGCACTTTGTGCTCGTCCACGCTGGCATTGAAGCCCAACAGTTCAGTGACGCGCCCGTAAAGGTCTCCGAGAGAATCAGGATAATAGACGTCTTTCTCCAAGTGCAACTGAGTGCCTGAGGCACGCCAGCGCGCCGCGGACCGAAAGTCGCCATCGCGGTCGAGCGTGAGCACCGTGGCCTCTTCAAAAGGCGATGGATAGTAAGCCGATGCCGCATGCGCCGCGTGATGCTCCACCATCACCACTTGAGCGTTGGGAAAATGCGAACGCAACGTCAGGTGGATGTCCTGGTGGAAGGGGCGAGCCAGCGCGACGCAGTTGACGTCCGATGCCGCCAGCTTTGCGATCTGCAGGCTGCTGGCGATGGCCGCTTCGGGCAACGAGCCAGTGTGAACCTGGCGCGCAACCTTCTCCTCCTCCACAGCCGCCAGCAGGTCGCCATCCTTCAAGACGGCGCAGGCCGGATCTTTTAAAATGCCACCCAATCCGAGCACGATCATTTCGATTTTTTCTCGATTTTCGCCCAGGTGTCGCGCAGCGCAACCGTGCGATTGAACACAAGCTTCTCGGGCGTCGTGTCCGGATCGACGGCGAAGTAACCCAAACGCTCGAACTGATAGCGCGCGGCCGGCGATGCGCCTTTAAGGCTCGGCTCAAGCTTGGCTCCGGTGACAACTTCGAGCGAATTCGGGTTGAGGTTCGCGGTGAAATCCTGACCCTCTTCCACCTGGCTCGGGTCTTCTTTGGTAAACAGATTATCGTAGAGCCGAACCTCGGCGTCGATGGCGTATTGCGCTGAAACCCAGTGAATGGTCGATTTCACCTTGCGGCCGTCGGGCGCGTTGCCGCCGCGAGTCGCTGGATCGTAGGTGCAGTGGATTTCGATCACCTGCCCCTTGTCGTCTTTGACGACACCGGTGCAGGTGATGAAGTAGCCGTAGCGTAGCCGGACTTCGCGGCCAGGTGACAGGCGGAAATACTGCTTGGGCGGATCCTCCCGAAAATCGTCCTGCTCGATGTAGAGCACGCGCGAGAATGGCACCATTCGCGTGCCCATGCCGGCGTCCTCGGGATTGTTCACTGCCTCCATCTGCTCGACTTGGCCTTCGGGATAGTTGTCGATCACTACGCGCAACGGCCGCAAGACCGCCATGACGCGAAGAGCGCGTTTGTTCAAGTCGTCTCTGAGGAAATATTCGAGCAGCGCGAGCTCGGTGGTGCCGTTGGTTTTCGAGACTCCAACGCGACGGCAGAAACTGCGAATCGCTTCGGGGGTATAGCCTCGGCGCCTGAGGCCGGAGATGGTGGGCATGCGCGGATCGTCCCAACCGTTAACGCGCTTTTCCTGGACTAACTGCAGCAGTTTACGCTTGCTCAAAAGCGTATACGTCAGGTTCAGCCGGTCGAATTCGATCTGCTGCGGATGATAGATTCCGAGTTGCTCGACGTACCAATCGTAAAGCGGCCGGTGGTCTTCGAACTCGAGCGTGCAAATGGAATGCGTGATGCGCTCGATGGAATCCGACTGGCCGTGCGCGAAATCATACATCGGATAGATGCACCATTTGTTGCCCGTGCGATGATGCTCGGCGTGCAGGATGCGGTACATGATCGGATCGCGCATATTCAGATTCGGCGAGGCCATGTCGATCTTGGCTCGAAGCGTCCGCGCGCCGTCGGGAAATTCGGCGGCCTTCATGCGCGCGAAAAGGTCCAGGTTTTCTTCCATCGAACGATTGCGGTAGGGGCTCTCCTGGCCTGGCTCGGTGAGCGTGCCGCGTTGCTGCCGCACTTGATCGGGCGTCAGATCGCACACGTAGGCTTTGCCCGCGCGGATGAGCTGAACCGCCCACTCGTACAGCTGGTCGAAATAATCCGACGCGTAGAAGAGGCGATCCTCCCAATCTCCGCCCAGCCAGCGGGCATCCTCGATGATCGATTCGACGTACTCGACTTCTTCTTTCGAAGGATTGGTGTCATCAAACCGAAGATTGCACTTGCCGCTAAACTCCTTGGCGAATCCGAAATTTATGTTGATGGACTTTGCGTGGCCGATATGCAGATAGCCGTTCGGCTCCGGCGGGAACCGTGTGTGCACGCGGCCGCCATATTTATTAGTCTTCAGATCGTCGAGAATGATCTCGCGGATGAAGTTGGAAGGCGCCGGTTCGGCAGGCGCCGCCGCTCCGGTATCGGCTTCATTTATTGACTGGTTCATATTCTCCTAGGTTGGATAGCGACGCGATCGCTTGGTCGATTCGAGCGAGTGCCCCTGGTTGCCCGATCACCTCCAGTGTTTCGAATAAAGGCGGCGCCGTCTTCCTTCCACAAACAGCAACGCGGATGGGCTGAAACATCTGGCCCGGCTTGATTTTCAAACGCTCTGCATCGGCGCGCAGCGCGGCATCCAGCGCGTCATGACTGAAAGCTGTCTTGGCGAGCGTTGCCTGCGCTTCGCGCAAAACTTTGAGCGCAAGTTGCCGGTCGCCTTTCTGAGGGATGAGTTCAGCCGGATCGTAGGGGGCTAGTTTATCAACAAAAAAGAAGTCGGCGACCGAGGCCACATCGCGCAGCAGCTTGATGCGTTCTTGCACCAGGGGCGCGATCTGCCTCATTTTCACCGCGTCCGCCCCAGGGATGAAGGCCATGAGCTGTCGCGCCAGCTCATCTAAAGGCAGAGCCCGAATGTACTCGGAGTTGAGCCAGACGGCCTTCGGATCGAACGGGTCTTCGTCGGTGAAGTTCACCACCGCGTTGCTGTGATTGATGCCCTCAAACGAGAAGGCATCGGTGAGCTCCTGGCGGCTCATCTTTTCCCTGTTGTCCTTGGGCGACCAGCCCAAAAGCGCCAGAAAATTGATGAAGGCTTGCGGCAGAAATCCCGCGTCCTTGTACGTAATGACGCTCACCACGGGTCCGTGTTTGCGCTTGGACAGTTTCGAACCATCTGGAGCGAGCAAGAGCGGTAAATGCGCGAACTGCGGCCGGTCCGCGCCCAGCGCATCGAAAATCAGCACGTGCTTGAAGGTGTTGGTCAGATGGTCCTGGCCGCGGATGATGTGACTGATTCGCAGATCGATGTCGTCGGCGCAAGAAGCCATGTGGTAGGTCGGGAGTCCGTTGCTGCGCAGCAAAGCGAAATCCTCGATGTCGGCAGGCAGCTTGGATTGCTCGCCGTAAACCGCGTCGCGGAACTCGACCGCGTGCGAGGTCTCGCGCGGCACACGGAACCGCAGCACGAAAGGTTCGCCCGCGTGAGCGCGCCGGTCGCTTTCCTCACGCGAGACCACGTGCATTTCCGGATTGAATAGCCAAGGCCCGCCCTCGAACGATCTCTCTTCGGCGCCCACGGAAGTCGGAGCGAAGTCGCGGTACGCCAGGCCTTTTTCGAAAATCTTCCAAGCCATTTCGCGATGTAATTCAATCCGGTTGGACTGATGATACTCCTCGTCCCACCCGAGATCGAGCCACTGCAGGCCGCCGAAAATCGAGTCGAGCGAAGCCTGTGTGTTGCGGTCGACGTCGGTGTCGTCGATCCGCAGGATCATGGTCCCGTGATTATGGCGGGCGTACAGCCAATTAAAAATGAACGTCCTCGCGCTGCCGATGTGCAGGTAGCCGGTGGGCGATGGAGCGAAACGTACACGCAGCATGAAATCTCAGGATACAGGAGGGACGCGGCCAGCTACCACTCTGTCGAACAAATGCATGAACTCGGGTATGGATAATTGCTCGGCTCGCTTGGATGTTGCCGGGATGGCATCCAGCAGCGCGCGGTCGTAAGCGCCCAGCAGGTTGTTGCGGATCGTTTTGCGCTTGTGCCGGAAGCAGAGGCTGGCGAATTTCAGGAATGGCTTCTGGTCGGCGGCCAGCGGTTCGCCTTTCGGGACCAGGCTGACTACGGCCGAGTCGACTTTGGGGGGCGGGCGAAAGGCCGAAGCCGGAACGGTGAAGACGAACTCAGGCCTGCTCAGTAGCTGACTCTGCACGCTCAGAAAGCCGTATTCGCGCGTGCCTGGGCTAGCGGTCAATCTCTCGGCGACTTCCTTCTGCACCAGGAACACAGCGCGTTTCAGCAGCGAGCCGAGCGAGAGCGTCTTTTCGAGGATCGGCGACGTGATGTAGTAAGGCAAGTTTCCCGTGACGGTGATCTCTCCCCATTGGGCCAAGTCGGTTTTCAAAATATCGGCCTCGATGATGCTGACCTTCGGCTCATCCCGGAATTTGTGGCGCAGATACTGAACGAGCACAGGATCGATTTCAATGGCGATAGTGCGGCCCGCTCTAGGCAGCAAGTGCGAGGTGAGAGCGCCTTTCCCGGGTCCTATCTCGACGACCGCTTCGACGGGCTCCGGGCAAGCGACAGCGGCGATTCGTTCCAGAATGGTTTGGTTGGAGAGGAAGTGCTGCCCAAGTCTGCGGCCCAAGCGTCTATCTTGGCACGCCAGCGCCGGTTACTTGCCGCCGAAGCGCATCGTGATGCCCGCAATAGCAGTGAGCGGATAGCCTGGCGTCGCGTGAATACGCGCCACAATAGGCGCATCCGGCGTCACTCGCGACTCGAAAAAGTTCTGGGTCTCGTAGTAGTCGCGATTGAACAGATTGTCTAAGCTCAGGTTCAGCTCCAGCCTTCGATTAATCTGCCGCGCCATGCCGAAATCGAAAACCGTAAGGCCGGACGCGACGATTGATGGGTCGTCGCCGTCGAGCCGGTAACGATTGACCGCGCGCATGCGCAGCGACCCGCTCCAACCGTGCCAGGCGGCGAGCGTCAAGGCGGCGTTGGCCACGAAATGCGGAGCGCTGTCCACATAAACCCGGTGGTCGCCGCCCTTGAAGAATGCATTCGCCATTTTTGTCAGACCCGCGTTCAGCGAGAGACGGCGGGTGAGCTGCACCGAAGTTTTCGCTTCGAACCCGTACGCGCGGCTGGGGCCCTTGAACTCGAAGCTGCCGTCATCGGGAATGTAGACCTGCTCGTTGGAATGATCGATCAGAAAGGTATCGATGCTTACTCCGAAGCGGCCACGATTGGAAGAAATCCCGAATTGGTAGAAATCGGTGGTGGCCAGCCGCGGCTCTTCCGGGTGTTGCACCACGCCGCGCGCGTCGATGCTATTGATGCCGCGGCCATAGTTGAGACTTAACGTCAGCGGAACGCTTTGCGACGGTGTGAACGCCGCATTGCCTTTCCCTTGCCAGCGTCCGGCATACTGCAGACCGCTGTGGTCCGGGTCCACTTGATCCTCGACGTTGTAGCGGAACTCGTCGTATCGCAGGCCGCCGCCGACAATGAGCCGGCCTGCCCAAAAACTCAGCGTCTCCTGCAAGTAGCCGGCTTCGTTAGTAACGTGGGCATGCGCGCGAGTAGTCACGCCAGTCGGATCGCGGCCCTCGCGCGGATATAAGCCGACGTTGATCTGATTGTCGTGGAAGTTCATGCCGGAAATGAACGACGCAGTCACGCCCAAGATTTGATGCGGGTGCGTGTACTGCAAATTGGCGCCTTCCTGCAAGCGCGAGTCGTGCTGTTGGAACGCATCGCCGTTCACCGGATCGTTGAGATAGAAGGTGAAATCAGAATACAGGTCGAACAAGGAGCGGCCCAGGAAGCCGTCCACTTTCAAGATGTCGCCGTTCTTAAAAGATTTGCTGTAGTAACTGGAAAGCGTTCCCAGCTTGACGCGGCCGCCGTCGGTTGGATCGATATAACCGAGGCGGTCGAGCAGCCCGGCGGTTACCAGATCCAGCGGGATCTGCCCGGAAGAATAAAAATCGTTGCGGCCAAAGATGAAGCGGAAGCCAAGTTTCTGGCTGTCATCAAGTGTCTTGGTGTAGTTTGCATTGACATTGTCGCGGCGGTAGCGCCCCGGGCTGAGGAAGGGCCCGTCGGTGTAGCTGCCTTCGTAGGCCAAGTACGCATCCACTTTTTGTGCGTCGGGGCTGTAAGCGAAAAAGCCGCGGCCGGTATCGAAATTACCGCCTTCCAGGCGCGCGGTGAACTGGTCGGGGAAGGACTCGCGCTGGCGAATGTGAACCACACCGAGTCCGCTGAAGTCGCCGTACTCGGCGCTAAACGGGCCGTTGATGATGGTGACGTCCTGGATCAATTCGGGGCTGAGCGCTTTGAGAGCGCCCAAGTACCCTTGCCCGTGCCCTTGTGAACCTTGATTCTGCTGCACGTCGTCGAGCAGCACTTTCAAGCCGCCATTCACGCCGCCATGATCCAGGTTGAAGCCAAAGCGGCGGATCTCGAGCGATTTGCCGCCGCCCTCATGCTGGCCCACGTTGATGCCGGCGTTTAGTTGCTGAAACACCTGGTCGTCGCGGGTGAACAATGTCCGGTTGAACACCTCCGAGTTCCGCAAGTCGACCGATGGCTCGACAACCTGAGCGGTAATGACGACGCTCTGCGATTGGGCCGCCACTTTTTCGAACTGCAGGTCGACGCCGGAGGTGCGTCCATCGGGTAGAGGCAACTCCCGGCTGATCGACTCGAAACCGGGCGCCGACGTCGTGATCCGGTATTCTCCGGCGGCGGCCTCGCCGAGAACGAACTGGCCGATCTCATCGGTTTTTGTTTCGGCTACCGGCGAATTATCGCGATGTGAAAGTCGAACCGTGGCGCCAGCCACCGCTTTGCCCTGGGGATCTGTGACGCGGCCGGAGTAACCAACTTGGGCAGAGACAAGCGATAAAAAGTTGCCGGCGACAGCGAGCAGAACAAGCCAACGCGACGATCCGGAAGAGGAAAATGTCGGCATGAGTCTCCTTCGCGGAACAACCCCGCAAGTGTAGCACGTTTGTTGTGTTCGTAGCACGCGTGCCGTTGGTACATTCGGTATTACGCGTTTGAGGCGAAATCGGATGAGGTGCTCTGAAAAAGAAGGCGGCTAGTTCGGCATCGAGTGCGCAGTTCCCTCGACTACCACGCGGAGAACGGCTGTCAACGTACGCACCGATTCGGAGTGGCCGCGTAATTGTTCGGCGGCGGTTGCGGCTTCCCCCGAGCTGGCGGCTTGCGACTGGGCCACTTGATTGAGTTGGGCAACTGCCGTGTTGATCTGGGAAATACTTTCGGTCTGGGACTCAACTGACTCTGTGATCTCCGACACTACGGAATTCACTTGCTCAATCTTGGCCACAATCGCCGCCAGAGCCTCAGTCAGCTTCGAACTGTTTGCGGCGCCTTGTTCGCTCCTGGTAAGCGAGCGGCTGATGAGCTCGGCCGTTTCCTGAGCCGCGTGAGAGCAGCGCTGGGCCAGACTGCGAACTTCATGGGCTACTACGCTGAATCCGGCTCCGGCCTCACCGGCGCGCGCTGCCTCCACAGCGGCATTCAAAGCCAGAATATTGGTCTGGAACGCGATTTCCTCGATGGAGTTCATGATCTTGCCGACATCGTGGGAGGAGCGGTAAATCTCTTGAATGGTGGCATTCATTTCGCTCATCTGCCGGTCGCCTTGTTGCACAACTTGGCCGGCTTCTTCCATGAGTTGACGAATATGGCGTGCGCTCGACTTGCTTTGCTGGCAATAGGACTGCAGCTGTTCGAGCGACGCGCTGGTCTGCTCTACGGCTGCAGCTTGCTGAGCTGTGCGCGAGGCAATCTGCCGGCTGGCCGAGGCAACTTGACCGGCCGCTCCGCCGGTTTCATCAGCCACTTGATCGAGATCTGCGCTGGCCCGCCGGATCGGGTTGGCGAACGAGCGCGCCGCCAGGAAGCAGAATCCTAAAGAGCAGATGAAATCCACTCCCGTGATGACATAAATGAAATTGCGCGACCGCTGGAGCGCAGCCTCGATGTCGTCGACGTAGGCCCCTGTCCCGACAATCCAGCCCCAGTCCGGGTAAAGCTTTACATACGAGATTTTCGGAGATGGCTCGCTGTGGCCAGGTTTCGGCCACATATAGTGCAGGGTTCCTTCGCCCTGCTCCTTACAGATCCGTACCATTTCTAAAAAAAGGGCCAACCCGTTCGGATCGCGGAGAACCGAGATATCTTTGCCCTCCAACGCCGGGTTCGTCGGATGCATGATCATGACCGGACGAAGGTCATTGATCCAAACATAATTGCCGCTTTCAAACCGGGCTTTCCGGAGCGCTTCCTTGGCCGCTGATTGCGCTTGGGGTACCGGCATGGCGCCGGTGGCGGCTTGCTGGCCGTAGTAGTGGACGACGCCCCATGTGGCCTCCACGATATGACGAGAAGCCTCCTCTTTCAAAGCGTAGCTGTCGTTGCGCTGGGAGGGCAGGAGCCAAGTTAGCAGGATTACCGGGAATCCAACCGTCATCGCGATTCCCATCAGAAGGATTTTGGTTGAAATGCTCAGCCGGCTGAGCTTTTTGTAGATTCCCTGTTCCACCGGCATGCACGCCTCCCGAGATGCTCATCGGCTCGGACCTTGCCGGGTTTGTAAATTTAAGGGGATTATCCCCGCACGTCGATATGGCTGCTGCGGAAAGAAATGCGGATGGTGCCCGCGATCGGCTTACCGAAGGCCGTGGCAGGCCAGAACTCGGTGAATAACAGGCTGTTTTCGATATTGTGGCGCAATTGGTCGCTGGTCTGACCGGCGGCGTCCACGATAGCGTAGTTAACGATCCGGCCCTGCTCGTCGATTTTCAGATCCACCACTGCGTCCCCGTTGAAGAAGGCGACCGGCGCCATGAACTTGAGCGTCGGTTCGGTGGTCAGCATCGTGGGGACGTCGCCGGGAGTGTTGTCGAGTGCGAAGGCCGCACAAAACGTAGGCACCAGAGTGGCAAACAGAAATATTGCCGAACAGAGTCCACCGGCGGCCGGCAAAGCCAAGGGCCGCATCAAATTGGCAAGCGCCAAGTGGAAACGATCGCGCCATCCGCACCAACGGTCGGCGCCACCGGAGGCCTGCACGCGCGCCTTAGACGCTGCCACACGCAGACGCACAATAAGATCGGGCGGGGGAGTTCGCCGGGGCAGCGACCGCACGGCTTCCCGCAACGCGCGGTACCGTTCCGATTGGCTGGCGCATTTTTGGCATATCGCCATGTGTTGGACCAGCTCGCGCCGCTCTTCCGGGGAGACCGCGCAGTCCAAATAAGCTGAAATTCCGAGTTGTGCTGTCTGGCAGTCCATATTTAATCGACCTGCAGTTGGGCAGACCAATGCACGCTCGTCTGGGCTTCCAACCGCTCTTCCAAAATCTTGCGCAACGCTTCGCGCCCCCGCAATATGCGGGACTTCACGGTCCCTAGCGAGATTTCCAACACCGCGGCGATATCTTCGTAGCTCAAGTCCTCGATATCGCGCAAAACCACCGCCGCGCGAAACTTCGGATTGAGTTTCTCCAGCGCCGCTTCCACCAGCAGGTGGGTTTCATGGTCTGCGGCCTGGTCGAAAGGCGACCGGCCCGGATCGGTCAGATGATGGGCGCCGGCAGCCGCGTTGTCCTCCGGATCAAGCGTAATCTCCTGCCGCTGATGCCTGGAGAACCAGCGGTGATGATTGTAGGCTTCATTTACTGCGATCCGGTAGATCCAGGTTTTCAGACTACTGTTGCCGCGGAAAG
>Ga0335077_10010031_pt1 | contig 11771 bp, 5 predicted proteins | sample Lox_Sample_31_FD_207151 | JGI IMG/M metagenome (GOLD analysis project Ga0335077, IMG submission 207151) | Soil microbial communities from Loxahatchee National Wildlife Refuge, Florida, United States - Lox_Sample_3.1 | ecosystem: Environmental > Terrestrial > Soil > Wetlands | place: USA: Florida...
GCCTGCCCCTGGGCGCGCGCGTCGGGAACGCGCTGATTTCGTATTGCCGCTATCTGGGGGAGCTGTTCTGGCCCACGAACATGGCGGTTTGGTATCCGCACCCCGGGTATTGGCCGCTGGCGAAGGTGCTGCTGGCGGGTGCGTTCTTGTGTGGCATTTCGGCGCTGCTGTTTGTAAAGCGGGGGCGGTATCCCTTTTTACTGATGGGATGGCTGTGGTTTGTCGGGACGCTGGTGCCCGTAATCCAACTGGTGCAGTCGGGCGAACAGGCAATGGCCGACCGTTTTACTTATGTGCCGTCACTTGGGGTGTTGATCCTCGTAATCTGGGGGGCGTGCGAACTGACCGGACGGTGGCGTTACCACAAGATTGCATTGGGGGTGGCAGGTTCAGCGGCGATCGTCCTCTGCCTGGTATTGACACGGCATCAGCTCGGATTTTGGCAGGACAGTGAAACCATTTACCGGCACACGCTCGAAGTCACTGAGAACAATTTTATCGCGCACTTCAACCTCGGCAAGGCCCTCGTCAATAAAGGCAAAACCGGCGAGGCGATCAGCCAATTTCAGGCAGCCATCCGCCTGAATCCGGATTACGCCGACGCCCACGACAACCTCGGCCTCGCTCTTGTCGCGGCGGGCAAAATCAACGAGGCGATCAACCAATTCCGGGAAGCCATCCGCCTCAAACCGGATGGCGCCGAGGCCCACTACAACCTCGGTATCACGCTCGGAAGCGAAGGCCAAGACGACGAGGCGATCAGGCAATTCGAGGAAGCCATCCGGCTCAAACCGGATGACGCCGAGGCCCATAACAACCTCGGTGTTACCCTCCTCAAGAATGGCAAAGTCGACGAGGCAATCAGCCAATATCAGGAAGCCATTCGTCTCAAACCGGATTCCGCCCTCGCCCACAACAACCTCGGCCTTGCCCTCGCCGCGAAAAGTCAAATTGACGAGGCGATCAGCCAGTTCCGGGAAGCCCTCCGCCTCAAACCGGATTATGCCGAGGCGCAAAACAACCTCGCCCGGGCGCTCCAAAAGAAGAATGCGCCAGCAGGCCGTTGATTTACGGATGATGCCGATTGGGCCCCAGTTCAACGGAAATTGGAGGACGTGTTGAAGTCGGCGCAGCCGAGGGCAGTGCTGGTGCTGGTGTGAACTGCGTGAATTTCCGTTCGCGCGACAAGCGTGAGTCACCGGTGCTTGTTTGACGACCACTCGCCACGCTGCGGTTGAGATGTTAATTCCCGTTACTGGCCTCAACTTTTCGAGTCACCCAGCGAGTTAGCACGTCAGATGTTTCCCCAAACGAAGTCTCATCAACCGCAACTAAAAAGGCGCATCCGAAGATGCGCCTGCGAAATTATCAGAAAGAAAAGCTCAGGCTTTTCTGCGTAAACGGATGATCAACGCCAGCAAACCGCCCGCGCCGCACAGGCCCATGGTCGCTGGCTCGGGAACCGTAATAATCTCAATCGGCGTAAATTCCGCAGTCGAGCTGGTGCCGGTGGTGAAAACAGAATCAAAGCCAATTATATCAACTGGCCCCGCTGGAACCGCCTCGCCACCAAACGCGGCGCAGGTGGAATAGGATGTGACCCAGTCAAACAACGTCATGCTGTGGCCGCCGCCGTCAGTCATCGTAAAAGTCTCAGTAGCAGTGGTGGCCTGGGCGTAAGTGGGGAACAAGCCCCCTACGCCGCCTGAGCCTCCAATCGTGACGTTATCCACTTCAATCAAATGACCCGCAATGCCTTCCGGCAGGCTTGCGACATTAAGGCTCGGGATGGTCAAGACCTTAGGCGCTGCCGGTGTGTTGCCTGACGATTGCAGAGTGATTGCAGTCACCGTCTCGATCTCCGGTATTTGGTGAAAAGGAGAATAAGTGCCTGAAACACTTATGGCATCGCCCACAGTCGGCGTATAACCGAGACCGCTCAAGGAGCCGAATACATCCAGCGAGCCGTCCCCATCTTGGGCCAGAAACGACCAGCTTGTATAGGTATGTGTCCCTGACACTGCACCAGCCTGGGACAGAACGGCGTCAATGACCGGATATTGGCCCGAGGTATTATCCCAAGTAACCAGCGTGCCGCTGGCATCGGAATAGATGGTAGCTGCATCTTGGGACAAGGCGTTTGAGGCCGACAATGCGACGATGGAAGCGATAAGACCTGATAGCAAAGAATACTTTTTCATAAGGTTATTGGCGTTTGTTCGACATTACTTCAACCGACTGCGCCTTTTATGACCGAAAATTCGCAACAAGTCAAGGCTTTTTTTTGCCTCTTTAAGTTACGATTTTGTAAAGACATCGGGGCCGTCAAAGCCGGCGGCACGCGGGCGGGCAGAGGGCTGGCCCGAGGGGCTTTGACTTGGAAAAATGGCAGGCCCCCTTAACTCGCCGTTCACCCTTTTGGGGACGAAAGGGAGATGAAAATAGCGGTCTTGCGAAGTGGCGCCCCGTTACATCGCCGCCCACAAAAAGGGCGGCCATTGCTGGCCGCCCGAGGGATAATTCCGCCGGTCATTTGTTCCGGTTAGGATTCCACCAAATGTCGCTATTCTGTCCCTCAACGCGCCCGACGCAACCGTTGGTAACATAATTCTGTTTAAAGTAGGCAGCATGGCCGTCCACAAAGCCAATAACTCCGCCCAGGTTGTGACGCTGTGTAAAATAATCAAATCGCGCCGCCGGATAGGTGCCGCTGTTGCGTCCACCCTCCAACGTCGGGCTGAAGGTGGCATCAAACATAAAAACCTGGGCGGAAGGGTTTCGGACAGTGTTGTTTTTAACCCCATTCGGCCACCAGGGTGCATTGCCTATCACACCATTGTTGATACTGCTGTTGAGTTTAATGTCCAAATCCATTACATAACAGAAAATGCCATAAGCTCCACCGGCGAGAAAAGCGGAGTTTATATCATCACTGGCAAATTGTGCCGTCGGACAAATCCACATTCTCCCTTTATCGTTGCCTGGAAACGGGAATTTTACCTGAACATTCGCTCCCGGCAAAGTATAGTAAAATGACAAGGGTTGATCGCCGGCCAACTGCGGTAGAACATTAAACCATGCGACCGGATCAACCGGGGAAGCGGGTGTGGGCGTCTTCTGGCCCCCATAGCCGTTATCCGGGGCATATTGGCCATAACCCGTACTGCTCGGCATCATCGTTCCGTCACAAGGGATAAGGTCGCCGGAGTCACCCACATAAACCTGCAGCGCTATTCCCCACTGATGAAGATTGGAAATGCAGTTGGCTATTTGTGCTTTCCGTTTCGCTGCCGCCAGCGCCGGAAGCAATATCGCCGCCAGGATGGCGATGATGGCGATGACCACCAGCAGCTCAATCAAGGTAAAAGCCTTCGGCGCTGGCTTTGAGAACGTTGGCCGCTTCATAATTCTTAAATCTCTGAGTCAAATCAACCGGCTCGCCTGCACTTCTTAATTCCAAAAAGCAGTGTACTCAATTGCCGGAACGGCGTCAACTCCTATGAATAAGTATTTTGAGACGTTTTCGTTACGTTTCGGCGACCGGTTTCTGCCTTTGCCATTGAAAAAACCCCGTTCCTCCGCATTATGCACGACGCCATGCGGATGCGCGATCCACAATTCCAGAGCCGATGCCTCATTTACTGCGGATTGGCCCTGGTCACGCTCGTCCTGTATCTGCCCGCGCTCCATCATGGCTTTCTTGAATATGATGACCAGCAATATGTGACGGACAACCCTCGCGTGCAGGCGGGATTAACGTGGACCGGTTTGGCCTGGGCATTCGGTTTTCACGCCGGGAACTGGCATCCGCTGGCCTGGCTGTCGCACATGGCTGATTGCCAGCTCTACGGCGCCAGGGCCGGCGGCCATCACCTGACCAGTGTCCTGCTCCACGTCGCCAGCACGCTGCTCTTGTTTTCTGTTCTGAACCGGATGACGGGCCTTCGCCCAAATGACCCGCGACAACCGAGCGATTCACCATCACGGCAGGCAAGTACGTCGGCCAACGCGGCTTCAACGGCTACGGCCTCGCAGGCGGGCGCGATGTGGCGCAGCGCGGCGGTGGCGGCGCTGTTTGCGTGGCATCCGCTTCACGTCGAATCCGTGGCCTGGGTGGCCGAAAGAAAGGACGTGCTTTGCGGCTTTTTCTGGATGCTCACGCTGTGGCTCTACGTCCGTTATGCCGCCCGGCCTTCCCTCGCCCGTTATCTGCTGGCGCTCGGCTCCTTTGTCCTCTGCCTGATGGCCAAACCGATGGGCGTGACTTTGCCATTTGTATTGCTGCTGCTGGATTACTGGCCGCTGAAGCGATTTACGATTTACGATTTACGATTTACGATTTTTCGACTCGTTCGGGAAAAAATTCCTTTCCTGATTTTTTCTCTCGCTGCCTGCGTGCTGACGTTGTGCGCGCAGGAACTCGCGATGGTTACCACCGCCGGACTGCCGGTTTCCGAGCGCGTTGCCCATGTCTTCGTGGCTTACGAGCACTATCTGGTGGCGCTGTTTGTCCCGCGACACCTGGCCGTTTATTATCCCTATCAAATTCATCTCCCAACCATGACCATCGCGGGCGCCGTGGTCGTGCTGGGGCTGATAACGGTGCTGGCGATAATCAATTTGCGGCGGCGGCCTTACCTCATGGTCGGCTGGCTATGGTATCTGGGCACGCTCGTGCCGGTCATCGGGCTGGTCCAGGTCGGCGATCAGGCCTGGGCCGACCGCTACACTTATCTTCCGTTAATCGGCCTGTTTGTGGCCATCGTCTGGCTCGCCGGTGAAATCATCAAAAGCCGGATGGTTCTGTTAAGCCTGTCCAGCCTGGTAGCGCTGACGCTGGTCGCGGCGACCACGGTGCAATTGGGTTATTGGCAGGACACGCGCACGCTGTTTGAACACACCGCCAAAGTCACCCAGCGGAATTACCTGGCCATCACCATCCTGGGGAGCCTGCTCGCCAACCAGCATAAACTCGATGAGGCGATGGCGTATTATCAGACGGCTTTGCGCTACCAGCCGGATTTTCCCGAAGCCCATTTTTTCATGGGGGACGCGCTGGACGAACAGGGCAAGCTGGATGAGGCCCTTGCCGAGTATCAAAAAGCCCTTTGGTTCCGGCCCACGCAGGTACAGACCCACATCTTCATGGGCATTGTCCTGGGCAAACAGAAAAAATATGACGAGGCCATGGCGCATTACACCGCGGCGCTGAAGCTCGATCCCGATTCCGCGGTCGCCCAGAACAACCTCGCCCGGCTTTATCATACCGAGGGCAAGCTCGACGAAGCTATCAAACACTACCAGGCCGCTCTTGAAATAGACCCCAGGCTGGCGCTGGCCCACAACAACCTCGGCATTTTATTGATTCAAAAAGGCCGGCTCACGGAGGGCACGGTCCAACTGCGGGAAGCCATGCAGTTGAACCCGACCAACGCGGAGACCCAGTTGAATCTGGCCTTGGCCTTGAATCAACAACAACAGTGGCCCGAAGCCGTGGAACTGTTTTCCAAAATCGTCGGCGGAAATTTTCCCGATCCGAAGGCGCACTGCGAATTCGCCGTGGCGCTCGCCCATTTGAAAAAGACGCGGGCGGCCATGAGTCAATACGCCAGCGCCCTTCTCCTCCAGCCCGATTTTCCGGAGGCCCTGGACGGCCTCGCCTGGATTTTGAGCACCGATGCCCACCCGGAGTTTCGCAACGGAACGGAAGCGGTCCGGATGGCGGAACGCGCCTGCGCTTTGACTGGCCGGCAAGACCCCATGAAATTGAAGACGCTCGCCGCCGCTTATGCCGAAACCGGCCGATTTGCCGAGGCCAGCGATACTGCGCGTGCCGCACAAGCCCTGGCCGCCAAGACCAATCGCCAGGAACTGGCCAACGAATGCGCGCTCCTGCTGGAACATTTCCAACGGGAACAGCCCTGGCGTGGTTTGTGATTCCCGTTGTTCCCCCCACTCCGGGTCGAAGTTCATCTCTTCAATCGCAACAGTATTCTCCACGATAAACGGCACAATTCTCAAAAGCTGGAGCCGCGCTGCCGAAGCTGTCTCAAAACCTTCCCTTGTCGTAGCAGCCGGCGTAAGCTGGCTCACCTTTCTTGGGATTTGCATAAGATCGGAGCGGACTCACGTCCGCTGCTACAAGTTTTGATACCAAGTTGCGTTCAAAATACCACAAACCGACAAACGCACCCCCTCACCCGCCCTTCCGCCTACGCTGCGCTCCGGCGCGACAAGCCGGGCACCCTCTCCCCCGCTGTCAGCGGGGGAGAGGGCCGGGGCGAGGGGGCGCGTTGCTGGAATGTTTGATGTCCGCCAAGGTATTTATAGCAGTTTGATCGCGGATCAGTATGAGACAGTCTCTGCCACGCGACCTACAGCCCCGGCGGTGCATCGGTCTTCGGCGGGCTTCGCCCCGACAAGGCAGTACCGCCCTGCCATTGAACCGATTGTCTCCGGGAATTGGTCTTCCCGAAAAATAAAAGGGCGGCCATCGCTGGCCGCCCTTTGAACGCCTTTCATTCTCCATTAATCAACCGGGATTGTAATACAGCCGGAAGAACATTGGTGAACCAGACGTGCTGGTGGAGTAAGGGCTGGTGGCCAAGGGGATGGTTGTCCACGGCCCGGCCGGGCTGGGCGCCGATTGCAACTGGAACGCGGAACCGCTCCAGGTGATTATGATGTTCCCACCCGAAACACTCGCATTGAGCGGAATCGCCACTGGCGTAGTCACAATATCGGCGAACCGGGTGACGCCAACGGCCCAGGTCGCATTGTCGCCGTACAGCACGCCCGTGACGGTAAAGGCGTAACTGGGCAGGGTCTGATTCGTCGTGTCGTCGTCCAAGTCGAAGAATTCTACATTGCACGTTTGTCCCATTGAATTGGTGACGGCAATGACATCATTGGCGCCCCCGTTGATGGTCGTTCCTGCCCTGGCGCCGAAATAGACGTCGGAAAGCTGCACCAGCGAGCCGCCGATGTTGGTATTCACATAGGGGAGGCCGTAGGCGCTCACGAAGTTCATGGGAATGCTTATTGGCGCCGGCAACGGGGCCGTGGTGCCGGTGTCAACCCAAGAAGTATAGGGGTACAGGCTGTCGGCCGTGTCAGCATACAGCTCAAAGCCCGTGCCGAATTGGGAAACCACGCCGACGTAGGTAACGACATCGCCCTGTTGCGGACGGAAAAGCGGGGCACCGGGCGGCGGCTGCGTGGCGAAGATGTTGATGCCGGCCGTGCCATCCTGCAAGTAATAGGACGACGTATTGCCGGTAGTAACGTTGGTATAGGTGGTCACCGTGCCGGTAACCTGGAAAGGCTGCGTCACGGGGACGGTTGGCACATAACCAGCATTCGGGTCCTGTAGCGAGCGCAGGTAGGCGATTGAAACCACCGGCGGGTTGAGCACTGTCAGCACGCCGTTAGTGCTGACGACACCATTGGTGGGGAAGCCGGTATAGTCATTGGTCGCGGCCACACTATACGCCGCCGAACAGTCGGTCGTGACGTTACCCAGTGTTAAACTGGAAGAATCTCCTGCGCTCGAAACATTGGCGCCGACCAGAGCAACATTGTTGGAATACCAGGTAAAGGTTACGTTGCCAGGGCTTTCTACTGAGGTAGTAAATGTAACCGTTTGCCCCCGATAGACGGTCAGGCTCACCGGTTCGGTTACGAATACTGGCGGGACCTTCGCCAACGTGACCGACACGTATGCGACGGCGCTGGTGGCGGACAGCCCCCACGGCGTCGTGGCAATCAGGTCATAATAGCCGGTGTCACCGAGTTGCGCGTTGTTGTCGTTGAGGATATTGCCATTAATGCCCGAAAAATTGCCGCCCGAAACGTTGACCGGACTTGCCAGTGTTCCATTGGCGTTGGTCGTGGCGGATACCTGCCACTGGTAAGTCATGCTGCCCAGCCCCTGGCCATTAGCCAACGCCGACAGGGAGAAGACAGAGCCAACAAAGTTGGCCACTCCTTGCGGTTGATAAACAATCACGGGGTTCACAGCATTGGTGGCCATGACATTCGTCGCCGCCTCGGCAAAGGTGGTCGCCACCGCAAGATTGGATATGATGAACGCGGCATTGCCAAATGAACTGCCTTGCCGGAACGCATAGGAATTCACCCCAAACCTGATGTTTCCTCCCATGGCGTCACTGGCGGTGTAAACTGGATCAACTGGAGAGGCACCGGATTGGTTTATGTTGATCGGGTTGACCCAAATGGTGGCGGCATCGAGGGTTATTGGATCCAATTCCTCGACGACTTGATAAGGCGTGTTCACCGCTAAATCCAATCCTCCTCCACTTGGCCATCCCGGTCCTAGCCCCGGCCATCCGCCGTCGAGGGCGTTCGTTCCTTTAGCGTTGTCGGTTACGCCGAGCCGCCAGGTGTTGGCCAGAACGGAGAGATTGGTGAACGCTTGAACGCGGCCAAAATAACCATAACCATTGGCGTTGGTTCCAGCCTCTCCAAAAACTCCACTTCCCATTCCATAATTTGTGTTGCTGTAGAAACTCGCGAAGTAACTTCCCGCTCCATTGGGAAGCCCCGCTCCGTTGCTGATGGTTGTGGAGCAAATCACCGTGAAACTGGCATACAGCAACTGCTCGTGATTGTAGCTCGTGTTGGTGTAGGTCCCAATTAGATCAAAGTTGTTGGTCGTCGTGCCGTTCGTCGTCGCAAAGTAACGGATGTCGTCATCCTGGCGGCTGATTGCACTTCCACCGGTGGCCGCCACCTGCAAATTGGAGTTGACCACATACATGTCGTCCGGGTTGGCGCTGCCATTGAAGGGCGCCGGCCGGAGCCAAAGACCGCGCGACACGGAGTTGGTGACGGCGTCGAGAGTGACGAAAATATTGGTGGTAACGGCGATGCTGCCATTGGTATATTGAAAGCCTTCATACCAAATCAAGGCGGCGCGCGCGGACAGCGCCGCGAACAATGAAAGGACGAAAAGGGTTGTTATGAAGGTTGTTATTTTTTTCATAGGTTGTGGTGGTTTGAATGTTCTCTCTGGCTGGCTTATTTTATCTGGTTTCAAGCATCATTTACGTTTGCAGTTCGCATTTTACACCAAGCGCACCGGGCCTGCGTGACATTTGGGAAACAATTGGGCCGTGGTTTGCCGCCCTTGCCTGGAATCAATGCCCGGCAAAATTCTTCCCCGAACCGCCCCGTTGCCTTCGCGCTGCTGCTTCTTCATGCTCCTGACAAAACCGAACCGCTCCCCTTCGCATTCCAACTCGGATTGCCATCCCCGTTTGACCATCATTTTGCGCATAAAACCCGGGGGATGGCAAGCCCTTTTCACCAAAGTTATTCACAATCGCCAGAGAATTCACAGAAGTTGCGATTCACGCCACCCCACACTCGCGATCCCGGGGCAAAAATACGTCTTTAACCCTGCAAAACCGGCGCAGCGGCTTTCGGTGCAGGGCAGGACGATGAATTCAACCCAAGGGCGGCCAGAACTTCCCTTGAATTTTTCCCCAAGCCAACGATTTAACGCACGAGGCGATAGAATTTTTGCGGGTCGCCCATGGGTTCGCTATACGAGGTGGCGGCGCCCGGAACATTGGTGTAGGTACCGGTCGCGTTGGGCGCGGCCTGGAGGGCATACGAGGCATCGCTCCAAATCAGCACAACGTTGGCCCCGTCGCGCTGGATGGTCAAAGTTGGGGACGTTGGCATTGGCGTGCCGGACACGATAAAATTGTCCACGCGATCCGTCCCGCCGCTGCCAATGGAACCGCCGTTTTCAGAAGTGCCATCCGCCACCGTCAGGCGGAAATAGACCACCGGCTGGTTGGCCAGCGAATTGGTCGAACTCAGGTCGAAGGTAACCGTATAGGCGGACTGTTGTGAACCGGTGGAACTCCATACGCTGGTGCTCTTCCCGCTGCCTTCGTTGTTGGCCGAAGCGCTGTTGGTCAAAACAATGTAAGTCGGGCCAACCGTCGTGAAGTTGACACCATCCGTGCTGAACGAGAACTGGAAATCCCGCGGCCCGGTCGCGCTGCCGGTCTGGTCAAAGGCCACCGTCACACTTTGAAAACCCAGCGTGTTGACGGCAAACTGATAAAAGTCGCCCGAAGCCCAGGCAGTGGAACTGAACGCGTGGGCCGACCCGTTGCCAGCCGGCGTACTGTAGGTCGCGTTGCCCGCGTGCCGGCCTGCGGCCACGCCGGGGCCGACTTCGGCGGCAATATTGGTGATCCAGGCGCCGGCCCCGGGGGAACCCGCCGGCTGGCTGGTTTCAAAGGTCCAGTTGGCAATCGTATCCGCCAAGGCGAGGGGCGAGGCCAGCAACAGGGCGGCCAGACAGGTTAACAGGTGTTTTGAGTTCATCATGAGTTTTGGTTGGTTGTTCATTTCAGTTCTTTGGTTGTCGGTTTAACTGTGGTTGAAGGGGATGCAACGCGCGAAAGGGAGATCAAAAAGAGGGCACACCAGCACGCAGGGGAAATAAAACCTGCCCCCATGGTCCCGAAGTCGGTTTCGCCTCTGATTAACACTTGCTAATCTAAAAAATAAGCCTATTTAGTTAGACTGCTTTTGAGTGTTTTGGCATGGATTCGGGGTGCTGGCAAGCATTTCCCGGAAAAGTTGTTCACAGTCTTCACCGCAGACATTGGAAGGTGATTCGTTGGATACACCGCTTGCGTTCACGGGGGCGAACGGGCATTTTCGCCGGCGTAAAACCGGCATTTGAAATGAAAAAGACAATCTGGATTTCGCTTTGGACGGTGGCGATGGCCGCCCTCGCCGCCGACGCGCCTAAAACCAACTCGCCGGCCGCGGACACCAACGCGCCGCCCGCCGCCAAATCCGAGATGGCCGCCATCCCCGACGCGGCGCACAAACCGGTGTGCCTCACCAACACCGTCACCATCGCCGGCCAGCGCGTGGCCTATGTGGCGGAAACGGGCATGTTGCCCATTCTCAAGCCCGACGGCACGTCGCGCGCGTCGGTGTTTTATGTCGCCTACACCCGGCAGGGCGAGAAGGACCTGGCCGCGCGGCCCGTAACGTTTTGCTTCAACGGCGGGCCGGGTTCGTCGTCCGTGTGGCTGCACCTCGGCGCGCTCGGCCCGCGCCGCGTGAAAATGAATCCCGACGGAACCCTGCCGCCGCCGCCGTTCGGGCTGGCGGACAACGCGTACTCGATTCTGGACGGGAGCGATCTGGTATTCGTTGACCCGGTGGCCACGGGGTTCAGCCGCGCGACCAGGGACGAAAAGCCCGACCAGTTTTTCGGCGATTCGGCCGACCTCGATTCCGTAGGCGAATTCATCCGGCTCTGGACGACCCGGCACGAGCGCTGGCTTTCGCCTAAATATCTTTGTGGCGAAAGCTACGGGGTATTTCGTGCGGCGGGGCTGGCCGACCATCTGCGCTCGCGCTGTGGGATGTATCTCAACGGCCTGATTCTTGTGTCCGGCGTCCTGGACTTTGCGACAATTGCGGACAATCCGGGCAACGACGTGCCCTATCCACTCTATTTGCCGGCCTACACGGCGGCAGCGCACTTCCACGGTAAACTGCCGCCGGATTTACAGTCCGATTTGCCCGGGGCGCTGGCCGAAGCACGCGCGTTCGCCAAGGGCGAATATTCCGCTGCCTTACAACAAGGAGACTCACTCTCCGCCGCGGAGCATAAAAAAATAGCCGCCGAACTCGTACGGCTTACCGGTTTAAAACCGCAGGTCATCGAGGACAACCATTTGCGGATTGACGAGGGCGTTTTTCGCAAG
>Ga0335077_10010032_pt1 | contig 11770 bp, 6 predicted proteins | sample Lox_Sample_31_FD_207151 | JGI IMG/M metagenome (GOLD analysis project Ga0335077, IMG submission 207151) | Soil microbial communities from Loxahatchee National Wildlife Refuge, Florida, United States - Lox_Sample_3.1 | ecosystem: Environmental > Terrestrial > Soil > Wetlands | place: USA: Florida...
ACCGGCACGCTCCCTAGCAAGATCCTGCGCGAATCCGCGCTCTACTTCTCGGGCCTCAAGCAGCGCGGGCTCTATGGCATCGACTACTCGCTCCGCGAAGGCCTCACGGTGAAGAATTTCACGCACCGCAAGGACGTCCTCGTCGAAATGGAGCGCGAGAAAATCCGCATGAATCTGGCCGCGCACCACACGGACCTCATTCGAGGAATCGCCTCCTTCGAGGACGCGCACACCGTCGCGGTGAGGAAGTCGAAAAGCGAAACCGTGCAAATCCGCGGCGAAGCGGTTCTGATCGCCACGGGATCGCGGCCCCACCGCCCGGCGGAGATTCCGTTCGACGACGAGATCATCTTCGACTCCGACACGATCCTCACAATGAACCAGATCCCGCGCAGCCTCGCCGTGGTCGGCGGCGGCGTGATCGGATGCGAGTACGCATCGATCTTCACCGCGCTGGGCGTGGAAGTCTCGCTCCTCGACGGCCGCGACCGCGTGCTGCCTTTCCTCGACGCCGAATTGTCCGACGCGCTGCGCGAGCGGCTCGAGGGCCTCGGCGTCAAGTTTTATCTCGGCGAGCGCATGGGCCCGATTGAGAAGACGACGAAGGGCGTGCGCATCCAGATGCCTTCCGGCAAGACGATCGAAGCCGAATCAGCGCTGTTCGCGGCGGGGCGCCGCGGCGCCGTGGACGAATTGCATCTCGAAAAAGCCGGCCTCGCGGTCAACAAGCGCGGCTACATCGAAGTGAACGGGTCTTACCAGACGGCGGTTCCTTCGATCTACGCGGCAGGCGACGTCATCGGCTTCCCCGCGCTGGCTTCCACGTCGATGGAGCAGGGCCGCGTCGCCGTGTGCCACGCATTCGGCTTCCAGTACAAGCAGCGGCTCGCTTCGATGCTCCCCATGGGCGTCTACACGATTCCAGAAATCTCGGCGGTGGGGGAAACCGAAGAAAGCTGCAAGGAAAAGGGCATCGACTACGAAACCGGCCGCGCCCGCTACGCAAACAACGCTCGCGGCCTGATCACCGGCGACTCGGCCGGCCTATTGAAACTCCTGTTCCGCCGCGACACCCGCCAGTTGCTCGGCGTCCACATCATCGGCGAAAACGCCACCGAGCTGATTCATCTTGGAATGATGGTGCTCGAATCCGGCGGGACGATCGATCTCTTCATCAACTTCGTCTTCAACTACCCGACGCTCTCGGAGATGTACAAATACGCCGCGTACGACGGCCTCGGAAACCTCGCCGGCCACAAGCTCCGCCAGGGATAGTCTGGCTGCAAGAAAGACTTACTGCGTGGGATTGCGCGGAAACTTCAGATAGGGCAGGTTCACTCCGTTGACCGTGATCTGGTCCGCCCGGATCGCCGCAGGCGCCTCGAATCCTGCCGCCCCGCCCGCCGTCACGAAATCGTCCTGATCCACGCCGTCGCCGCTGACGCCCAGCCCGCCGACGAGCACTCCATTGATGTAGAGCGGCTCCGATCCCGGGAAAAACACCACGCCGCTCTGGTTCACCTGCGGCCACGACGGCCCCGGCGTCTGAAACCCCTGCGTGCAGGGATTGTTCACGTCCATCGTGTAGATGTTGAAGAAAGGCCCGGCCGAAGAGCCGTCGATTCCCGGCGGGAAAAACGGCTGCGCCCCGAAGCCGATCGTGCGGTTCGTCACCGCCGTGCCCAGCGGCACTCCATTGAGATCGGCAACCTGCCGCGACATCCCGCTGAAATAAATCACGTTGCGAGCCTTCGTCGCGGCCACATCGATGCTGAACACGGTGGCATCCGTCATCCTGTGAAGCCCGATGATCGTACCGTCGAGATCGCTCACGGCAATCGCCATCTTCGCCCGCGATCCGAGCGGCAGGCGGATCAGCGCGCGCGTCTGATTCGCGGTCGCCACTGCGTTCGCGATGATCTGCGCCACCTGCGCGGACGTCAGCCCGCCGATGGGTCCGTTCGCCGTTGGAAGCAGATCGCCTTCGGGCGGCGGCCCGGGACTTGCAACCGGGCCAACCGTAAAGAGGCTGGAATTGAACGTTCCGGGAGTCACGCCCGCGGGTGCCGTCGTCTGATCGACGAACGGCAGCGCGACTCCGTCGATCACGACTTCTCCCGGCGGCGGCAGCGACGCCGGATCGAGAAAGATTCCATCCGTATTCACGCGGACGGCGCTGTACGCGACAAACTCCGCAACGTCGGGCGCCACGCCGGTGACGCCGACTCCTCCCACAACCTGGCCATTCTTGAAAATCGGCACTCCCCCGGGATTCACAGCCGTGGGATCGCTGTCAAAGCGATCGGCCTTCCCGGTCGCGATTCCAAGCCCGGGACTCGTGCCGTCGATCTTCGTGGCGGGCGGCACGGTGGCGGCGAGGCTCGGCGACAACGTGCAGCCGCGATTCGTATTCTCGATGCCGTAGAGCGCGGCGTTGGGCGCATTCGTCACGCCCGGCGGAAAATGGATGCCGCTGATGTACCGCACGGTTCGCGAGGAAAGTGGCGCCTGATCGTTGCTGAAAAACGCTCCGGTGCGCGCGAGCGAAACGGCGAAATCGTCTGCCGCCACCGAGTTCCCAAAATTCCCGGTCACCTGCGCCGGGGCCGACGCTTCTTTGTACACCGCCAGAATTCGCCCCATGCGATCGACCACCGCGATCACCATCGTGTCCGATTGCGCGGCCACGGCTGCGGCTTGCACCACCGCGGACACGTCGCTCTGCGTCAGCGTTTGCGGCGTGGGAGGCGGCGCTGCGGGCGGCGCTGCGCTCCCGCCGCCACACGCGGCAGCGCCCAGTGCGGTGAAAAATGCGGCTGCGATTCCCAGTGCTCGAAGGAGAGATGTTGAATGGCGATGATTGGGCCGATTCATGCGGTCGCAGGTATTCGTACCATAGCTGCGAGGTGTTCTCAACGAAGTCTCGCGCGCGCGGTGTCGCCGAAGCACGCCGAGTCTCGCTCGATGTAATCGAAACGCCACGCCGCCGCGCGTAAATCCCCAAAAACACTTGCCCAGCCGGAAGCAAAAGTGTTAGCTAGACCGAGCAACTCGAAATTCGCGGAAAACCGCTGGCGCATTTCAGGACACGCAGGATGCTGGTTGCATCCAACGCCCTCTCCAAACTCGTCCCACTCCTCTTGTTAGCATCGTTGCCGCTGTCCGCTGCCGTCAGACACAGACCCTCGGCCGCCACCAAACACAGGACCCACGCAACCACCAGACACCGGACATCTGCCGCGCTCCGCCACAGGGCATCGGTTGCTGCCCGACACAGGTCTTCCGTCACCGCTGGTCACTGGACTTCCGCGGCGGCGAGATACAGAGTCGTCGCCACGACCGGACACAGCACATCCTCAGTCGCCCGATTCGGCGCCTCCGCAGCCCCGCGGCAGCAGCAGCGCATTCCGGGAAAGCAGGCTCAGAAGACGGGCGCGATGCAGGGAGTGGTCCGCGACGCCGACGCCAGAGCGGTGGGCGGCGCGAGCGTCGTCCTGCGAAATGTGGCAACCGGTGAGATCCGTAAAGCCACCAGCACAGCGGAAGGCGTGTTCCGCGTGATCGACTTGCCTCCGGGCAGCTACGAATTGAGCGTTACGTGCGCGGGATACGACAACTTCTCGGAAGCAGGCGTGGCCATCGCGGCCGGAGACGCGCTACTTCATGATGTCAAACTCACCGCGGTCCCCGCAGCCGCCCCGCCTCCACTCGGCATTCCTCAGTTGCCGCCGGCAAAGCCGTCCGCGGCGCCGCCCGCCGAAGTCGCCGGCCCGGGATACGCCGGAGCGGAGAAGAATCCCGAGCTTCAGCCCGGCGCGCAACAGCCCGCGCCGCAGCCTCTGCCGCCTTCGAATGAGGTCTTTCATGAAGAGCCCAATCGCTGGCGCGTCACTATGCCCGAATGGGATCGCTACGGCGTCGGAGGCGAGCGCCCTTACGTGAAAGGCCACCGCTGGGATCCGTTTGACCGCAACAAGCTGAAGGGCGACGAGCCGATTTTCGGCCAGCAAACCTTCTTTAATTTCACCAGCGTGAGCGACACTCTGTTCGACGGCCGCCGCCTGCCGGTGCCGAGCGGTGTCAGCACCGCTCACCCGGGCAGCAGCGATTTCTTCGGCAAGGGCGAACAGGTCTTTCTGGACCAGGTCCTCCTCTTCTCTTTCGATCTCTTTCACGGAGACACTTCCTTCCGCCCGGTCGACTGGCGGATCCGCGTCACTCCGGCCGTGAGCCTCAACTATCTCGACGTGCGCGAGCTGGGAATCGTCAACGTCGACGTGCGCAAGGGCACCACGCGCCTCGATTCCCATTTCGGCGTGCAGGAAGCTTTCGCGGAGGTAAAGCTTCACGACCTGGGCCCCAATTACGATTTCATTTCCGTGCGCGCCGGAATTCAGGAGCTCAACGCGGATTTCCGCGGCTTCCTTTTCGTTGACGAGCAGCCCGGCGTGCGCTTTTTCGGCAACCTGCATTCCAACCGCTGGCAGTACAACCTCGCTTACTTCAACATGCTCGAAAAAAACACGAACAGCGGCCTGAACTCGTTCGAGCGCAGGAAGCAGCAGGTCATCATCGCCAACGTGTACCGCCAGGATTTTTTCTTTCCGGGGTATACGGCGCAGTTCAGCGTGGATTACAACGACGATCAGGGCTCGATTCATTACGACGATAACGGTTTTCTCGTTCGCCCTTCTCCGATCGGCAGCGTCGTTTCCAATAACATGATCCAGCGCCACAGCATCCATGCCGCCTACCTCGGCTGGACGGGCGACGGCCACATCGGGCGCGTGAATCTCACCCACGCCTTCTACCAGGCTCTCGGGACGGATAGTCTCAATCCGCTCGCCAATCGTCCCGTCACGATCAACGCCCAGATGGCCGCGCTCGAGCTCTCCGTCGACAAGGACTGGGCGCGCTTCAAGGGATCGCTCTTCTACGCCTCCGGATCGGCCGATCCTCGCAGCGGGCGGGCGCGCGGTTTCGATGCGATTGAGGATTTCCCGGAGTTTGCCGGCGGAATCTTCAGCCTGTGGAATCGCGAGGGCATCCGGCTCACCGGCACGGGCGTCAATCTCACCGCGCCCGATAGCCTTCTTCCCAGCCTGCGCTCCAACAAGGACGAAGGGCAGGCCAACTTCGTCAATCCCGGAATTCTGCTGGTTAACGCGGGCTCGGATTTCGATATCACGCCGAAGCTCCGCGGCTTCGTTAACGTCAACTATTTGCGTTTCGAGCGCACCGAGCCGCTGGAACTTTTGCTGTTTCAGGCGCCGATTCGCCATACGATTGGAGTCGATTCCAGCATCGGGGTCCGCTACCGGCCGCCGCTCACCGAAAATATTTCGATCACGGCCGGAGCGGCCACGCTCATCCCCGGACAGGGCTTGCGCGATATCTACACGGGCAAGACGATGTTTTCGCTTTTCACGAACGTGAAGTTTCAGTTCTGATGTTGCAGAGGAAAGTGCAAGGAATGTTTGAACGAAGGATCATGCGAAGCTCGGGCGTCGCTGCGCTCCTCGTCGTTTCCCTGCTGGCGCTCGAGCACGCCTCGAAAGCGCAGTCGCAGTCCGCGCAGCCGACCCTGATCACGCAGACCCAAGCCGAGGCGGACAAGAAAAGCTCCGGCTGCATCTCCTGCCATGCCGGCATCGACGAGCCAACCATGCATCCCACTCGCACGGTGCGTCTGGGCTGCACGGATTGCCACGGTGGCGACGCCGCGGCCGCGATCTCACCCGGCACGCCGAAAGATTCCGCCAGCTACGCGGAAGCGAAGCGAAAAGCGCACGTGCAGCCTCGCGATCCCGAGTTCGCCCGCAGCGCCGGAAGCGTCGAGCGCCCCTATACGAAATGGCTGCGCGAGAGCGCCGACTTCATCCGCTTCGCGAATCCCGGCGATCTCCGCGTCGCTCCGCAAACCTGCGGCACCGTGGGCTGCCACGCGGCGGAAGTGCGCAACGTGAGCACCAGCATGATGACCCACGGCGGGATGCTCTGGGGCGCCGCGCTCTACAACAACGGAGCCTTCCCGCTGAAAAACGCGCGCTTCGGCGAAAGCTACTCCGCCGACGGCCTGCCGCAAACGATCAAATCCGTTCCTCCGCCTACGCCCGAGGAAACGCGGACGAAAGGCGTCGTTCCCGAGCTGACCCCGCTCGAGCGTTGGGAAATCTCGCAGCCCGGCAATGTGCTTCGCGTCTTCGAGCGCGGCGGCGGCAAGAAAGGCGAGATCGGAAACCCGAATTCGGAGGAAGATCCCGGCCGCCCGGACGACAAGCTCGGCGAGCGCGGCTTCGGCACTCTGTTGCGGACCGATCCCGTTTTCCTCGGCCTGCAAAAGACGCGCTTGCTCGATCCGCTTCTTTCGCTGCCCGGCACCAACGATCAGCCCGGCGACTTTCGCGGCAGCGGCTGTACCGCGTGCCACGTCGTCTATGCCAACGACCGTTCCCCCGAGCATTCCGGTCCCTACGCGCCCTTCGGCCATCTGGGCGCGAGCGCTTCCTCCGATCCGACGATCGCGAAAAACGAGCCGGGCCATCCGATTCGCCACTCCTTTACGCGCTCCATTCCCTCCAGCCAATGCATGGTCTGCCACGTTCACCCCGGCACGAACATGGAGACGACCTACTTCGGCTACACCTGGTGGGACAACGAAGCGGACGCCGACTCCATGTACCCCGCGCAGCAGCGGAATCCCACGGCGGACGAAAGATATCAGGCCGCGTTGCGCAATCCCGAGGGCGCCGCGGTCCGCGGCCTCTGGTCCGATCCGAAATTTCTCGAGCAAGTGGGCAGCGGCAAATTCAACGCGCAGCTCAAGCAAACCCAGTTCGCCGATTTCCACAGCCACGGCTGGATCTTCCGCGCCGTGTACAAGCGCGACCGCAAGGGCAATCTGCTCGACGCCGACGGCAAAATCGTCGCCCCGGACGATCCGGATAAATTCGGCAAGGCGGTCCATCTGGCGGACATCCATCTCGAAAAGGGCATGCACTGCGTCGATTGCCACTTCGAGCAGGATGCGCACGGCAATGGAAAACTTTACGCCGAGCCTCGCGCCGCCATCGAGCTCGATTGCATCGATTGCCACGGCACAGTCGAAAAGCACGCGACCTTGATCACGTCCGGTGCCGCGGCGCCCGAGGGCGGCACGCACCTCGACGCGCTTCGCACTCCGTGGGACGGTCGCCGCTTCCAGTGGCGCGACGGCAAGCTCTATCAGCATTCGATGATCAAGCCGGATCGCGAATGGGAAGTCGTGCAGACCCTCGACACGGTCACGCCGGGCAATCCTCACTACAGCGAAAAATCGCGCTGGGCCAAGACGGTCCGCGCGGACGGCCAGACCTGGGGCAGCCTCCCCGCGAATGAATCCGATCTGGCCCATCCCAACAGCCGCATGACCTGCTACGCCTGTCACACGTCGTGGACGCCCAACTGCTTCGGATGCCATCTCGCGATGACGGCAAACCAGAAGAAACCGATGCTTCACAACGAGGGCCTCACGACGCGCAACTGGACCTCGTACAACTTTCAGGTGCTTCGCGACGACGGCTACATGCTCGGCATCGACGGCACCGTGACCGGCCATCGCGTCGCCCCGGCGCGCTCTTCCTGCGCCATCATCGTGAGCTCGCAGAACCAGAATCGTGACTGGCTCTACTACATGCAGCAAACGGTTTCAGCCGAGGGATTCAGCGGAACCGCGTTCAGCACGTTCGTTCCGCACACCGTGCGCTCGAAAGAAACGAAGGCCTGCGACGATTGCCACGTCTCCGAGCGCAATGACAACAACGCATGGATGGCGCAGGTGCTGCTCCAGGGCACCAACCTTGTGAATCTGATGGGGCGCTACATCTACGTCGCCGACGGTTCGAAGGGCTTCGACGCCGTCGCGGTGGCCGAGCACGACGAGCCGCCCGCGATCATCGGCAGCTATCTGCACCGAATGGCCTACCCGGCGGACTACAGCGAGCACGTCAAGCGGGGCCGCGAGCTCCAGGAAGCCTATCACCACGACGGCAACGTGCTCGACGTGCAGCTCCGCGGCGAATATCTCTACGCCGCGCTCGGCAAAGGCGGCTTCCGCGTGTACGACGTCGCGAACATCGACAATAAAGGCTTCTCCGAGCGCACCGTCACCGCACCGGTCTCACCGCTCGGCCAGCGGCTCTACGTGCCCACGAAATATGCCACCGCCGTCGCCAGCCCCTCGACCCTGGCGCTCGATCCCGCTCGCTCGCGCCGGCCGGAAAACGAAGAGCAGCCCATCCATCTGCTTTACGCGTTTCTCTACGTCGCGGACAAGTATGAAGGGCTCGTGATCGTCGGCGACCCGAACCTCAAGAGCAAGAGTCCCGGCGTGAGCACGCTGCTCGACGGCGACCCGCGAAACAACTTCCTCAAGCGCGCGCTGGCTTTCAATCCCAACGGCATATTGAACGGCGCTCGCCGCATCACGATCGCCGGCACGTACGCCTACATGCTCTGCGACCGCGGCCTCGTCGTGGTGGACCTGAATAATCCGCTCCAGCCGCGCGTGGTCTCGGAAATCGGCGCGCCCGAGCTGAACGATCCGCAGGGCATCTCGATCCAGTTCCGCTACGCATTCGTGGTCGATCGCGACGGCCTCAAGGTGCTCGACGTTACGGCGCTCGACCACCCGCGCGTCGTCCCGAATGCCCTCGTGCGTCTGAATGACGCGCGAAATGTGTACGTCGCGCGCACCTACGCCTACGTCGCCGGAGGCAAGCAGGGCGTCGCGATCGTCGATGTTGAGCAGCCGGAGCAGCCGAAGCTCGATCAAGTCTTCTCGGATGGCGGGAAGCTCAATGACGTGCGCGACGTGAAAATCGGAATGGTGGACGCCAGCGCCTTCGCGTTCGTCGCCGACGGCGCGAACGGCCTTCGCGTCTTGCAGATTCTCTCGCCCGAGGACTCGCCGAACGCCTACGGCTTCAGCCCGCGGCCCACGCCGAAGCTGATCGCCACCTATCGCACCAGCGGACCCGCGCTGATGATCTCCAAGGGAGTCGATCGCGACCGCGCCGTCGATGAGAGCGGCAACCAACTCGCCGTATTCGGGCGCCGCGGCTCGCGGCCGTTCAATCGCGCGGAATCCGAGCGCCTCTACCTGCGCGACGGCAAACCCTACACCGTCACGAACGATCCGCCCGGCCCCGCGCATTAGACCACGCAGCGATGCAGTCTCAATTCGTCCGGGTTTTTTGGGGGTCAGGGCTTCAGCCCTGACATTGGAGCCAAAAACATGGGGACTTTCGCGGTTTGTGCGTCGCGGTGGTTTTAACCGGGAAGCCCCTGTGGAGACAAGTTCTCGTCTCTTGCACTCGACAAGGACGCCACGGAACCACCGCCTCGCTGTTCAGCGTCTTCTGCGGCGTGCTAGAATCTTCGCAGTCGGTCGCACGTTAGGCCCGTAGCTCAGTTGGCTAGAGCGCCACCTTGACACGGTGGAGGTCTGCGGTTCGAGCCCGCACGGGCCTACCATTTCTACACCCCTCGGAATTCGCGATCGCGGTCCTCGGCCCAGGGAGGTTCGCATGGACTGGAAGCATTTTCTCATCGCGGCTCTTGTCAGCGGATTTCTTGCTTCATTCACGGATTGGCTTTTCGGGGGCATCCTCTTTCACGACAAATACAGTGCCTACCCTGAGATCTGGCGGCAAGGCCCGGGCAAGGGTGAGACTCAAGCGGTGGGATGGAGCATCGCACTTGGATTTCTCACCACTGCTGCATTCATGGGCACTTGCGCCGCGTTTGCGGTACATGGATATCGATCCTCGCTGGAGCTGGCGGCGCTCTGCTGGCTGATGGTTCCCGTTCCATTGCTGGTCACGAATGCCCTCTTTGTGAAATTGCATCCGCTCATTGTGGTTTCACACTCACTCGGATGGCTTGCGAAGCTTGGTGTGGCGGCGATAGTCGCCGCCTACTTCTTCTCGTAGGTTCCTAGTGGAGAAGAAGATCCTCTGGGCCGCGTTCATCGTGTCGGGATCGGCAGCTGGCCTCTTCCAGAGGCTCTGGTGGGCGTTGTTTGCAACTATTCCTGCTAGCATCTTCAGTTGATGGCTCGCGTATCGCGGCGATTGATTTTAGCTTCCGCGAGCCCGCACGGGCCTACCACGTATTTCAATAACTTGGCCCACCGTTTCAATTCTCCGCTCCATTTTCTATCCGTGATTCCCTACCTGTGATCGGCCTTTTTCGCCACATCAGCCGGGATTCAGGTGACAATGTGCGCGTGTTTCTTTCCGGAGGAGAGGCACTAGCCACGATTCTATTCGGATGCAAACCGCCGAAATCTCACTCTAAGATTTGGTACAAAATAACCGGTCCGATCACTTGCATCAAGACGCAGGCCTATGTTCCGCGAAACGATGGCCTGGGGATCCGTTCTGTCTCAGCAGCTTTCGCGAAACGGGGCGCAGTTCCTGGGGATGCGCGCGAAGGTAGGAGATGAGATGTTGCTTTTTGTCTCTCCCACGCGCCGAGGTTTTGCTATTCGACGGTGAATTACTAGGAATCAGTTCAGGGAAGCACGCCGCCACGCGGTCGTAGGCGGAGCGCCACGTTTTCTTGATGGTGGAGAGCGAGACGCCCAGCTCGGCGCTCAATTGCTCGTCCGTTCCACCGGGCAGCGCCGAAAGCAGCAATCGTTGTTCGCTTCGGCTGAAGCCGAATTGCGGCGGTTCGTACTGGAAAAGGGTGCCGATCCACGAACCGAGTTGCTGGAGCGCCATTTCACGGGTAAGGCCCACGATATGGGGCTGCAAGACAAGCTCGTGCAAGTCCGTGCCGTCGAAGTCGCCATAGCCAACGTCCTGGGACTTCAAGAGAAAGCCGCCGGTGTTGCGGATGCCTTCCAAATGCTGCGGACTTTCCCCCTGCGACACCAACTCCTTCAAGAGGAAGCCGACGTGCTCACTAAGGAAGGCGGTCATGAGTTCAGTCCAGACTTCCACCCGATTCACATCCTCGTTGCGAATACTGGCGTGCCAAACGGCGAGGTTTAGGCCCTCCTGCGAATTCGCCACCTGGATTTGTCTGAGGGAAAGCAGTGAAGAATGATCGCCACGCGCCACGCGTCGCGCGAGTTCCGGGCCCATCCAGAAGAACGGCGGCGTCTTCAACTCACGCAGGAAATTGTCGCTAAGAAACGCGGTGATTCCCACTCCGATTATTTTACAGCCGGCCTGATCTGCTTCCTCAAATACCACCGCTGAAGCGAGGCCGTTACAGGCAAGCAAGCGAAGCCAAACGGGGCCCAAATCCGCAATTGCACTGCCATAGCGAGGACCAACTATCGGGTGCGCCGCAACAATTTCAACGCATTCGCGGACGTCATGAGGGCGCATGAGTCGGTAACGGATGCTCACGGAAAGGGCCTACACACAATCTGCAAAACGTTTCACTGCTCTTTTAGAGGTCTTGTTTATATCATTTCCTAGTAGATACTTCCACGACCTGCCGCATTTTGGAGCATCTATCTGTCGGAGGGTCGTAGGGTACTCGTGGAACTCGATTGGCAGGCTGGGACGAAGCCTGGCAAGCGTGTCGAAACATGGCGTGCTCGAACGAGACCGCGGGCAGGTCTCGCAATTGCGGAGGCGGAGGACTGAATGTCTAGGTTTTCGACCAGCCATCGCGGGTTGAAGCCGCGAGCTGTGGGGCCGGGTCTCGTGGCCCTAATGCTCTTATCCACTCTAAGTGCCGTTCCATCCTGGGCGCAGTCAAAGCCCGACGT
>Ga0335077_10010033_pt1 | contig 11769 bp, 10 predicted proteins | sample Lox_Sample_31_FD_207151 | JGI IMG/M metagenome (GOLD analysis project Ga0335077, IMG submission 207151) | Soil microbial communities from Loxahatchee National Wildlife Refuge, Florida, United States - Lox_Sample_3.1 | ecosystem: Environmental > Terrestrial > Soil > Wetlands | place: USA...
GATGCGCTGCAGGAAGACGATCTTGCCTTTGTCGTTGCGCACGACGTTGTATCCGTGCACGGCGTCGCCGTTGGGTTCGAAGTCGTAGACGCCTTCCACACCGCGCAATCCCTTGGTGCTGAGCAGCGCTTGGCGCATCGCCTCCGGATCCGTGCTCTTCGCTTTCTCGATCGCGTACTTGATCAGGTAGACGGCGGCGTAGGACCAAGCCGAGAACAGGTCGGGTGCGAACCCATGCCGCCCCTCGAACTTCTTGGCGAACGCCTTGCTCTCTTCGTTCGCGTCGATCACGAAATCGGCCACCGAATAGGTACCCCATAGGGCGTCGCCGGCGAGCTTGCGCGCCGTGTCGGTGACGATCGACGTCGACCCGATCCACGGGAGGGTGACACCGAGCTGGCGCAACTGCTTGGCGAAGATCCCCACATCGGGGGAGTTCGTCATGTACGTGGCGAGCACGTCCGCACCCGACTTCTTGATCGCGAGCACGATCGCGGTGAAGTCCTGCGCGTTGTTGGTGTATCCCTCCACGAGTACGGGCTCGAGGCCATAGGGCTTGAGCGCATCGACCAGCGCGTTCTTGCCGCCCGCGCCGAAGGTGTCGGTGGAATGCACGATGGCGACTTTCTTGCCGCCGAGGTGCTTGGCGATATAGGTCGCCATCACCTTGGAGGAGTACAGGTCGTTGGGCCGGATCCGGAAGATCCACGGGTTGTTCACCCGCGTGAGGCTGGGATCGCTGCCGCCGATGAAGGCCGGGATCCTGGCCTTCGCGATCGTAGGCGAGGCCGCCTGCACCTGCGTGCTGCGCAACGGACCGACTACGGCCACCAGCCCGCCCTGGTCGATCAGCTTGGAGTACGCGAGCACCGTGCCGGGGTTGGTGCTCTGATTGTCCTCCACGCGCAGCTCCACCGGCCGGCCGAGGATGCCGCCAGCGGCATTGACCTCGTCCACAGCGAGCTTCGCGCCGTGTATCGTCAGCACGCCGGCCTCCGCTTGCGGCCCGGTCACCTCGTCCACCAGTCCGATACGGATCGGCTCCGCGCCATAAGCGATTGCGGACACGGCGAGCAGGGCTGCCGAGAGTAGCCCCCGGATGATGCGCGACATCGTTGTCTCCTCCTGGTTTTGCTGCGGTCCGCGACCGGCGGTGCCCGGGCGGCCGCCTCTATTCTGCCTCAACGCACCGGGCGGGGCTGCGAGCTCAACTCGTTTCACCGGCAACTCGACGCACGCGCGGGCAAGGATGCGGCGTCGCTTCCGCAGATCGAGCAGCGCTGGGTTCAGAACATCGTCATAGATGGAGCGCCCGAGTCCGTGGCGGCCCCGCAGCGTGGCGCGCTGATCTGCTGCGAGACCCGGGCGCTCGATGCGCCGGTACGCGCACCGCAGGAGTCAAACTTGCTTTCACGCCGGGAGCCGACTTCGATCACAATCCCTTGACAGATGTTTAACAGATCAAACCGTCGCTGGCTGCGGCCCGCCGCTGCGCTTCTCTTCGTTCTTGTCTGCGCGGCCCCGGCGGCTGCGGACCACCGGGCCGGATCCCGTCCCGACGGCTGGAAGATCTATCGAAACGAGCGCTACGCGTTCTGCGTGTCGTATCCCGCCGACAGCCGGGTGCAGACGCGCCGCGACAGCCACTTTCAGTATTCGCGCATCCAGAATTACGATCCCGGCACGCAGCCGGTGGGTGAACTCGCGCCGGGAGAGTACTACGTAGAGGTGTTCATCTTCGACCACCGCCTGGGCCATCGGATGGAGGGCCGCTGCGCGCAGCTGCTGCACGAGGCGCATGCGGTGAAGGTGGGCAAGGTCGCGGGATGGCGCGGCACCACCGAACATGCCGAGGATGGAAGCGGCACGCCACAGGCGGTCTGCGTCGAGAGCACGAAGGTCGACGTCCTGGTCAAGGCTACCGAAGCGGATCCGCTCGGTCCGCTCGCCAACCGCATCCTCGACACGGTCCGCTTCGGCATCTGACTCCCGACCGAGCACGACAGCTGCGAGCGTCATTGCCATCGTCATAGCCCGGCGATGTCCGCGCTGTCCCATTCGTGAACTTGCGCCCGTCGCGGTCTCGATAAGAGGCCCGGCGCTCGGCTGCCGGCCCCGTGGCGGCAGGTTGCAAGCGCACACCGGCATTCCCCCCGCGCACCGATGTTCCTGATCAAGCTCGGCCTTGCTCTTGGCGTCATCGTCGCCTGCGTCGTGCTGCTGTTCCGGTTCAACCGGCAGCTCAAGGGCGAGAGCGGGCTTGGGCTCAAGAAGGAGCGGGCGAGACCGTCACGGGGCGACTCCAACGAACTGGAGCAGTTCATCGCCGCGTACCGGCGCGACAAGGCTTCGGGTTTGACCTCGCGAGCAGCCTCGCCCACGCCTCCGGCAGCCCCCGCATCGCCGGAAGCCGCGACCCCACCGGCTGTTCGGCCTCCTTCCATTCGCACGGCGCGTCATGCCTTCCTCTCCGGCCACGCGAAGCTCGCGTTCCTCGTGCTCAAGGCAGGCCTTCCCGACCATGTCGTGTTCGCCAACACGCGCGTGGGCGACTTGGTCGACCACATCGGGGACAGTGCGCTTTCGGGGCGGAAGGTCGATCTGCTGGTCTGCGACAAGGATCTCGCGATCGTCGCTGCAATCGACGTGGACCGTGCGGATGCGGGGGAGCATGCGGAGCAGCAAAAGGCGCAGCTGCTGCGAGGCGCCGGGGTCCGTTATCTGCGCTTCGCGCCGGACGCATTCCCGAAGCCCGCTGAAGTGCGCCAGCTGATCTACAGCGAGTAGGTTGGGCGTATTGGGGTGGAGTCCGGGATCAGAACGTGAACCCGATGATCGCCTTCACGGTCCACGCATCGGTCGCTGCGTTCAAGCCGTGCCCGATTCCGAAGTTCAACCCCCAGCGCTCCCGCTCCAGATCGACGGTCAAGTAAAGCGTCTGGAGGCGGTCGGAGGGCGGAAGCCAACCGTTGACCTTCCCAAGCTCGGCGTAATATTCGGGCCCGATGGCCACGCCCGGCGCAACGGTGTACGCGACCTTACACTGCGGACTGAAGTCGGGGCCCGCCGCCGGCTGCGGGGCACCGACGGCCCAATCGAGCACCGGATTGAACGCCACCAGCCAGCCGCCCGTCCGGCCGCCGATGATCGGCCGCAGTTCCAGCTGCAGGTCGCCCTGCTCGAATCGATTCGCCACCTTGGACAGCTCGATGTTCAGCCCGAGGAACCAGCCGTCGCCGCCGTTTTCCTGGCGCACCGGCAGCCACTTCAAGCGAACCTTGGCTCCCGGGAAGTAAGCCGTACCGCTGGCGTCGCGCACGAACGGCAGATACAGGCCCGCTTCGAGGTCGTGCGTCAACCCATAGGAGAACTCGGGCGTGACCCGCAATCCGTGCCACGGCGTCACCTCGCCGGGATAGTCGGGCACGCTGCGCCCGCTGGGGGTGGTGTTGATGTGCAGCTCGAGCCCGAACTCGCCGGGCTTGTCGATGTCGTCGGTGTAGACCTGAATCTCGTCGGGAAGCACCGCGCCCGCCTCCGGTGCTGCAAGCATCACGAGCCACAGCGCGAGCACGAAACGGCAACCGGTGTGCGCGCCGCGTGTGCCTTGCACGTTTCTGTGATCCGATGCCGCTGCGCGGTTTGCGCTGCGTGTCAGCGCTGGGCTGGGTCGATCTTGAAACTGTAGCCGTGCTTCTCGAACCCAATGGCCTCGTAGAACCGGTGCGCCGCTTCGCGCTTGAGATTGCTCGACAGCGTGAGCTTGTAGCACCCGGCTTGCTCGCAGAGCCGGCGCGCGTGCTCCATCATCTGGCGGCCGACGCCCTGTCCTTGGAATTGCGGCAGCACGCCGACCTGGTCGACGACGCCGGCCGGTGCGCCCAGATGCGAGATATTCTGCATGATCAGCAGCGCGAAGGTGCCCAGCACCTGGCCGTCGCGCTCGGCGACGTAGACGCGATACCCCGGGTGCTCGTTGATCCGTCGGAACTGCGCCCGCGCCCGTTCCAGATCCAGGACGCGCCCGTCGTCCAGCTCGGGCTGCGCGTAGACCCCCAGGATACCCGGCAGATCGGCCTCGGTCGCCTCGCGCAGCGCGAGCTCCAGCACGGGTTATTCCTGTACTAACGTCTGCAGGAAGTCGCCGACTTCCTCATTCAGGAACTGTGCGTCTTCCGCCTTCACACCGCTCGCCGATTGGTGCCCTTGGACGGACGGGATCTCCACCAGCCTCGCACCGGGAATCGCGTCCGCGGCTTCCTGCGCGCATCGCGCCGGGTTGAACAAATCCACGGCCGGCGCGAGGATCAAGGTGTGGGCTGCGATCGACTCGAGCGCCGCCGTCGTGTTCCCGCTGAATCCATGCGTGCCGCCCACGTCATGGGCCTGATAGGCCCAACTCTGGTACAACCAATCGGTCGCGTCGAATCCAGCCGCGCGGTTGTCGGCGACCAGCTTGTCCATCCACTCGAGCGCGCCCAACGGCTGCTCGAACATCTCCTCCAGGGCCTGCGGCGTGCGGCCCGCTAGAGCGCTCATCACTGCGCTCCACGCACGCCATCCCCGCTCCGGATAAGCCGTGAACTCTTCGCCATTCCACGCCGGGTCGGCAGTGAGCGCGCGGCGTGCGGTCTCCACGACCGCGACCGCCCATGCCGCCGCGCGCGCCATCGGCGTCATGGCGACGATAGAGCGTATGAACTGAGGGTGGCTCACCGCCCATTGCAACGCCTGCATCCCGCCCATCGATGCGCCGATCACGCACAGCAGGCCGCTGATGTGCAGATGCTCGGTGAGCAGGCGGTGCTGGCTGTGCACCATGTCGCGCAGCACGAAGCGAGGAAAGCGCATCCCCGGCTGCGAGGGGCTGTTGCTCGGCGAGGTCGTGAGCCCGTTGCCGATCGGGTCCACGCAGACGATGAAGTAGCGGTGCGGATCGAGCGCCCTATCGGGCCCGATCAGGAAATCCAGCCGGTGATGGTTGCCGCCGAGCGAGGCGGCCACCAGGACAGCGTTGCTGCCGGTCTGGTCCAGCTTGCCATGCGTGACGTAGGACAACTGGAAGTCGCGGATCGACTCGCCGCTCTCGAGCGCGAGCTCTCCGCCCGCCCAGCGCTGGTGCGACGCCTCGATCATCCCGGGGCGCATGGGCGGATGTCTGAACGCATGGGCCGCCATATCGAGTCAGGCCGAAATCTCGACGCCAGGGCGCACTGTACTCCATGACGCGGGCTGACGGAGCCAGAGCAGATCCAGCAGGCGCGGGTGAACGCCCAGCCCCAACAGACCTTGCGCGAAAGCCCCGGCCGCGATCTCCTCGAGACTTGCGATGCCGCGGCTCCAGACCCAGCGCCCGAACCTCAGCAGGGGCACGCGATGCCTGCCGCTGAGCGGGGGCTGCGGCCCGATCCGCGCCACGTGATGATACAGCTCGTGTGCGAGAAATACCTGCTCGCAACTTCGAGCGTTCAGCAGCGCGCGCAACGCGAGCACATCGAGGAGGCGCGTCAGCCGGGCGATCGCGGGCCGGTACAGCGTGATCCGTGGCGGCCGCGTTGCGTACTCGGCGAACACAACCACGGTGCCGAAGCCTGCGTCCTCGTGGCTCTCGCTTACTGCTACGTGCAGCCGCTCCGCGATTGCCAATGGGTCACGGCCGAAGTCGCGCTTGATGCAGTCTGCCTGCGCCCGCCCTTCGGCAAGCGCGGCCTCCACCAACGCGTGCCTTGCCTGTTCCGGGATACGCGGGAAGGCGGGATCCCGTTCCAGCAGCGAGTAGCCAAGCGCCACCGATGTCCAGCACCGCAGGGGCACTGGATGCGGCTCGAAGCACGCTGCCGCAGCCGGCGTCATATCCCGCGCGCTCCCTGCACGCTGATCAAGGCCACGGGCGTCTCCGGCGCCAACCCCTCCAGCTCGCTGCGCCCGATCGCCAGCGCCTGACTGAGCGCGGTCACGCCGGACAGATCCAGCACCCGGCGGCCCGCGATCACGAACACATCGGGCGTGATCACGCTGTCTCCGTTGTAGATCGTCACCTGCTCCCACACGCGCCTCAACTGATCCAGTCCCGTCGCCGCACTAGCGCCGATCACCACTGCGTCGCTGCGCTGCACGCGGATCACGCCCTCGCGATCGATGGCTCGCACCGGGCGGCGGCGGCGCTTGAAGATCCGCAGCCTGCGCTCCTCCAGCTCGCCTTGGAAGACGCGCATCTGATCGGTCGCGGCCACGAGCCTGACCCGCTCGCGCGGCAGGCCCATCGAGCCGGCCGCGATGTCGCGGGCCTCCTGCTCCGAGACGTCCTTCAGCAGGTCCTGCGCGCGCATCTCGGACGCACCCGTCGCCGTAGCGCGCACGCGTTGCGTCTGCGGGTCCACTTCGATCATCACCTCGACGTTCTCGGGCGCAGCGCCGAGCTTCACCGCGGCATCGTAGGCCTCCCGCTTGATCCGCTGCAGGTCGTCCTCGGTCGCGTTCGGGATCACCCGCTCCACCGTCTCCCTGACCAGGGCCAGCGCCACCCCGATCGAGGAGATGACCTCGGCGTCCTGTGAGATCTGGAAGGCGAGCTTCATCTGCTCCGCCACGAACGGGATCAGCGCCGAAGCTCCGCCACCCTCGCCCACCAGCACGGCCTGGTCACGGTCGAGCGCATATTCGGCGATCAGATTCTCCACCACCGGGATCACCTTGCGTGCGGCCTGCTCGAGAACGCGGCGCGCCGCCTCCTCCACCGAGACACCGAGCCGTGCAGCCAAGGCCGCCATGGCGAGGCGCGCAGACGCGGCGTTGCCGTGCGCGTGCCAACCGGCTTTGGCATAGCCCAGCACGTTGGCGGCGCACGTGTTGGTGATCGCGTAGCGGTTGCCGCTTCTCGTGCGGATCGCGACGTAATCCTCCGGATCTCCCGGTCTGGGACGGAACAGCTCCAGGTGCGGCTCCTCGATGTCGGCGGGATCGGCGAACGCCGCGTAGGGCAGACCGGCGATGTGCGCGCTGCGCGGGCCCACGTCCGTGATCTGGCTCCCATGCACGCGCACCATGCTGCCGCCCGCGATGCCGATCACGCGCACGTCCAGCGAGTTGACGTAGGTGTCGTGACCGCCGACGCGCGCGTACTTCACGGTCGGCCGGCCGTTGCGGATGACGCCGATGTTGGTGCTGGTGCCGCCCACTTCGAAGTAGATGCCGTCGGAGATCTTCAGGTACATGAGCGCGCCGGCGACGCTGGCGGCCGGCCCGGAAAGCATCGTCACCGCCGGGCGGCGACGCATCTCCTGGATATTCATGACGCCGCCATCGCCGCGCATGATCATCAGCGGCGCCTCGATCCCCGCCTCGCGCACCGCGGTTTCGGTCATGTCGGCCGTGGCGATCATCTTCGGCAGGATGCTGGCATTGATCACCGCTGTACGGGTGCGGGTGGTCAGCCCATACAGCTTGCTGATCTCGTGCCCCCCGGTAGCGGGCAACCCGACCGCCGAGGAGATGCGCATCACCAGCTCCTCGCCGCTTTGGTCGTCCACGCCGAAGGCGCTGCTCGCCACGACCACCTCGATGCCTTCGGAGCGCAGCTCTTCCAGCAGCTGCCGCACCGCGGGCTCCTCCAACGCGTCGGTGGTCAGAAAGCGATGTGCGGGGCGCAGGCTGCGGCCCGGCGCCAGCGCGATCTCCTTGATGCTACTCTGCCCCCTCGCCAGGAGCGCTTCCACGCGGCTCGCCATCCCGAGGATGCCCACCGCAGCCACGTCGCCTTCCAACAGTGCGTTGGTCGCCTGCGTGGTGCTGTGCGCGAGGAACACGACGTCGCGCGGGTGCACGCCGGAGCGCTCGAGAACGTTGCGGAACACCTCGATCACGCCGCGCGCGACCCCGCGCGGATCGCTGTGAGTCGTGAGCACCGAGTAACGGCCCACGACCTCGAAAGTGGCGTTGTCGATCAGCACCGCCTTGGTGAAGGTGCCGCCGACGTCGATGCCGATGCGGTAGGTCCTGAGCTCGCTCACCCTTTGACCTCGCGGCGCCTCAGCCCCGCCCGAGCATCGCGTAACAGATCGCGGAGTTGATGGCCACCATCAGGCAACCGAAAGGCAGAGCCGTCTTCAGGAACTGGCCGTGCGGCACCTTGGTGTACCCGATGGTCCACAGCGTCCAGGAGTTGGTGGGGTCTACGCTGCCTTGCATCACCGTCGGCCCGAGCCACAGCGCGTACAGATAGGGCACCGGGATCTCGTGGTTCGAGAGCAGGATCGCGAGCAAAGCGGCCCCGGTGCCCACCACGACCAGCGGCCCGCGGTAGATGCTGAGCACGCCTCCGATCAATCCGAAGAACAGCGCGGCCTGCCCGTTGTCGTGCGGCAGGATCGGCGCGAAGATCGGGCGCAGCGCGCCCGAGATCTGGGGCATCTGGCCGGCGACGATGATCATTCCGCAGATGGTCCACAGCGCCGCGATGGTGGCGATATCGGGGAAGGCGTCGTAGAACGCCTTGTTGAACAGGTTCAGGTGACCTTGAAAGGTGCGATCCTTCCAGGTCAGCGCCAGCGCGAGCACGATGGAGAGCAGGAAGGTCGGGATGATCTGCCATTTGAACAGCATGATCATCAGCACCGGAAACAGGGGCACGAGGTAGGTGTAATAGGGCGTGCGCTTGCGCGCCGGCTGAGCCTCCGCGGCATCGACGCTCGCCAGCTTGCGCGTGCCGAGGCGGCGCAGGTTGAGGTAGATCATCACCCAAGCGCACACCAGGTAGACCGCCATGCCGATCATCCAAAAGGTGAGATAGGGCGGCTCGTACTTGATCCCCGGAAACAGCTTCTCGAAGGTCCCGAACTGCACGAGGTTGACGTAGGCGCCCGCACCGATTCCCATGCTGAACGTGGGTGCCGCGACGCGGGCCGGGATCCCCTGACTCATCATGATCGGCAATGCGATCACGCCGATGGCAATCGCCGCGCCGACTCCGTACATGGACGTGAACAAGAGCGCGGTCACGAGATTGATCACGATGGCGGTCACCAGAGGCCGGTCCCCCGCCAACTCGACCGCGGAACGGATCACGCTCTCCGCGATCCCGGTCTGGATCAGGATCTGCGCGAACCATGCGCCGAAGACGATGATGATCACGGCGCTGGCGTACTGCACGCCCCCGCCCTGGAGCACCTTCGACTGGAGGTCCTGCACGCCGATGCCGGAGACGAGGGTCCAAACGATCGCCAGCAGCAGCAGCATGACGATGGGGCTCTGGCCGCGGACGATCAAAGCCACGACGACCAGGAAGACGACCAGCAACGCGATGCCGGTTGCATATTCCATGCTGCTTCTCCTCCCCATCGGTCCGGCGCGTGGGCGCGCCTGGTCTGCTTATGGGCATGCCGCCCGCTCGGGCCGGGCTTCGCACGGGTACCCGCGACCGCAGCGTCTGCGACCCGGACGACGCGCCACCTGGCCGAGGGTTCCGACCCCGCTGCAACCCCGGAGCCCGAACGTGCAGCTGCAGCTGCAGCGCAGCTGCACGCTGCCGCGGGCGCGGCGACGGATAGAGCGCGCTACTTCGGGTTGCGCTTGTCGGTACCGCGATACAGGACCTGGGCCGCTTCTTCCGTGATGCGCCGATGGGCTTCCACCGCTGCGGGATCCAGGTCGGCTTTCGGAACCGGCTCCGGGTCGAAGTGGTGATAGTGGTCCGCGCCACGCACGAGCGTCGCACAATCGCGCGGCCCCACCGTTTGGCGCACGTAGGTGGGAATATACCGGATCGCGTAGCCGATGCGGCGGTAGTCCGCGTTGTTCGGATCCGAGCCGTGCACCAGCCGTACGTGATGCAGCGAGAACTCACCGGGCTGCAGCTCGACGTCCACCGCATCCGACTCGTTGACCTCGACCGCCACCTCCTGGCCGCGGGTGAGCAGGTTGTTCTCAGCGAAGGTGTCCCGATGCGGAAGCTGGTCCTTGAGATGGCTGCCGGGGATGACGCGCATGCAGCCGTTCTCCACCACGCTGGGCGTGAGCGCGAGCCACGCGGTGACCACGTCCGGATGGCTCAAACCCCAATAGGTCGAGTCCTGATGCCAGGAGACGTAGCTCGGATCGCGTGCCTCCTTGGTGAAAAAGCTGCTGCTCCACACCAGGAGATTGGGTCCCAGGATGTCTTCCACCGCGTCCAGGATGTGCGGGTGCCGGATCAGCTCGTTGGCCCAGGTGAAGATGAGGTGCGGCTTGTTGCGCAGCGCCCCACGCAGCGGCCCGCCGAGCGTGGCTTCACATTGCTCCAACCGCCCGCGATAGCGCAGCGCCTCATCGGTAGACAGCGCACGTTGCGGAAAATGGAAGCCGTCGCGGACGAATGCATCCACCTGCTCCCGCGTGAGCAGCTTGGTCCGGCGCTCTCCGGCCGCGGAGGTCGCGATGGATTCTGTCATAGGCGTCGATTCCTGGTGCACGAGTGACGAGGTTCAACCCGCGCAGAGCGCGGCGGGATCCCGCTGCGCTCTGCGCTGGTCTTCGCGTTGCGCTCAGGGCAGCTGGTAGCCCTTCTTGGCGACGCGGATACGGTAAAGGCTCTTGCCCGAGGTGACATAGAGCATGTTCGCATCGGCACCGCGGCCAAAGCCGACGTTCGTCGGCAACTCGTCCTTAACCGGGATGAACGCCAGCTCCTGTCCCTGCGGGGTCAGCACGACGATGCCCGGCCGCGTTTCGCAGCGCGAGGCCATGTAGATATTGCCCTCTTCGTCCGCCACCATCCCGTCGGGCCCGCTGCAGGGCGGGTCCTTCTTCTGGTAGTCGATCAGCACGCGGCGGTTGCTCGCGGTTCCGTCCGGTGCCAGGTCATAGGCCTGCAGGTTGTGCGTGCCCTGCACCGTCTTCTCGCCCTTCTGCAGGTTCTCGAACGCCCACCACCCGTTGTCGTTGCTGATCACGTACAGGGTCTTCTGGTCCGGGGACACCAGCACTCCGTTGCACTTGCCGCAGTCGGTGACCACGCGGTGCACCGAGCCGTCGGGGTCGAGGCGGTAGACGGCGACGCCGTCCTGCTCGATCGGTTCGTGACCCAGATAGCGCGGATCGCTGAAGTAAATGCGGCCCTGTTCGTCGATGGAGATGTCGTTGAGCGCGTTATAGGGCCGACCGTTGTACAAGCCAGTCAGAATGTAGCTCTTGCCGGTTTTCATGTCGGTCTTGACCAGCATGCGGCCGCCGAAATCGGCACCCAGCGCTGCGATCATGTTGCCGTCACGATCGAACTTGATCCCGTTGGACATGCCCGAGGGGCTCCGGAAAATCGTGGTCTGACCCGTGCCCGGGTTGTACCTCCAAATGTTCCCGGCCTGGGCGAACTTTCCGGATGGGTCTTTGCAGAATTTCGTAAAGGTGATGTCGCTGAAATAGACCATGCCGTCGTGGCCGGCCGAAACGCCCTCGGAAAGGATGCATGCTCCATTGAACACGCGGTCCAGCTTGGCGCCCGCCGGAATGATGCTGGGATCGCCGGTCGGCGGTGGGAACCCCGGATCGACGGCGTAGGCCGAGGCGACGCATCCGAATGCCAGGCCGCACGCGGCAAGCGTGCGTTTGAAGCTCGGTGTGGTTCTCATCTTCTCCTCCTGATGTGTGCTATTCGTGGCAGACAGCTACTCGCGGTCGAGCAACGTCCCGGTGCGTGTGCACCGGGTGCTACCGCTGATCCCGCCCGGTGGGCAACGGGACCGTCCTTCCGCTATTGGATGCATTGTGTGTGGCGGCCCATCGCTGCACGCCGCCCCG
>Ga0335077_10010034_pt1 | contig 11769 bp, 11 predicted proteins | sample Lox_Sample_31_FD_207151 | JGI IMG/M metagenome (GOLD analysis project Ga0335077, IMG submission 207151) | Soil microbial communities from Loxahatchee National Wildlife Refuge, Florida, United States - Lox_Sample_3.1 | ecosystem: Environmental > Terrestrial > Soil > Wetlands | place: USA...
CACTTTCCTTCAGGACCTCCGCTATTCCGCACGGCAGCTCATCAAAAGTCCAGGATTCACACTGACGGCAGTCATCTCGTTGGCGCTGGGCATTGGAGCGGCCACCGCTGTGTTTAGCGTGATTTATGCAGTCTTGATGCATCCGTATCCCTACCCTGCTGCGGATCGAATAGTACGACTCACGGTCGACAGCGTCGCGGGTTCCGGGGACCCCGTTTATCTAAATGGTGCCGAAATTCAGAGCTTGCGGCAATCACCAGTGGTCGAAAGCGTTCTGGCGTCCGACAGCAGTGCTCTGATGCTGACCGGGCAAGATCTTCCCGAGTCGGTGTTCGCCGTAAGCCTCATCTCGAATAATTTCCGCGATCTCGGCGTGCCCGCTCTGCTGGGTCGCGGACTTTGGCCATCCGACGCAGTGGACGGCCAGGAGCCACGACCTGTTGTAGTTCTTTCCTACAGGTTTTGGCGGAGACACTACTTGTCCAATCCGGATGTCGTGGGCCGCACTCTGCAACTTGATCACAGGAACTTTGAGATCGTAGGCGTCGCGGCGCCGCGATTCACTTGGTATGACGGCGACGTCTATCTCCCGCTGAAGCTGTTGCGAGATCCGGGGCGCACATCTATCGTCGATCTCCTTTTGCGGCCCGGCGTCAGTCGCGCCACAGCCGAAGCCGCACTGCAGCCCCTCGTGGAACAGTTCGCCAGTTCCAGGCATACCGATTTACCGGATGTCTTCAGGGTCCATGTGCATGGGCTGAACGACTGGGTAGTTAGCTCCTTGGGCGGGACACTGTACTTGCTTTTTGGCGCGGTGATGTTGCTGCTGGTGATTGGATGTGGAAATGTCTCGATTCTGCTGCTGGCACGGGGTACGACGCGGCAACATGAATTGGCTGTGAGAACCGCAGTCGGCGCGGGCCGCTTCCGAATCATTCGCCAATTGCTCACGGAGTCGCTCCTTCTCGCGGTGATTGGCGCGCTGCTCGGTGTTCTAGCTTCTTACGGCGCTCTGGTACTGACGCTGCGTCTGGTGCCCCAAACTACGTTCGCCTCCGAGGCTGTGATTCGTATCAACCTCCCGGTTCTGTTTTTCAGCGTCACGGTCGCGCTCGGAACGGGTGTGCTGTTCGGACTTTGGCCAGCGCTGCAACTTTCGCATACGCACATCGGGGAGATCATGCAGTCTGGCGCGCGCCGGTTAGCCGGCAGTGTCCGCGGACGCAAGGCCCATAGCATGCTGATCACCGCGCAGGTAGCGCTGACATTATTGTTGCTCACAGCTGCGGGCTCCTCAATGAAGGGGTTCGCCCAGCTGATCCACCAGCCCCTCGGTTACGACCCGCACGACGTGATGGCGATAGGAATTCCTTTACGCGCAGGCTCCTACGGCACTTGGCCGACGCGCGCAGCCTATTTTGAGCAACTGCGAGAGAAAGTGGCGGAGACACCGGGCGTGATCACAGCGGCGATTTCCACCGATGCGACGCCGCCGCGGAATGGATGGATTATGGGATTTGAAGTCCTGGGCAAACCCATGGCCCTTGGTGCAGGGGCGCTTTTTGATTCGAATGGGTCTGAGATCGGATCGGTCAACCTGATTAGCCCGGAGTACTTTGCGGCGTTGCGCATTCCCGTCCTGCAAGGACGGATTTGGAGCGACGCCGAGAATAACAAAGGCGCGCATGTAGCCGTGATCAACCGTACGCTGGCGCAGCGCTACTTTCCGAATGGCGATGCCATTGGGCATTCGCTGAGATCGGAAGGTCTCGAAGGCAATCCCGCCACAGTGCTGTCGCCGCCAAATATCGGAGCTACCTGGTTCCAGATTGTGGGCATCGTCGGGGACGCCCGGAATGATGGGCTCCGAAGTGCCCCTAGACCATCAGTCTACGTGCCCTATACATTTAGCATGGGAGAGGGCACGGAGATTCTGGTTCGCTCTGAGGTTCCGCCCCTCACGCTGCAACATGCAGTGCGCGAGCAGTTGAGGGCCATTAACCCGGATCAGATCAGTGGCGCTTATGATCTCGAAACTCGCCTCACTTATGAACCCGAGTGGCAGCAGGAGCACGTCGCGGCCTGGATTTTTGGCATTTTTGCCTGGCTCGCCCTGGCTCTCGCTGCCGTAGGGCTACATAGCGTCGTGTCCTACACAGTGGCACAACGGACCAACGAATTCGGGATTCGTATGGCGCTGGGCGCGCAGCGTGCGGACGTGCTGCGAATGGTCTTCAGGGCGGCATCGGTAAGCCTGAGCGCCGGAATCTTGGCAGGTATAGCCCTTTCGTTAGCCCTAAACCAAATCATTGCGAAATGGGTGCAAGCGAACCCGCGCGACCCCGCCATTCTCCTTGCTGGAACCGTACTTCTCGGCTTCGTGTCTGGGTTAGCCTGCGCGATACCCGCGCGTCGTGCCTCCAAAATCGATCCGATGATTGCACTACGCTGTGAGTAGTAGCGCCTTGCTTGTAGGTTGCGAAAAGTCGCCCGTGGAGACAAAGAAGGCAAGTCTCAACAAGTTCACCGTACAGGCGAGGAAGGAGCCGAAGGAAAGAATTGAACTATCCGGCCGGAGAGTCATTGATACGCTGGATCGTATGTCCGAGATATTCCTGCCTCATGACCCTTTGCTTCGATCGGCAGGTGTTTTCCCCGTTTACTACTGGTTTGTACGTGAGAATGACACCAAACAGGACCAGTACGTCAGGGAATTCTTGAACGCCTTCGAGAGGGCAAGGAAGGAGAACCGTGAAATGGCAAACGACCCAGCGAGAGCGGCAACAGCGGACAGTGAACTTCTAACATTCGACAGATTCAACCGTAGTACGGACGACGAGCGTAGTCACCTGGAGCGGCACAAAATCCTTGCAAAGCGATTCAGAGAGTACCTGGCGAAACCTAGAAAATAGAACGCCGGCCGTTTTCCGCAGGAAGCCGCGCCAGCAGCGGCTTTACCGGGTTCGCTTGCCGCCCCAGGTCTGTGCCGCAACTTGATTAACTTGATTAGAACTTGATTGGGGTTTCGGCGCAACGCCTGTTATTCGCCAAAACTAGATACGTGCCTCAGCATACTTCAGTCACACCAATAGCACTTCAGTCTGATGCCGCGATTGCGGAGGTCCGAGCATGGCTTCGAGATCACACCGGCAAAGGATTAGTTGGGAAATGGCGAACTTGAACTGATTGATTCGGTCGAGTTGGCGGCACGTTGGCAAGTGCCGGAAAGCTGGATTCGGAATCACACCCGGGCCCGCACCCCCGCCCAAGAGCGGATTCCGTGCGTGAGACTTGGTCGATATGTTCGCTTCCAGTGGGGATCGTCCCGGCTTTCGGAATGGCTGGCGAAACAACAGCAATAGACCTAACTTTTCCCTTTGCATCTTAGGTAAGCGTTAAGATAAGATACGCCCATGAAGAAGAACCCAGCAGCACAGCAACTCGGGCGACTCGGGGGTTTGGTGAGAGGAAAGCAGCTCAGCAAAGCCGAGTTGTCAGAAATGGGTAAGAAGGGCGGGAAGGCGCGTGCCGCGAAGCTATCCGCTGCCGAGCGCAAACGGATTGCGAAGCTGGCCGTTGAAGCCCGTGAACGCAAGAGGAAAGGGAAAACTTAGATGCGAAAACAGGAAGGTCAAATAATCCGAATCGGGGAACGCTGGTACGTTCGCTATTGGGAACGCCGAAACATCGGCGGCACGATCGAACGAAAACGCGTGACCCATCCAAGAGGCTTGGTAACGACACGCGGCAAGCGCCCGCCTGCCGATATCAAAGATGAAGCCGAACGGTTCATGACAACCGTCAATGATTGCTGCATTACACCGGATCGAATCATCGGTTTCGCGGACTTCGTCACATATTTGCCCTGGGTGAAGGAATCTAAAAAGCCGAGCACCTACAAAGGGTATAACGATGTATGGGAATATCACCTCAAGGCCGTGAGTAGACATGAGCGTGCCAGTCTGAAAGACCTCCGCACCTTCACTGTGCAGCGATGGCTCAACCAGATCGGGCACGAAGACTTGTCCCGCAACAGCCTGAAGCGGATTCAGTCTGTGCTGAGCAGCATTTTCAAACAGGCGAAGCGGTTCGGTTTTTACGATGGCGTCAACCCTGTGCAGGACACTGCCGTCAACCCTCATGCTGCTGAGCCAGCCGAAACTTACGCCTACTCGCTTGAGGAAATCCAAGCAATTCTCGCCACCTTGACCGAGCCCGCAGCAACCGCCTTTGCCGTGGCCGCATTCGCAGGATTGCGAAGGGGAGAAATCGAGGGGTTAGATTGGCTTGACTACCACGATGGCTTCCTCTGGGTTGCGCGCTCCATTTGGAACGGCCACACAGAGGAGCCGAAAACGGAAAAGTCGAAGGGGGCGGTTCCGGTAATCCGCCAGTTGGCCGACCGTTTAGACCTGCACAAACTACGCTGCGGCAATCCCGCGGGTGGTCCCATGTTTGCGAACTCGCAGGGTGGCCGCCTTAACATGAATAACCTCCGCAATCGCCTCATACTGCCAGCGCTGAATCGCTGCACTCACTGCGGCCTCACCGAAGGCAAACCTCACATCAAGCAGAACCACGATTACGAACGCGATCCAAAATACCCAGAATGGCATGGATTCCATGCCGCTCGCCGCGGCCTGGGTTCGAATCTTTATCACCTGGGAGTTCCAGACAAAGTGATCCAAAAGATTCTCAGGCACTCGAATGTAAACGTCACTCTTGGCTATTACGTTAAGAGTGCGAGCCCTCACATGCTTGCCGGAATGCAAAAACTCGAGGAAAAATTGGGCGGGCCAGTGCTTCGGGACACTGACGGGACACTAAAACCAGGTTCGGGTGCAATGCCTGAATCTGTAAATTAGCCCTAGCCTTGGGGTTATGATGGAGCCGACGATCGGACTTGAACCGATGACCTGCCGATTACGAATCGGCTGCTCTACCAACTGAGCTACGTCGGCCTGTGTTGATTCCACTCAGTTTATCAGACGTGGAGCAGGGGATTTCCGCTTTTGCGCACAATCGACTTCAACATGCGTCCCGCCCGCAACCGACTTTCTTTAGCAGAGTCTGCATTTCCCGGAACTCATTGAAGGCGGCGCGGTCGCCCGACAACCCACTGGCGGCAGCAAGTGCCATCCCAGATCGATTGCGCCCATGATCCTCCGCTTTGCGACAATGATGACAGCGGTAATCTTCAGATCAAACAATGGGATCGATCTTCCGGTATGCCCCTATGTCTGTTGCCGATCGGAGCTTCCGGCACCTAAGCCAGGAGAAATCGAAAGCTAGACATCCGCAGGAATACGGATACTTCCATCCTCTGCAATGGGAAAGAAAGGATTCCACGCGACCTCCCAGAGAAATCCGTCCGGGTCAGAAAAATACCCATCATATCCTCCCCAGAAGGTATTCTGCGCAGGCTTAATTAACTTTGCACCTGCCGCTTCAGCTTGCGCGAGCACGGACTCAACTTCTTCCCGAGTACGAGCGTTGTACGCCAACGTGATTCCACCGAATCCCTGCCCCTCAGGTGACACGTTTGCATCTTTGGCAAGCGAGCCGCGCAGATACAGAGCGAGACCCATTCCTCCCGCCTGAAAGAACACGATCTCTTTGGCTTTGGCATTCGACGTCTTCCATCCGAGGCGTTCATAAAATGTCCGGCTGCGATGTAAATCAGCTACGCCAAGAGTAACCAGACTGACTCTCTGTTCCATGTTGCGTCTCTCCTCGCTCCAAAGAATTACGCGCAAGAAAAAGATGTCAGTCAGCATGCAGCGACCAGGGCCTCGATGACAAGCATTGTGTCGTTGAGCGGCCGATTTCTTGGCGGCGAGAACGGCTCCTCAGAAATGCTGCTCAGAGGGCTGCACAATTCCTTCCCAAAACACCCAAGATGTACCAAGATCGCTGCATTGCGACTTATAGTTCACAACAACCTACGCCAAGCGTAAGTCTTTTCGTAATCGGCAGGGCATCGGTTTTAAGTCCGATCGTCGGCGCCACTGTAATCCTTCAAATGCCAGCTTCCTTACTGTGCTGCCTTTAGAGCTGCGGCTACCTGGGTGACGCGTGCACCCTGATGCTTTGCGACCTCAAGGTCGTCCGTGGTTGGCGGTTCGCCGTTCGGTCCGGAAACCGATGATGCCCCGTACGGAGTCCCATGGCCTCGAACAACCTTTTCGTGAGTGTAACCGTTCGGTACGATGATGAATCCCAAGTGCGCCATCGGAATGTATAGCGACACCACCGTCGTCTCATTTCCGCCGTGCGGCCCCGATGTGGAAGTGAAGGCACCCGCCGCTTTTCCATTCAGCTTACCTTGAAACCACAGACCACCGAGGCTGTCTATGAATGCTTTCAACTCTGCCGACGTATTACCAAAACGCGTCGGGGTGCCAAAGATGATTCCATCGGCCCACTCCACGTCGGCATGCGTTGGGGCTCCGTACTCGGCAAGCATCCTTTTGCTACGCTCCTCCCAGCCCGGAACCTTGGCCATCACAGCCGGAGAAACAAGATCGGGAACGCGGCGCAGCCGAACATCGGCTCCAGCTTCACGGGCTCCTTCACTGACGGCTTTAGCAAGCGATTCTACAGCGCCGTCACGGGAATAAAAGACTACGAGAATGTTTGCTCTATGCTCGGGCATCGACAACTCCTTGATGTGAACATTGCCTCTGGCCGCCGCAGCTCAAAAGCTTACCGACTAGTTCGCCAAAACCTGCTGCACAACTGCAACAGTAAGAATTCCCATTCCTCCTTCAGCGGAACAACAACCCCGCGAACTCGGTAAGATTCCTGCGCCAGACCATCCAGGTATGCTGGCCTGGCGTTTCGATGTCGGTATACTGCACGCCTTTCGATTTGAGCCATTGCTTGAAGCTTCGGTTCTTTGTGATCAATTCATCTTGCGTGCCGCAAGCAATCCATAGCAGGCGAATCTGCGGGTTGATCTTCGCATCGAGCGAAGGAAAACTCGTCTGGAAGTCGTCGGGAATGCCGCCTGAACTGAAGGCACCGATCCAGGCAAATTTGTCCAGGTTATTAAGGCCAGTCAGCAGCGATTCCGTCCCACCCATGGAAAGCCCGGCGATCGCCCGTGAGCTGCGGTCTTTGGCGATCCGATATTCGCCTTCAACCCGCGGCATAACTTCGGCCAGCAGCGCTTCGCGGAACTTAGTAAGGTTCTTGTCCCGCAGCTTCGTGTGGTCCCACGAGCCCCATCCCATGCGGACGAATTCCATAGTCCCATAGCCGAGGGGCATGACCACGATCATCGTCTTCACTTTGCCTTGCGCGATCAGGTTGTCGAGAATCACGTTCGCCTGCCCAACGGCCGTCCACCCGCTCGCGTCGTCGCTGAACCCATGCAGCAGATAAAGGACGGGATAGGTCTTTTTCGCGGTCGGATCATAGCCGGGTGGCGTATAAACGTAGTAATCGCGGTCATCATCCGCGACCGCAGATTTGTAAAAGTGACGGTGGACCGCACCCCGCAGCACGTCGTTCACTTCCCAGGGTAGCGAGGCCGGACCGGGAACGTGCACGGCATTTCCCGGGTCGATTAAGTTCGGTACCAGGAGGGGGTTCACAGGATCGAGTGAACGCACGCCGTCCACGATGATGGAATATCCGTAGTAGTCTGGGTTGAGCGGCGCAGTCGTTGCACTCCAAATACCCTGGTCGTCCTTTTGCATGGGCATGGTCTCGGCGCCTTCGATGTCCAGCTTCACGTCGACAGCATTAGGAGCCTGGAAACGAAAGGTCACGCTTCGGTCGGCGTGCACTTCCGGCGAAACCAGCCGCGCGGGCTTGTTTGGTTGCGCCGTGACGAGGATCGAAGACACAAGGAACCAGAAAACCATAACATGAGGCTTCATGGGGGCGTATTCCTCGGGTTGAAGCGTCGATCTTGTGGGTTGTCGTAACGGAATTGATGGGATGATTAATTCGATCGTCGTTTGCGAGTCGTTGAAGCCAAGAGCTCTTATTGCTTGGGAGTTGATAAGCTCTCGACACGAACCACTGTACACTTCACCTCTTTCCCGGTCGTGCTCTTCAATTTCCCCTTGTCTCCGTTGAGCTCATACTTCACATCCTTGCCGACAACGAAGTCCGTCGCCTTGACAGAAGTCTTTGGGCCTGTCCGACAGGTGTAATGGTGCCCCGAAGCTTCGAAGATGAAGTCATATTGCTGCTTCTTTTTGTCCTTGGTGTTTGTCTCGCCTGCCGGCTGAACATCCTTCAAAGTTGTGGTCCCTTTGTCCTTTTCCGCGCTTGCGGTGAGAGTACACATTGTCAAAAGCATTACGGCAATCGATCTGCGCATCGCCCGTCCTCCAGATGTGACCCGCCATTGTACATGGGTCGTAACACGCTCCTAGACGTACCCCTACTCATAGTGGCGAAGACATCGCTATCGCGTTCATAACACTGGAGTAACGTCCCACGGTACTCGCTCCGCTCCGGCGTGGTCGCTCGCCGCTCGCGCAATCTGCGTGCTGCCGTCTCGCTGCCACACACTGTCAGAATGCCACATTCAATATTGTGATATTGACATCGGTGGGATTTCAACCTTGGCCAATTTCGTGTTTTGAGTTTGATCGTCTCTGCTGTCAGTTCTGACAGGGGTCGGATCATCGTCCCGCTAAATAAGATTTATCAGAAGCGGATCTTGCAGGTGAATCGTTGGCTCGGAAGGTGGCAGTTGCGTACCGCCGTCCGTTGTTCCAACGGCTAGTCAGGACTTATGTCAAGGGAAGTGAGGCCACACAGATTTTTCGTAGTAACGTGTCTAGCATTGGTCCTTTGTAGCCTTGCTTACGCGCAGGAGGAGTCCGAGAGAATCAACTCAAATCTTGGCGCATTCGCGAGCCTTCCGCTGAGCCCGACATCGAACTTTGTCAAAACCAGTTGGGGCCTGGTGGGAGGCGCAGGCTACAATTTTTCAAACCATCACTCGGTCATCGGCGAGTTCATGTGGAGCGCGCTTCATCCCTCCGACGCGGCGCTTCAGCCGATTCGGGCAGCCTCCAAAGACAACAGCATCACCGGCCACAGCAACCTGTACTCCGTAACCGGAAACTACCGGTTTGAGTGGCAATGGAGGAAGCTAGGAGCCTATTTCATCGGCGGCGGGGGATGGTATTACCGCACGCTGGGTTTTACCGGTCCGGTGTCATCAGGCACGGGCACCGAGTGCGTTCCAGCTTGGATCTGGTGGGGATTCACCTGTAACAACGGAACCGTGACGGCCAACCAGAGTCGCGGAAGCTACACTTCAAGCGTACTAGGTGGAAATGTTGGCGCAGGCTTCACCATCAAGGTCGGCGAGCCCAGCTATAGGATCTACATCGAACCGCGTTATCACTATGCCCCAACCCAAAACGTTAGCACGCATTTGTTGGAGATAACGCTCGGAATCCGGTACTGAACTGAAAGCCGAGTCGTAGGGCCCTGTCAGAACAACCGGGTTGCTCGACACTCGATGAACTACCCGTGCCAGAGGATTCTCCACAGCCCTACCTTTGGTGCAAATACACGTAACCGATAGTTCGGGAACCAGATCCGAGGTTAAGAACGTGTCGCGAGCAACTCGCGCACCATCCTCCTGTAGCGGGGAAAAGTGCGACCACACCTGTCATTAAATACAGTTCCGTCCGCAATCTCTCAGACCTATTGTTCGTGTACAAGTCTCGTCAGCACATGGATCACATTCGCCACGGATCGAACGCTAAGGGAAGATTGCCGTATGGAGGTATGCATGGGCCGATTCAACAGGGCGATCCTGGCGCTTCTTCCTCTGGGCCTAATTACGCTCTGTGGCTGTCAGGACCTGGTTCCGCGGGACACCTCGAGTCTATTCCTCCCGAGTTTTCAACGGTCAGAGATTTTTGGCTTTATAGCGGGCTTGGGTACGACCTTTGCCGCTGTGCCGGACTTGCTGGCCATGCTCCGGCGTCGCTCAAGCGCAGGCATGCACCCAAGGATGGCGGCCATCACGGGAGTCTTTCAGATCCTCTGGGTCTACTATGGCTTGTTGATTGCTTCTCGACCCGTGATTGTATGGAACGTGATTGCTGTCTTAATCAATTTGTCGAGCGTCGGCGCGTACCGCCATTTCGCCCGCATAGAAAAAGCCAAGCAAGAAAGCTAGCTTCATATTCTGCTGGGGATGGTGCCGGCCACCCATGGGACCAACAAACTTCAACCTAATGGAGATGCCTTATGCGTAAATTCGTCTTTTCCTCAGTTTTCCTTCTCCTGCTAGTCGGGAGCAGTGCCCTTGGCCAAGACGTCCGCTACAACTTCGACAAAGACACCGACTTCTCAAAATTCAAGACCTACAAGTGGGTACAGATCAAGGGTGCGCAGCAGTTGGACGATCTTATTGACAAACAGATTAAGAGCGCGCTGGATGCTGAGCTCGCGAAGAAAGGGTTAAGCAGGGTTGAGACCGATAACGCTGATCTGCTCATTGGGTACCAGACCGCGGTTGGCCAAGAGAAGCAGTACAACTCGTACAACACCGGCTGGGGCTACGGCCCCGGTTGGGGTGGTGGGTGGTACGGCGGGGGTGGATCGAGCTCGACCACCACGTCGACGACGACCATCTACACCGGACAATTAGCCGTGGATATGTACGATTCTGCGCATCACGATCTGGTGTGGCGGGGGGTAGCAAGCAAGACTATTGATACCAAAGCCAAGCCAGATAAACGCGAGAAGAATCTCGCCAAGGCGGCTCAAAAGCTGTTTAAGAACTATCCGCCGCAAGTAAAGAAATAGCGGCCTCGTTAGCGGGGGCTGACTACGACATCTTCCTTGTAGCAGTCGGCTGTTGGCGATGCCGGGTCGGCCGTCAGCAGGGAAGAAAGGGGTCATTCTCTATGAAACCGAAAGCCTCTCGGTCAGCATTCCATATCCTTCGATACATGATGGCCATCGTTTGTGCAGCAGTGCTTGCACCGGGAGAGACGCTGCTGCTGGTGCAATCGCAGCCGGCGGGCTCAGCAAAACAATCGCAGCCAGCAGGCTCGGGACAACAAGAGGCGAAAATACCTGCCGATCAGCTTGACTCTCTGGTGGCGCCCGTCGCACTTTATCCCGATCCCATGCTGGCTCAAGTTTTGGCCGCCGCGACCTATCCCTTGGAGATCATGCAACTGCAGCAATGGTTGGAGAAGAACAAGAATTTGAAGGATAAAGCGCTCGCCGACGCTGTGGCGAAACAGCCCTGGGATCCAAGTATCCAGGCCCTAGCTGGTTTGCCCGAGGTGGTAAAGCGTTTGGCGGATGACATTCAGTGGACTACGGATCTAGGCAACGCTTTCCTGGCGCAACAAGCCGATGTGATGGATGCCGTGCAGCGTATGCGCAAGAAAGCTCAGGACAACGGCAATTTGAAGTCGAACGAGCAACAAAAAGTGGAAACCAAAGTCATCGAAAGCAAGAGCGTGATCGTGGTCGAACAGGCTAATCCGCAAGTCGTATACGTGCCTTCGTACAATCCCGTAGTGGTGTACGGTCCGCCAGTTTATCCCTACCCTCCTATTTATTATCCGCCGCCGGGATACTACGCGGCGGGGATGGCAATTTCCTTCGGCATTGGCGTAGCTATGGGAGCGTTCTGGAGTGGCGGCTGGGGCTGGGGCTGCGGCTGGGGCGGGAACAATAACGTCTACATCAACAACAATAATAACTTTAATCGTAACACCAACATCAATGGCGGCAACCGTACCAACGTCGGCGGTGCGCGCCCCT
>Ga0335077_10010036_pt1 | contig 11768 bp, 11 predicted proteins | sample Lox_Sample_31_FD_207151 | JGI IMG/M metagenome (GOLD analysis project Ga0335077, IMG submission 207151) | Soil microbial communities from Loxahatchee National Wildlife Refuge, Florida, United States - Lox_Sample_3.1 | ecosystem: Environmental > Terrestrial > Soil > Wetlands | place: USA...
TAAAGGAGCTTTTTTATGCGCGGAATTGCGAGACAGAAACTCGGTTACTTCCCCCTCTCACTGAAAGAAGCAGAGCGGATTCGGCGATTCCTGTCGTTCCGTGAAGACTGTGGCGCAACTAGCGCGCTCGATCCCTGCGCCGGAGGAGGGGTGGCGATGGCAACGATTACCTCCGGCGCCAAGACGTTAACCTACGGAATCGAACTCGATTCCTTTCGCGCAGAAGAGGCCCGTTTGGTCCTCGGCCATGTTCTCCAGGGAAACTGCTTTGATGTCCAGTCCGCCGTCGAGTCGTTCTCGTTGCTCTACGAAAACCCACCTTACGATTTCGAGGTGGGTGAGAACCGGAACGGCCGAATGGAATTCCTGTTCCTCGAACACACCTATCGGTGGTTGAAGCCGGGGGGCGTTCTGGCACTTGTTGTCCCGGGCGACCGATTATCGACCTGCGCCGAAATACAGGCCGTCCATTTTCGGGACAAAGCGATCTACCGCCTCAGCGAACCCGAGTCGATCCGCTATAAGCAGATCGTCGTGTTCGGCGTGCGCCGAACGAGGCGCGAACGCGATCAGCTGAAAGACTGGGACGTACAGCGGGCCAAAACGAAACTGTTGGCACTTACGGGGAGCTACGATGAATTGCCCGTGCTGCCGGACGAACCGGATAGAGAGTTCGTGGTGCCGCCGAGCGGGCCTGCTCAACTGGTGTATCGCGGCATTCCGTTGGATACGGTTGAGGATCTGCTGCCGGCATCCGCGGCGTACCGACAGGCTGGCCGAATTCTGTTTGCGCCGGAAGTCCGCGCGACCGGCAGGCCGCTAACGCCGTTACATGGCGGCCACATTGGGCCGATTAGGAACATTGCAAATTTCTCTTGCAAACCTCTCAAAAAGCGTTTACTTTTTAGGTGGCGACATTCCATAGGGAAAATGTTTTATCGGATGCGCTTGCTACCCCCGCTCTTTGTTCCTGCTCATTAACCAGTAGACGAACGTCGTCAGCATCATTTCGTCTCTCCCGGCGTCGGCGTCGTGTCACACGCCGGAAGGCGCAAACCTCGGTCTTCTTCGAGAGGAGCGTGCGTGATGAAACTGGTTTCCACCCCGAACCTTGACCATCAGTATCAGGTCGTACTTGCTGACGGCCTGCCCGACGTACCCTTGACCTTGTTCGCGAATGATTTATTGAAGTCGTTATCGCCGGCCTCCGTGCCAATCTACATGCGGGAAGTGCTTGCCGCTTTCGATTGGGCGCAGAGCGATGAAATCGTTCGCCGGAATCGCTGGAGCCTGTTCGGGCCGCCGGCAGAAGTGCGGAATGTGCTGCGGGAATATCTCACCGTCGCCGCAAAATGTAAGTTGACCACCCGGGCCGACCGCCTGGGCGTGAAGGTCACGTATGTTTGCCAGACCCGCGAAACAGAAATCAACATCAGGATTCTGCTCGCGGCATTTCGGCGCTTTTACGATCACTTGATATCGGCCCACGGCTATGGACATCCGAATCCACTGCTGCAGGAACAGATGGACCAGATCAGGGCCGACTTGCGTAACGGCTACAGGCAAGCAGTGCGAGCCGCCGAGGGCAGAGATCCGATGCCGCCAGCCAGTGGCGTGGACCCGCCCTTCGGTATTCGGCTTTCAGCCAACTTCTTCCGCTGCGTGGACCAGGAGTGGATACCACGAACCATCGATGATCCCGACTTTCCGCACCTCGTCTACAGCGCTGGGAAGGAATACGGGTGGGGATTGCGGGAGATGTGCGTCGTCAGAATACTTTTCGAATCCGGCGCTCGCATCAGTGAGATTCTCGACCTGACCGCGCAGGACTGGTCTGTGAGCCAGTTCATGAATCAATTTGTGGCGCGCAACAAAGGGAGTTTTGGGATCAGGACCAAAAGACTTCTGGTCTCATCGGCAACCGTGAAATTGTGCCGCCGCTATTTTGATAGCGACACCGACGGGCGCCGCGCTCATGATCGGCAGCGGCTCACGCTAAACGACCTCACGAACCTGGACGCTGAGGCGTTGGGAAAGGTGCCGCTGTTCCTCACGAATCGTGGATCGTTTCTGCAAGCCAAGGTCTTCCGGCGCGCATACTGGAACCCCGCCTTGCGGGCTGCCAGTATCCACGCAAGCCCGCATCAGGCAAGGCATTGGTTCGTAACAAATGCGCTTCGCATGATCGAGAGGTCATCAAAGGACGAAAATGAACTTCTTCGGCGCAAGGCGGAGCTGGTCCAGTACATTGGCTGGCGCAGCGCTGAGAGAACGCTCAAAGCGTATGAACACATAGCCCGAGATGCCAGCTTCGTCACTGCCACGTTGGCGACCATCCACGCCGCCATGAAAAAACGCGAGGATGCAATCAAAAAGGACCCGGCCGCATTATCTCGGTACCAGCCTGTCGAGTCACCTGCCACCGCACGGCGTGACGATCCGGAGTTAGCGCTCCTGACGGGGATGCACCAATGACTTCCCAAGAGATCGCGATGCGGATTCATGCCGATCTCGGGCCCACGTGGCCGCGAAACCGCACCCTTCCAGACGCTGTGCTGGCGCCTCTGTGCGAGGCTTTGTGGGATGAGGGAGTCAGCCCCACTCGCCGGATCGTTCAGCGCTGCTTGCCTGGTTGGAACGAGCACGCCATGGGTCCGGGCGTGGTCGCCTGGCGCATAAAGAAGGGTTTGCCGCAGCAAGGAGTGCGCGGTCCACGCGCGGTACCGACGAACGCGGTGGAGTTGGCGAAGATTGTTAGTCTACAGATCGCCAGCGCGCCCCACACATGCTTTGATCCGGCCAACGATGGCCGCTGGCCGACGCCTTCACTGACAGTCCTCGCTTATCTCAGCAGGATTGAGAATCAGTCGGTTCGTGACGCCATGGCATTGTTTGCCATTCTGCGGGCTGACCGGCAGCAGTTTTCGATGCGAAACCAGATTGCCAACTTCACCTATATTATGCGCCGCGTCATGATCGAGCAGTCGATTGATGACGTGAGTTCCATCGACGCGAATGATCTCCTGTTCAGAATTCACGTCGGCGAGGTGGGCAAGGGGCTGACCGACCACCAGCGGCGTACTCTCATAGGGCAGTGGAGCGCGGTCCGGAACGTTTATGAGGAGTATGCGGAAAAGTTGACGACTGAGCAGCTCGAGAAACTGTCGCGGTTCTTTATCAAGCCGCTGACTGACCGGCGGAAACTGGCTCGGCATACTCCGTGGGCGGGCGTCCACAGGGAGCAGCAAGAGCGGGTCAAGAACAAAACCGACGCCGTCCAGCAACAGTTCTATCGCATCCGATATGTCGCGGGCATCCGTTGCAATCAGGTTCGAAGACTTTATGCGGCGGCGACCGAGACAATCGCCTTCGTTGAAAAGAATCACCGTTCCTATCCCCACGATTTCCACTACGAGGAAACGGTGCAAACACCGGGAGGGCGTTCCGTTCGGCAGCGAGTGGAGTTGACGTTATGGGATGCGGTGTCGGTTCGTGAGCACGCCCGCGGCCTGGGTTATCGTGAGGCATCCGAAACCACGCGACAGAGACGTTGGCGCGAAGGTCGTTACGCTGCAGCACGCGTGCCCTACTACGTGGAGTACAACGCCACAGTCTCATTGGAGAAAGCCGCGCCGGCAGAGCCTTTCTGGTTTCTGGATCTCTTTCGCCAGCGTGTCTTCCGGCGTGTCGAAGCGCGCGACGATTCCGACTTGGCGGACAAGCGCGAGGAGTTTGATCGGAAATGGGGATATCAGAGCTCCGTTTCGTGGTCGGATGACGGAATGCTGTCGCTCGGTTCCGCGGACTACCGGCCACTGGATTTCCTCCACGCTCAAGAAGGGCACGAGTTCTTGCCTTATGAAGGCATTTACGCCGCGGCATTGTTCGGTGGGCTGATGATCCGGATGGGAACGATCACCGGCGCTCGGGGTGGCGAGATCCAACAAATTGCGCAAAGCCCCGATTGTTTCAAGCAGCTCGACAACGTAGGCCCGAAGGCAGCGACCCGTTGGCTCCTCAGGATGGTTCCCAAGGGGCGAAAAGAGCGCGCCGACTATTATATTGACGACGATACCAAGAACCACCTGGTGGAACTCGTCCGGTTCCAATGCGAAAGACTCGGTACGACGCTCCTCCCGGTCGTCAAGTCGGAATATGGCAAAACCCCGCCAGATCGATACGTGCTCCAGTGGAACGGACACGGCATCGACCTGCAGGTGCTGAACACTCTGATTCGATTTCTCCTGCACGGAATATTGTTCCAAGCGCTCGACGGAACGGTCGTTCAGCTTACCAGCCACCTTCTTCGACACGCCTTCGCCAACGAGATGGCGGAGCTGAAAGTTTCCGTTGACATCATCGCCAGCCTCCTCCATCAGCGGGACAAAACCGTTACCAAGTATTACTCCAGACCTACGCCGACACAGGTAATCCGTGCCGCCGAGATGATCTTTGTGGATCGGATCGATGTCGGCGCCGAAGCGCTCCGAAGTCCGGACGAGATTGGACAAATGCTGAAAGACGCGGAAGGCAAGCTGGGCGCGCTCACCGAGGTGTTTGGCGGGACATGCGTTGTGGGGAACATGTGCCCCGCAAAATTCGCCTGTGTCGGTTGCGCTGGAAACGCACCCGACCCGGCCAAACGATACCAGATACAGCAAAAGCTGGCTTGGGCAAAGCAACAGGTAAGTTATGCAGTCCGGGAGCATCTGCCTGCCGAAGAAGTAAAGCTGGGCCAGCTAATCGCAGACTGCAAGCTGGTGATGGAAGAAATGGATCTGATCGAGGCTGCGCGTGCTGATCGTTCTCAGAGCGTGACGGTCCAACAAGGGCCCAACAGCAGATGAGCACACCAACATCCCGCGGCAAGGCTCCCGAGTGGCTCCGCACCCGGTGGGAGCGGACGAAGTGCGAGACTGCGGCCCGCATACAGGCCGCCGTGGACCAGTTGCGGCAACATGGACGTGACGTGACATTCGAAAGCATTCGCGAGGCGGTACGCTCGACCGGGGTTTCGATTTCCGCAAACACAATCAAGCGGAACGAACTGGCATACGACGTTTACCTGGCGAATTGCCGGAAACCGAGGACGGGCCATCTGCCACAGCCGGCGCTCAGAGAACTGGTCGGTAGTTTCCCGCCCGAAAAGCGTCACACACTGGAAGTCAAAATCTCTCGTCTCAGGCGCGAGCCCAAAGACGCCTTGATCGCTAAGCTGGTTTCCTTGGAATACGCCGCCGCGAAGCAGAGAGATGTCGAGAATCGCTTGCGCGAAGAGATTCTTCGCCTGAGTTCGCCGCGATGAATGAGCCGCCTCCAAGACTGAAGCACGCCAGCGGTTGGTTCGCCGCCGGCCGTGAGGTCGCGCGGGGACTTGCGTTGCTGTCGGATGGCGCCTTCAAAGTTTATATCCATCTCTGCCTGAACGCGGACCGCAGAACGGGACAACTGGGCGCTGAGCAGGGCCGCCTGGCAACGGCGTTGCGCAAGAGTCGCCGGTCGGTGGTGACATACCTGGACGAACTCCGCCGCCAAGGAGTATGCAGCATTCAAGCCGCGGTGAACCAGCACCTCGGTGGTCAGATTGAGATCTGCGATGCATTCTGGCCGTACGAGAAGGTGCGGCCGTCGGCAAAACCCGATACTACCCTGGCGGGCTACGTCGAGCAAACGCGGCGATTGCTCCGCGCCCGGCGCTGCGTAGGAAGCGAATTCGGCCCGGCCGACGAGCGACTGGCCGTGTCCCTGTTCGAGCGGAAAGTTCCGGTCGAGGATGTCGAGCACGCAGTACTGCTCGGATGCGCACGGAAGTATGTGGCCCTGATCAACCGGCAGAGCGGCAACTTAATCGTTAGCTTCAGCTATTTCCAGAACGTCATAGAGGAGGCCCGGGAGTTGAAAATGTCGGCGGCGTACTGGCAGCATCTGCAAATGCGGGTGGACCGTCTCGAGCAACAGTGGACCCAGATGAAAGCAGGGGCGGCGAAGCGGGCTCCCTCATGATGGAATCAAGAGCCCGCCGCTGGGGTCGATGGAGCTGCGTTTGAGGCTCCCGGCTGTGGTGTCTTCTGTCTGGTATGCTCGTGAAAATGGACCCAGGAGAGTTCACGCTGAGCGAACAAATACGTTGCGACGGTTGCCGCCAGTCCGCACCGAGCTACGATATCGTGAACTACGGATCCATTGAGCGCGGATACCGACGCCTCTGCGGCCAGTGCTTCAACACTGAAGTGGCAAAGGCGGCCGGACTGGAGGGATTCGAGCATGCCAGGTTCGAGCCTGTGGGTCTCGCCGACTGCGCCGGGGAGGTTCACGAATTTCATTTTCGCACCCACCTGTTCGGCCCTGGGGTCGCTCTCGACGCCTTCGAGCTTCGCGACGGCTGTCCTGCCGGCTATCATTTCCAGATCATCGGTGATCCGGCGGACGATGTGCTTGTGCTGCTCGGGCGATTGATCGCGAAGATCCGGCGCGCCTTGTCCGTCAAACATCTCGTGGACGGCGAGTTGGGATTGCAGATCGGGGACAATCGTGTGGTGCAAGGAATGGTGGAGTCGGATCGTGATTACGATGGTCGCACGCCACTTCTCATTATCGACGGCCGCGAGGTGACCTGGGACGAATTCGGCCGTATACTAATGAGTTTTGAGGGATGGCAATTCAAGAGGCGCACTGTAAGCTGTTGGTCGCGCCGGGACTTACGTCTGATGAATCGCCTTCACCGCCAGCCGTGGCTCGTACGCGATGATCTTCAACAGCGTAGCGGCCGGCCCGGTTGGACGGCGGCGGTCCTGCTCCCAGTTCTGCAGGGTTTTCACGCTGACGCCAATCAAGCTCGCAAACTCCGACTGTGACAGGCTGGTTCGTTCGCGAATTGCCCGTATCCCGGAAGGCCCGACTTCAAAGCGACGCGAGGGTTTTTTCTGACCACGGAGAATCGCTCCGCCTTCGCGCACGCTTTCCAGCAGTTCTTCAAACATTTGCGTTTTCATCCCTGAACTCCTCTTTGACTACCTTGGCGAGCTGCGCCACCTGCTTCGGGGTCAGATCGGCCAACACGTTTTTCGGGTATGCGAAGAGCAGCAGAATCAGGTCTTTCCGTACCGCCCAGTAGTAAATGACGCGGGCGCCGCCGCGCTTGCCGTGCGAGCCAACCGCCACCCGTATCTTCCGTATTCCGCCGCCACCCTTAATGCGAGCGCCGAGACCTGGATTTGCCGCCAGCCGGGACTGAAAGGCCCCGTACTCTTCATCGCCGAGCAGCGCCGTGATCTGTCTCGTAAAGGTGGAAGTCTCGATCAGCTCCACTTGCCTCAATTATCCGCCATTGGCGGATAGTCGTCAAGGAGGCCACCGAAAGGAACAGCTATGAGGATTCAAGGAAAGCTCCGGCTCGGATACTTTCCGCTGCCTCTTACCGAAGCCCGGCGCATCCGGGCCTGCCTGCGCTATCCAACTTCCCCGCTCTCCGCGATCGATCCCTGCATCGGGGACGGGGCCGCGTTCTTGACCATTACGGGAGAATCGTGCGCGCGCCGGTACGGAATCGAGTTGGATGCGTATCGCGCGGAACAAGCGGCCACCGCTGTCGATGAGTTGATTCATGGCGATTGCCTGGACGTGCACTGTCCCGTTGAGTCCTGCGGACTGGCTTTCCTAAATCCACCTTACGACTGGACCATCGGCGAAGGTCGAAATGAGCGTACGGAACGTGTGTTCCTGGCGCACACGCACCGCTGGCTGAAAGCCAGCGGAGTCCTGGTCCTTGTGGTCCCGGCAGTACACGTCCGTGAGTGTGGCGACATCCTTGCCTCGCAGTTCAAAGCGACGCGGATCTTCCGATTAACAGATCCGGAGTCCGTGCGCTACCGTCAGGTGGTGGTTTTGGCGACGCGCCGCAGTCGCCGGGAACGTGAGCAGTTGCGGGACACCGATATTGTCGCGCGGCGGGCTCAGTTCGCAAGTATCGGAGGGAATTATGCGCAGCTTGCTCCACTGGGCGACGTCAGCACGCCGATGTACGATGTTCCCGAGAGCGGTCCAGCCAAGTTGGAACATCGCGGCCTTCCGCTCGACGAGATCGAGGACTTGCTTCCGGCCTCTTCGGCCTACCGCCAGGCTGCTCGAATCCTCTTTCCCGAGCCAGCCGTCGTCAAAGGACGACCCTTGACGCCGCTGCATGGCGGTCACGTGGCGCTATGCGCCGTAAGCGGCATGTTGAACGGGATCTTCGGCACCGGCGAGCGGCGGCATATTGCAGTTTGGCAACCGGTCAAAGTCGTCGATCGCTCGGAAGAAACACTAGAAGATGGCACTATCGTTCAGCATGAGCGTGAGAGATTCACCAATGAGCTGACGCTGGCATACGCATCGGGAGAGACCGCCATATTGCGGTGATCGCTTCCGCAACACGGATCTGGGGCGCGAACGGCAAACGCTACGCGACTTGGACTAACGACCAGCGGCGTGTGATCCAATTCCGGGTGGGCTCAGACCAGGGCGTCAAATCGATTTGGCCGCTCAGTTCGTATATTTCTGTGGGGCTACGCCTCAACCGACGAACCAATTTATTCGAGCCTTAAGGCGATGGCCGGGTCCGTTCTCGCAGCACGACGGGCCGGCGCCCAGCAGGCGAGGGCAGCCATGACCAACAGCAGCACTACGACGGCGGCGTAGGTAATCAGGTCGAACGGTCGAACGCCGAACAACAGAGATTTGAGAAAGCCTGACAGCGCGTACGCCGCGGCGCCGCCGATGGTGACGCCAAGGAAAGCGGGTCTCAATCCCTGGCGGACAGTCATGCTGACGATGCCTGACGCGCTCGCGCCAAGCGCCATGCGAACTCCGATCTCGGCTGTGCGTGAGGTCACCGAATAAGAGAGAACGCTGTAAATGCCGAAGCTTGCCAGCAGCAGCGCCAAGCCGCTGAAGATCGCCAGGATAAACGAGTTCATACGCTGCGACGAAATGGAACGGTTGACCACTTCGTCGAAGGTGCGGATATCGGCAACCGGCAGACTCGGGTCCAGGCGGGCCATGACCGACCGAACCGCCCGCACGACCGCCATCGGATCGTCGCGGGTTTCGAGAAGGAATTCGGAGGGCAGAGCGACCCGCCCATAGGGTAAGTACACTGTCAGAGCCGGGCCGCGATCGAGTCCGCGCTCCAGAGAGTCGCCGGCGACGCCTACCACCTCCGCATCAATGTTGTTCCACAGCAGCACATGTTTGCCGATCGGATCCTCATTCGGAAACAGCATTTTCGCCAATGCGGCACTGAGCATGACCGTGCGGTGCGCGGGTTCGGGTTGACCCCGCTCGGCCGAGACCGGTTTGTCGGTCGCGTTGAAGATGCGCCCGTGCAACAACGGCAAGCCTGCTGCACGGAGGTATCCCGGCGTTATCACGCGCCAACCTGCCCAGGGTGGGGCGTTTGACCGGCGCGAGGCGGCAGAAATACCCATGCCGTAGTTCGGGCCCTGCACGGGACGCACGCTGACGGCGCCGCTCGCAACGATGTCGGGGTTGACGGAAAGCTCATCGAGGAAGCGATCGATGAATTGCTTACCTAGGCCGTTCTCGCCGTAGCTTTGCGGATAGCTGATGGAGAATACGAGGCGGTGGTCAGTCTGGAAGCCGCGCTGCTCGTTGATCAGCGCCTGAAAGCTGCGCGCCAGGAGGCCGGCTCCCACCAGGAGGACGAAGGCGAGCGCGATCTCGGCGGTCACCAGGATGGAGCGCAGGTGCCCTTGGCGACGGCTTGCTCCTGCCTGTCGGTTACCTTCGCGAAGGGCCGTGGCGATGCCTTGATCGGGTATTTGTAACACCGGCGCGAGGCCGCACAAGACCCCGGTGATCAGCGCCGCGCCGACGGCGAAAGCGAGCGCTCTTGGATCGAGGCTCACTTCGTCGAGGCGAGGAAGGCCGCGAATATCGAGTGTTCGTAGGAAAGGCAGGGTGCCATGCGCGATCAGGAGTCCGAGGCCGGCGCCGAAAGCGCTCAACAGAAGAGACTCGAGCATGATGAAGCGGACGAGCCGGCCGCGTCCGGCGCCGAGTGCGGTGCGCAGAGCGATCTCGCGCTGGCGCCCCAAACCGCGCACCAGGAGGAGATTCGTGACATTCAGACAGGCGATCAGAAGTAGTAGCGCAACCGCAGCCAGGAGGATCCGCAGGGCGCGGCCGGTGGTTGCCGGAGCAATCCAACGGCTGGCCGGAAAGAAAGCGAATCCGACGCCCTTGCAGTCTTTCGGATAGGTTTCGGCAAGAGATGCGGCGACGCGATTGAGATCCGCCTGGGCGGCGTCCGCGGTGACGCCCTTGGTGAGGCGACCGACGGCGGCGAATTCCGCGCTGGAGCGGTTGGCAGCGGCGCTGTAGGGGATGGGGAGGTAAACCTGATCGTCGATCCATGGCTCACCCGGTGGGAGCACCCCGATGACGGTGAAGGTCGCACCATTGAGACGCAGCGTCCTTCCAAGAACGGCGGCGGCGGCCTGATAGCGGCTCTTCCAGAATTTGTTGCCCAGAATGGCGACCGACGCGCGATCCTCGTTCGCGGAGAAATCACGCCCGAGGATCGGAGCAACGCCGAGGGTACGGAAGAAATCGACGGATACACGCGGGGCGGACACTCTCTCCGGCTGACCATCGCCGGTGAGATTCGCTTCGTCGCTGTGGTAGAGCCCAACGCTTTCAAACGACCGGTTGCGCGCGCGGAGATCCCAGAAGTTGGCCTCAGAGAACGCCACTTCGTTCATGCCGAGTTCATGCCAGGTTGAGACTAACTCGACCAGGCGGTCGGGATCGCGAAACGGCAACGGACGCAGCAGAACTGTTTCAAAGACGCTGAAAATGGCGCTGCTAGCTCCAATACCGAGGGCCAGCATGAGGACGGCCATTGCGGTCATGCCCGGGTTGCGGCGCAGGCTGCGAATGGACTGCCGAAGTTCCTTGCCAAAGCCCTCGAGAGATGATCCTCTGCGGATGTCTCGCACTTCTTCCTTGATCATTTGTATGCCTCCGAGTTCGATGGCTGCCTCTCGCCGGGCGGTGGCCGAGTCGGCCCCGGATTGGATCTTTTCGTCCTCGAGCAACTGGCGGTAGGAGCGTAGTTCTTCCTCAAGATCCGAGTCGACGAGTGCTCGGCGGAACAGATTGCGCCAGGTTGCCTTCAGCCAGTGCATGCAGACGTCCTCTTTACGAGATCTCCAGGGCATTCGCCATAGCGGCCGAGATGCGGCTCCAGTTTTCTGTTTCCTGCTTGAGTTGACGATGACCGAGTTTGGTCAGGCGGTAGAATTTGGCCCGGCGGTTCGTTTCGGACTCGCCCCATTCGGCCGTGAGCCAGCCCGCTTCTTCCAGACGATGAAGGGCGGGAAACAGTGAGCCCGGCTTGACTTGAAAGGTGTCGTTCGTCACCTGGGCGATGCGGCGTGATATTCCCAAACCGTGCATTGGCTCAAGGCTAAGAACTTTCAAAATCAGGACATCAAGCGTCCCCTGCAGCAGCGCCGTATTCGAGGGATGGGGCATGATTGCTATAGAGAATCTATATGTCGATCTACAGACAGTCTATACGAGAGCAGCTTCGAATGCAATACCTGTGAGTTTGAGGGTAGTCGTCTTGCACGACCGTTGACACCCAGGCTGGGGGTCGACGGCACGCTCGATCCAGATTGAGTTCGATCAGGTCGTAGTTTCGGCCGTTGTGCCCGGAGAACGGGTGCGCACGGAAGCCGAGATGAATACGGCGCCCGCCGGTTACC
>Ga0335077_10010037_pt1 | contig 11768 bp, 11 predicted proteins | sample Lox_Sample_31_FD_207151 | JGI IMG/M metagenome (GOLD analysis project Ga0335077, IMG submission 207151) | Soil microbial communities from Loxahatchee National Wildlife Refuge, Florida, United States - Lox_Sample_3.1 | ecosystem: Environmental > Terrestrial > Soil > Wetlands | place: USA...
CGTCACCAGAACCCGCGAGCGGGATGTGCCGCACAGGTCGTCGATCGACAGCCCGAAGTACGAGGCGGTCTGGCCCATGATGGTCGCGGCCGTGATCTCCGGTCCCTGCGCCTCCGGTATGAGGTCCTTCAGCACGATCTCGGCCAGCTGGAGGTCGACGGACTGGCGGTTGAGGCTGGCGAAGGCGGTGACCCGGATGAGCGCGCCCTCGAGCTCACGGATGTTGGTGGAGATCCGGCTGGCGATGTACTCCAGCGCCTCCGGCGGCGCGTTGAGCCCCTCCTGGACCGCCTTCTTGCGGAGGATCGCGATCCGCGTCTCCAGCTCGGGCGGCTGGACGTCGGTGAGCAGGCCCCATTCGAACCGGCTGCGCAGCCGGTCTTCGAGGGTCACCAGGCGCTTGGGCGCGCGGTCGCTGGAGATGACGATCTGCTTGCTGGCGTTGTGCAGCGTGTTGAAGGTGTGGAAGAACTCCTCCTGCGTGCCTTCCTTGTTCTCCAGGAACTGGATGTCGTCGACCAGCAGCACGTCCACGTCGCGGTAACGGCGCCGGAACCCGTCCTGCTTGCCGTCCCTGATCATGTTGATGAAGTCGTTGGTGAACTCTTCCGAGCTGACGTACCGCACCCGGACGCCCTGGTAGAGGCTCTGCGTGTAGTGGCCGATGGCGTGCAGCAGGTGGGTCTTGCCCAGGCCGGAGTCGCCGTAGATGAACAGCGGGTTGTACGCCTTCGCGGGCGCCTCGGCGACCGCCACCGCGGCGGCGTGCGCGAAGCGGTTGCTCGACCCGATGACGAACGTCTCGAACGTGTATTTGGGGTTCAGCCGGGCCTGGGCGGGCGCGGGGCGGGGCAGGCCCGGCCCGTCGCCGGGGCGGTGGTGCAGCCCGCCGGTGTGGGTGCCGAACTGGCCGCCGGTGTGGGTGCCGAGGTGGCCGGCGGTCTGGCCGCCGGGCGGGGCCGCCGGGATGGCGCCGGACGCGGCCGCGGGCGTTCCCGACGGCTGCTGCTGCACCCCGTTGCCCGGAGCGGTGCCGGTGACCGCGTCGTGGCCGGGGAGCGGGCCGTGCCCGGGGAGCGGGCCGTCGGCGGGGAGCGGGCCGTCGGGGGGGAGCGGGCCGTCGGGGGGGAGCGGTCCGTCGGCGGGGAGCGGTCCGTCGGCCGGGGCCAGTCCCGCGGCCTGCCGCTGGCCGCCGATCCCGCCCAGCTGACCCGGCTGCTCCTGCTCGCCGCCCGGGGCCAGGTAGCCGGGGTCGTCCTCCGCTCCCGGGTGGCCGGCCTCGCGGGGCATCGGGATGATCAGCGATTCTCCCGGCCCGTCCGCCGGTCCCGGCTGGGCGCCGCCCGGGGCGGTGGGCCCGTGCGGCGGCGTGGCCGCGGCGGCGGGGTCGACCGTGACGGCGAGCTGGATGCTGCGGCCGAGCTCACGGGACAGGGCATGGGTGACGAGGGCGCGCAGCCTGGTCTCGAGCTGTTCCTTGACGAATTCATTCGGCGTGGCTATCAGCGCCGTGTTCTCGACCAGCCCCAGCGGCCGCGTCAGCCGCAGCCAGGCCCGCTGATGCGGCTCGATATTCAGGTCGGATAGCTCGTCCAGCGACCTGGCCCAGACCTCCCCAAGGTCCGTCTCACTCATCTGCGGCCACCTCGCGCCCCCACAATACGATCAACAGTCTTATCCACAAGCTGTGCACGCCGCGCCATCACCCGGTGCGCGAGGGGGGTGCGTGTGGCGGTGCGCAGCGCCCACGATCGCTGGTGCGCGTGCCGGTGTGCAAACGAGCCGGTTGTCCACAGCCTAGGGGCAGGGGTGGGTGTACGTTAGGTAAACGGCCGTTCCCGGCGCAACCTTGACGGCGCCGCCGGCCGGCGGACCTGTCTGGTTTGACCAGTGTGACCGCGACGCGTACCGTGAACAGACCCAGTCACCCCGGGCGGTTCTGCCGCGCGCGAACGGGCCCTCTCGCCGGTGGTGGCCGGGAAATGAAGACACCGTACCGGGAGTCACCCGTGAGCAAGCGCACGTTCCAGCCGAACAACCGCCGTCGCGCCAAGACGCATGGCTTCCGGCTGCGCATGCGGACCAGGGCCGGGCGCGCCATCCTCGCCGCCCGCCGGCGCAAGGGCCGGGCCCGGGTCAGCGTCTGACCAGGCCGTACGACGGGGAGGTCAGAGGTGCTTCCCGCGGAATCCCGGATGAGGCAGCGGCGCGATTTCACCGCGGCCGTCCGGCGCGGCAGCCGGTCCGGGCGGAAGCTGCTGACCGGCCACCTGCTCGTCCCCCCCGCCGGGGCCGCCGCGGAGGACCGCCCCCCGCGGGCGGGGTTCGTGGTGAGCCGGGCGGTCGGCATCGCGGTGGTGCGGAACAGGGTGCGCCGGCGCCTGCGGGTGCTGGTGCGCGAGTACCTGTCATCGCTTCCGCGGGGTAGCCTGCTTGTTGTCCGGGCTCATCCGCAGGCCGCGACCGCAAGCCAGGCAGATCTCGCCGCCGAACTCGGCCTGGTGATGAGTACCTTGGTCCGGCGGCAGGCAGGGGCGCTGCGGCGATGACTGAAGCAGGCGGGCGGCTGGCACAGGCCAGGCCATCGGCTGCCGCGCGCGTGCTAATGGCGCTGATCACCGGTTACCGGCGGTTCGTCAGCCCGCTGCTCGGCCCGCGGTGCCGGTTCGCCCCCTCCTGCAGCGCGTACGCGCTGGAAGCGGTCCGTGAGCACGGGGCGCTGCGTGGCACCTGGCTGGCGGCGCGCCGGATTGGCCGCTGCCATCCGTTCAACCCTGGCGGGTTCGATCCGGTACCGCCCGCCCTGCACGGCCGCCGAACCCGTCCCGAGGGAGTCAGCTCGTGAACCCGCTCAGCCCCCTCTACGAGGCCGTCGCCTGGGTGATGCAGCAGATCCACACCGGCCTGAGCACGTTCCTGAGCCCGGTCAGCGGCCTGGCCTGGGTGCTGACGATCGTCATCCTCGTGGTCCTCATGCGGCTGCTCCTGGTGCCGCTGTTCGTCAAGCAGATGCACGCCACCCGGAAGATGACCGCGCTCGCGCCGCAGATCCAGGAGCTGCGGAAGAAGTACAAGAACGACAAGCAGACGCTCAACCAGGAGACGATGAAGCTCTACCGGGAGAACGGGGCCAACCCGCTCTCCGGGTGCCTGCCGCTGCTGGGGCAGCTGCCGCTGTTCTTCGCCCTGTTCAGCGTCCTGCGGGCGATATCGGACTGGAAGGTGGGCTCGGGGAAGCCGCCGCCGTACGGGCTCAGCCAGTCGTTCGTGCTCAGCGCGCAGCACGCGGACATCCTCGGTGCCCACATCCCCGACAAGTTCCTGTTCCCGCTGCCCGGCCAGACGCTCGAGTCCCGGCTCGTCATCCTGTGCGCCGTCCTCGTCAGCGTCGCCACCACCTTCATGACCGTGCGCCAGAGCACCAAGCGCGGCATGACCCCGCAGATGACGCCCGACAACCCGATGGCGCAGTCGCAGAAGTACATGGCCTACATCGTGCCGCTGTTCGCGCTGTCCGGCCTCTACTGGGCGTTCGGGCTGGTCATGTACTGGGTGACCACGAACATCTGGACGCTCGGCCAGCAGTACGTGCTGTTCAAGCGCTACCCGATGCCGGCCGCGGCCGGTGCGGCCGGTGCCCCGGCGGCGGGCAAGGCGGCACCTCCCGGCAAGACGCCCGCCCCCGGCAAGCCCGCGCCGGGCAAGGCGGCTCCCGCCGGCAAGAAGGCGGTGCCCGCCGACCGGCCGTCCGGCGCCGGTAAGCCCAAGCCGGTGAGCGGTGCCGGGAAGCCGCCCGCGAATGCGAACAGCGACCAGGGCTCGGCCAACGGGTCGGGAATGCTGCGCAGGCTGACCAAGGGGCGGCCAGAGCCGGAACCCGAGGATGCCGTGCCGGAGACTAAGCTCGTCAGACAGCAGCGCGTGCGACAGTCCCGGAGCAAACGGTCCGGCAAACGGTGAGGCGGCCCGGGGCCGGGCCGCCCCGGCACGCCTGGGCCCTGCGGCAGTGCCGGCAGGGCAGATAACCACGGACGGCACGGTCCCGCGACGAGGAGGACCCGGTTGTGAGCCAGAGCGAGAACATGGCTGCTGTCACCGAGGATGACAACGCCGGGCACCTGCCGGGGGCAGCAGATGAGCTGGCTGGCGAGGCAGGCGGCCAGGACGGCGCGGACCAGCCGGGCGAGCAGGACGAGCAGGACGCGCGGACCGGGCCGGACGGTGCGGCCGCGGCCGAGGCTGATGCCGGTCCGGGCGTGGACGGGGACGGGGCCGTCGGCGCAGACGAGGACGAGGAGACGCCGGAGGAGCCCGGCCGCAACGTCGCAGACCTGGAGCAGGAGAGCGAGATCGCGGCCGACTACGTGGAAGGGCTGCTCGACGTCGCCGACCTCGACGGTGACATCGACATGGACGTCGAGGGCGACCGGGCACTGGTCTCCGTTGTCGGTGCGACGCTGCAGGAACTGGTCGGCCCGCGCGGCGAGGTGCTGGAGGCCCTGCAGGAACTCACCCGCCTGGCGGTCCACCGGCAGACGGGCGCGCGGACCAGGATCATGCTCGACGTGGGCGGATACCGGGCCCGGCGGCGGATGGAGCTGACGGCGCTCGGGCGGGACGCCGCCGAGGACGTCAGCCGGACCGGCGTCGCGCGCCGCCTCGACCCGATGACGCCGTTCGAGCGCAAGATCATCCACGACGCGGTCGCCGCGGCGGGGCTCCGCAGCGAGTCCGAGGGCGAGGAGCCGAACCGGCGGGTGGTTGTCCTTCCCGCGGGCTGACGGGCCCGGCACCCCTCCGGCCACCGGTGCCAGCGAGACTGATGAGGCCACTGGGGCGCTTGCGGGCCCGGTGCCGCCTCCCGCGCCGGTGCCGCCCACCCCGCCGCAGGCGGAACAGCTCCTCGGGCCGGCGGCGGCCGCCGCCGAGCGCTACGCGCACCTGCTGGCCGGCCCAGGCGTGGAGCGTGGCCTGATCGGGCCGCACGAGGTTCCGCGCCTGTGGGAGCGTCATCTGCTCAACAGCGCCGCGGTCGCGGAGCTGGTTCCCCGCCCGTGCTCGCTGATCGACCTCGGGTCGGGGGCCGGGCTGCCCGGCATCGTGCTGGCGCTGCTGCTGCCGGACGTCACGGTGACGCTGCTGGAGCCCATGCTGCGGCGGGTGCGGTTCCTCGAGGAATGCGTGCACGACCTGGGCCTGGCGAACGCGCAGGTGCGCCGCGGGCGGGCAGAGGACCTCGCGGGCCAGCTGGCGGCCGACGTGGTGACGGCCCGCGCGGTCGCGCCGCTGGACCGGCTGGCCGCGCTGGCGCTGGGGCTGGCCCGGCCGGGCGGGATCGTGCTGGCCATCAAGGGCGTGAACGCGTCGCGGGAGGTCGCCGCGGCCCGGCCCGCGCTGCGGCGGCTGGGAGTGCGGAGCGTGGACGTTGTGCGCGCCGGGGACGGTAAGGTCGATCCCGCCACAACAGTGGTCCGGCTGACTGCGGGTCCATGAGCCGAGCATGGCGGCGGGCCGCGGGGTAGGTAGACGCGGCGGGGAGAGGTGCGGTGATGGTTTCCGCGGACGGCCTGGGCTGGCCGGAAGATTCCCGGCCGTCCGCCCCGGCCGCCCATCAGCCGCGGGGCAGGTCGAGCGGCCTGGGGTGGCCGCGGGGGGACCCGGGCCGTGGGCCCGGTCAGGTTCGGCACGTGGGGGCGGAGAAGGAGCGAGTAACCGTGGCGCAGGCGGCGGATGAGCGGGCCGAGGACGAGCCGCCCACCCGGGTGAGGCAGGCGCTGTCGGCGGCGGTTTCACGTGAAACCGGGGACCGTGCCCCGGCGGGCCGAGCTGCGGCTCCGATGGCCCCCGGCCCGGGCAGGCCGGCGCCGACGCCCTCGGAGGCGGCCCTCGCCGCCCTGGGATCGGGGGGACGGGAGTGGCCCCGGCCCCGCTCGTGCCGCATGATCACGATCGCCAACCAGAAGGGCGGCGTCGGCAAGACCACCAGCGCGGTCAACCTGGCGGCCAGCCTGGCCCTGCACGGGGCGCGGGTCCTGGTGGTCGACCTCGATCCGCAGGGCAACGCCTCGACGGCCCTGGACGTGGAGCACCGGGCCGGCACGATGTCGGTGTACAACGTGCTGGTCGAGGACCAGCCTCTGGCGGGCATCGTGCGGGCCGTGGCCGACGTCCCCGGGCTCTACTGCGCGCCCGCCACCATCGACCTCGCGGGCGCCGAGATCGAACTGGTGCCGCTGGTGGCGCGCGAGGCACGGCTGAGCCGCGCCTTCGCCGAGTACGACGCCTCCAGCCTCGACTACATCCTGATCGACTGCCCGCCATCGCTGGGGCTGCTCACCGTCAACGCCCTGGTGGCGGCCGCGGAGGTGCTCATCCCCATTCAGTGCGAGTACTACGCGCTGGAGGGACTCGAACAGCTGCTGCGCACCATCGACCTGGTGAAGAGCCACCTGAACCCCGGGCTGTACGTGTCCACCATCTTGCTGACGATGTACGACGGGCGGACGCGGCTGGCCTCCCAGGTGGCGGAGGAAGTCCGGGAGCACTTCGGGGACGTGGTGCTCAGCACGGTCATCCCGCGCAGCGTGCGGGTCTCCGAGGCGCCGAGCTACGGGCAGTCCGTGATGACCTACGATCCGGGGTCGAGTGGGGCCCAGGCCTATCTGGAGGCGGCCCGGGAGGTGGCCGACCGCGCCGCGGCGCTGGGGCAGACGGGCTGACGGCTGCCCGGCTGGTGGCCTGGGCTGGCTGGGGTCGGGCCGGCTGATGGGGTCGGCTGCGGGCTGGCCGGGGAACGTTGGAGCTGGCGGCCGTGGTGCCCAGGCGCGTTTGGCGGGCGGCTGACGGCACGCACGCTACGCCCGCTGCCAACCCCACCAGCCGACCCTCCGGCGGCGTACTCGCGGATCGGCAGGCAGCCCGGCCGCGATTGACGCGGCGCACCCCGGTCGGCGCATGCCGCCAGACCGCGACTCACGCGGGCACCCCGGCCCTCTCGGCGCTTTCTGCGGTTCACCTGGCGGGCCAGCCCTTCCGGCGGCACACTCGTCCGGCCGGCCACTCCATCAGCCCAGCGCTGCGGCACACCCCCGCCCGGTGCAGTGGTCAAGCTGCGGCCAATCGGCTACCAGTTCTGCCAGCACGGCCCGTCGGTGACGGGTGCAGGGCTAACCGAGCCGGTGTGCGACTGCGTCATAATGCGGATAGGGCAGGCTTTCGCTGGGAGGTCCGATGGACGACCTCAACGATCCGAGAATCTCGGCGTACAAGCCGCAGCGGCGGCTGCTCCTGCCGGCGCCGCCGGGATATCGGCGGAAGCGGAGCAGGGCTCAGCGCAGGCAGAAAGCGCGGGCCGATGCGCGCGCAACCCGGCTGCACTTGGTCGGTCTGACCGATGCCGCGGTGATCGTCATGGGCCTGGTCGCCGCCGCTGCAGTGGTTGTCGTGCTCGTGCTGATGCTCGTCAGCCACCATTAGCCCAAAGCCCTGGCCCGAGCCGCCCGGTGATCGTCACAGCGCTCGTCCGTGGACTATCGCCGGCCAGCCATGAAGCCCGCACACGGGCTCGTGGCGCCCGCGTCGACGCGGACGGGCCTTACGTTCCCCGGCTCTGGACGGACTGCCCGCCCGCGGCTCCGGGGGCAGCGGTCCTGGGCCCGGCGGGGTGGTGGGTATGTGGGGCTTGGGGTTGGTCTTCGGTACGGGGTGGCGGGTGGGATGCTCTACTGGGAAACCTGACCGGATGGATGTCGCGGCGAGAGGCCGACCGCCCGATGGGCGGGGGCCGCAGGGTGCGGCGCGGTGAGATGAGCAGGGCGAGGAGACGTGATGGCGCAGCAGAAGCGGGGCCTGGGCAAGGGCCTCGGGGCCCTCATCCCGACGGCGCCGGCCTCGGTGGCGCGGGCGGGAGCCGGTGACGGCGGAACCAGCACCGGAGCGGCCGCGCGCCCGCCCGCCGCCGGCGATGGCGATGGCGCCATGCCGGGGGCCGAGGGGACCTATCTCGAGGAGGTGGCGATCGGTGCCGTCACCCCGAACCCACGCCAGCCCCGCCAGAGCTTCGACGACGATGCGCTGGACGAGCTCGCGCTCTCGATCAAGGAAGTCGGCCTGCTCCAGCCGGTGGTGGTCCGCCGGGTCATGCCGGGGCGCTATGAGCTGATCATGGGCGAGCGGCGCTGGCGGGCGTGCCAGCGCGCGGGCCTGGAGCACATCCCGGCCATCGTGCGCGGCACCACCGACGATGACCTGCTCCGCGAAGCCCTGATGGAGAACCTGCACCGGGAGCAGCTCAACCCGCTCGAGGAGGCGGCCGCCTACCAGCAGCTGCTCGATGACTTCGGCGCCACCCACGACGAGCTCGCCCACAAGGTCGGGCGCTCCCGGCCGCACATCTCCAACACCATCCGCCTCCTGCACCTTCCGCCCGCGGTCCAGCGGCGGGTAGCAGCGGGAGTCCTGAGCGCCGGCCACGCCCGCGCCCTGCTCGCACTCGACGACCCCGACGCCCAGGACCGCCTGGCGCACCGCATTGTGGCCGAAGGGCTCTCGGTCCGCGCCGTCGAGGAGATCGTCGCCATGGGCGGCGACCAGCCCCCCAAGGCCCGCCGCACCGCGGCCAAGAAGCCCACCGCCCCCGGCCTCACGGCCCTGGCCAACCAGCTCTCAGACGTCTTCGACACCAAGGTCAAGGTCGAGCTCGGCCGCCACAAGGGCAAGATCGTCGTCGAGTTCGCCACCCTCGACGACCTCAAGCGGATCGTCACCACCATGTCCCCCGACTGGGCCCAGTCCCTCAGCGCATAAGCAGCGCCACCGCACCCGGCCAGCCCGGTCCTGCACCACCATCGCCGACGGCGCGGTCACGCGGGCCCGCTGTTTCCGTTTGCCGGGCCCGCGCGTCCGTGACGGCGGCCCCACGGTGTCGGTACGTGGCGGGGGGATCCGTGAACGTTTCACGTGAAACCAGCGCCGCCTACGGGCCGTCGGCAGCAGTCGCCCGCACGGCAGCGGCGAAGGCGTCCACATCAGCCTCCGCGGTGTCGAACGCGGTCATCCACCGCACCACGTGAGCCGTCTCATCCCAGACGTAGAACTCCCACTCGCATCGCAGCCGCTCGATGTGATCCGGGGCGAGCGAGGCGAACACGGCGTTCGACTCGACCGCCTGCCACAGCCCCACCCCCGGAACCCCGCGGACGCCGTCGGCCAGCCGCCGGGCCATCAGGTTGGCATGGGCCGCGTTGCGCAGCCACACCTGGCCCTCGAGCAGCCCGAGGAACTGCGCCGCCAGGTAGCGCATCTTCGACGCGAGCTGCATCTGCTGCTTGCGCTGGAAGGACGCGCCCGTCACCAGGTCCTCGGCCATGACCACCACCGACTCCACCCCCACCGCGCCGTTCTTCGTCCCGCCGAACGTCAGCACGTCCATGGGCGCGGCGATGTCGGCCAGCGAGCAGCCGAGGTGGGCGGCCGCGTTGGCCAGCCGGGCGCCATCGGCGAACAGCCGCAGCCCCTCCGACCGGCAGAACTCGCCCAGCGCCCGCAGCTCCGCCAGCGTGTAGCAGGTGCCCCGCTCGGTCACCTGGGAGATCGCGACCGCCCGGGGCTGCGCCCGGTGCACGTCGCCCCGGTCACCCAGCCGGCCGGCGATCAGGGCGGGGGTCAGCTTCCCGTCCGGGGTGGGCACCGTCAGCAGCTTGCTGCCGAGCACCCGCTCGGCCGCCCCGCACTCGTCCACGTCGAGGTGCGCGCCCTCCGGGAGGATCACCGCCTCGTAGGGGCGCAGGAGCAGGCTGATCCCGAGCACGTTCGCCGCGGTCCCGTTGAAGACGAGGAAGATCCCTCCCCGGGCGCCGAACAGGTCCCGGATCGAGGCGCAGGCCCGCTCCGTCCACGGGTCGTCGCCATAGCTGGCGGCATCACCCGCGTTGGCGCGGCTCATCATGCGCAGGACCGCCTCGTGAGCGCCCGCGTGGTTGTCACTGGCGAAGCTTTTGCCCGCGGTCATCTGCAGCTCCCAGGTGGCGGTGTGCGTGCCGCGGCCCCGCCGGCCGCGGCCGTTCAGCTTCCGCGGGCCGCCGCGATGCCCAGCAGGTCCCGGCAGGTGAGGCCGAGCGCCCGGCCCGCTGCCTCCAGCGCCATGGGCAGGGTGCTCGTCTCGGTCATCCCCGGCGCCACGTTGACCTCGAGGAAGAAAACCTGCCCGCCGGAGATGATCAGGTCGGTGCGGGACAGGTCGCGCAGGCCCAGCGCGCGGTGAGCGGTGACGGCCGCGGCCGCCGCGGCAGCCGCCTCGTCGGCGGAGAGCCGGGCCGGGGTGTAGAACCGGGTCTGGCCGGCCGTGTAGCGCGCGGCGTAGTCGTAGCCCCCCGACAGCGGGTGGATCTCGACCGCGGGCAGTGCCTGCGGGCCCTCGCCGAGGTCGAGCACCCCGACGGCGATCTCGGTGCCCACCGCGCAGTGCTCGATCAGCGCCGTGTCGCCGTAGGCGAAGCAGCTGATCATCGCGCCGGGAAGCTCGGCGGCGGTGTCGACCCGGGTCGCGCCCAGCGCCGACCCGCCGCGGGCGGGCTTGACGAACAGCGGCAGCCCGAGCGTCGCCACGATGCGCTCCAGCACCGCGGTCGCGCCGAGGTCGTGGAAGGTCTCCTTGGGCAGCGTCACCGAGGCCGGGGTGGCCAGCCCGGCCGCCTGGGCGACGGCCTTCGCCACCGGCTTGTCGAAGGCGAACCGGCAGGCATCGGCCGCCGCGCCGACGAACGGCACGCCGAGCAGGGCCAGGACCTCCTGGATCGAGCCGTCCTCGCCATAGGCGCCGTGGATGGCGGGGAAGACCGCGCTGGGCGGGTCGCTGGTGATCGCCGGGATCAGCCCGGCGTCCGCGTCGGCGACGTCGGCCTCGACGCCGGCCTCCCGCAGCGCGTCGCGGAGCCGGCTGCCCGAGCGCAGCGACACCTCCCGCTCGGCGGACAGCCCGCCGGCCAGGATCAGCACATGGCCCAGGTCGCTCATGTCACCGCCTCCCCCGCGGGCGCTTCGCCGCCTTCGGGAGGCTGGCCCTCGGTGCCGGGACACCGCTGACGCTGGGTCGTGCCGGAGGCGCGCCAGCAAGCGCCGTGGCCCGGTGCCTGCGGCACTCGTGTCCAGCCCGGAACGGACGGAGGCTGTCTCACTGCGGCGTGTCCGAACCGGCCGGGCCGGTCAGCATGGTCGGGCCCGCCCCGGACGGGCGGTAGGCGGCCGGGACGGCGCCGAACGTGGACCGGAGCTCGATCTCGGTGCCCGCCACCTCCGCGAGGCGGCGGACCCCCTCCCTGATCCGGCCGGGCTCGGGGAAGCAGTAGGAGAGCCGCAGGTGCTCCGCGCCGGAGCCGTCGGCGTAAAAGCCCGTCCCCGGCACGTACGCGACCCGGGACGAGATGGCGCGGGGGAGCATCGCCTTGGAGTTCAGGCCGGGCGGGAGCTGCAGCCAGACGTAGAACCCGCCGGCGGGCCGGGTCCACCGGCAGCCGTCGGGCATGACCGCCGCCAGCGCCTCCAGCATGGCGTCCCGGCGCTCCCGGTACAGCTCGCGGAAGACCTTCACCTGCTCCCGCCAGGGCTGGCCGGTCAGGTACTCGCGGACCATGAGCTGCGCGAGGCTGGAGTGGCACAGCACCGCCGCCTCGGCGGCGAGCACCAGCTTGTCCCTGATCCCGGGCGGCGCCAGGGCCCAGCCCACCCGCAGCCCCGGCGCGATCGTCTTGGAGAACGTCCCGAGGTACACC
>Ga0335077_10010038_pt1 | contig 11767 bp, 6 predicted proteins | sample Lox_Sample_31_FD_207151 | JGI IMG/M metagenome (GOLD analysis project Ga0335077, IMG submission 207151) | Soil microbial communities from Loxahatchee National Wildlife Refuge, Florida, United States - Lox_Sample_3.1 | ecosystem: Environmental > Terrestrial > Soil > Wetlands | place: USA: Florida...
CTGCAGTACCCGCAACGAACGTGACCCTCACCGAATCGTTCCCGACCAGTGTCGTGGGCGGAACCGTCAAGGCCATCGCCGGGGTCGTGAGCTTCACCAAGGGCGCTCAGTGCCCTCTTATCACCACAGGCGCGAGCTGCAGTGTGAGTGCCAACGCCAATACCGGACTGACAACCGTCACTTGCAATATCGCGAATCTGCCAGCTTCTACGTCGAAGACAACCACCGCGGCCGCTGTACTGATGACGCTTCCCGTCTCGAGCAAGGTAACTAGCGGCACCCTGTTCAACATCAATGGCAGCATCAACGTCATTGGCGACCCGAACCTCAGCAACAACAGCGTTGTGGACGCCGTCACCGTCAGCACTAAGTAACGCAGAGCCGCATCTAGAAACATATAAAGCCCGGCTCTCGGAGTACGGCGGCCGGGCTTTATTTTGGCAAGAAGGAAAAGTAAGAGAGTGGGGGACCGGCAATAGAAGTACTCTGGGAAGAAAGACTACGCAGAGAGGATTAGTTGCGTGCCTGCTGGGAATCCCCGCTTACGGCGCTAAACATACCTTTCAAGTCAGCTCGCCCTGCGATTTTCTCTGACCCAGGCTCTTTCTTGATCTCATCGAGGACCGCTGACGCCTGGCGGAACTTCGTTGCCGCCCCGGAAGCGTCTCCAGCTTGCTTCGCCATCATTCCCTGCAAGTAATAGATTGTGGCGGTTTGGAACCGCGTGCCAATCTTCTCACTCGTGTTCAGCGCCTGGTCCAGTTCCGGCCGCGCATGGGAATAGTCCTTCGCGTTGATCAGCGCCTCGGCCAAATGCACCGAGCTGACCAGCGCCAGGTATTTCATTCCCACGCGATTGGCTTCAGGGATCAGCGCGCGTAAATCGGCCACCACGGCCTGCGAACGGCCTTCCGCGATCGCAACCTTTGCCAAGTCGATCTTCGACGCCAGTTGAATCTCGAAACCCTTGGTCTTCGAAGAAAGTTGCAGGCCGCGCTGATAAAACTCTTTCGCCGCCTTGATGTCCCCGCGGTAGAACGCGATGTCCCCGCGCGTATTCTGAAGATCGGCCAGAATGCGGTCGTTCTTGAGTTGGCTTGCCAATTCTTGCGCATCATCCAGCGATTTCCCCACTTCATCGCTCCGCCCAGCCCTCGCCAGCGCCTCCGCGTAGTCCACCAGCGATTGCGTCATGATTCGGCCGTGATCGTTGGATTCGCGCAATCCCTTGACCGCTTCGCCAAGCGAATTCACCGCTGCTCCAAAACGCCCCTGCGCCAGCAACACCATCCCGATGCTGTGCGACTCCAGCGCGATCCCGTGTGCATCATGCGTCGCGCGGCGGATCTCGATCGCCTTCATGAACGAAGCCATGGCCTGATCGTATTGCGCCGTTCGCGTATAGATCTCGCCGATATTGTGAAGCGAGTCCGCGGTATCCAGCGCCACTCCCAGTTTCTGGCGGATTTCCAGCGACTGCTGGTAATATGTCAGCGCCTCGTCGTTCTGCCCCTTGGAAAGATAAACGCCGCCAATGCTATTCAGGCAATACGCCTGCATCGACAGGTCGCCCGTGTCGCGCTGCACCAGCAACGATTCCTTGTACAAATCCAGCGCCTTATCGTATTGGCCATTGTCTTCATAGAGCGAGCCGATGCTGATCAATGTACCCGCGGCATCCTTCGTTGCGCCAATTTCCCGCTGAATCGCTAACGCCTGATTGTAATCCCCCAGCGCGAGGTCCGGCTTGCCCAGCGCATCCTGAATGTCGCCCAGCGTAATGTAGTTCCCCGCGATGCCAGTCTTTTTCCCGAGCTTCTTGTTGATCTCCAACGACTGCTCGACGCTCTGCTTCGCCTCGTCGTATTTGTCCATCACCTGATACGCAATCCCCAAATATTGCAGCGCCTGCGCCTTCTGCTCCTGATTGTCCATCTCCACAGCCAGGCTCTGCGCCCGGCTCAATGGATCCAACGCCGCTTGCGCCTTCCCGTTCTGCACCAACACCCAACCGCTCTGTAGAAGCGCCGAAAGGTTCCGCGGATCGTTTTTCAGCACCTTGGCATATTCAGCGGATGCTTTGTCGAATTCGTTGTTGTCGAGATATAACCCACCCAACGCGAACTCCACCTCTGCGTCGCCTGGCCGGCTGGCGGCCAGCTTCTCGTAGCTCTCGATCGCCTTCTTCGTGTCTTTCATCACGCGATAGTGGTTGGCTTCGATCAAATACTTCTCGGCCAACGGCAGCTGCGCGTCCAGTTCCACCGCTTTGCGTGAGGCCTGTTCGGCTACCGAATCGTAGCCCAGCGCGGAATTCGTAACCGCCATGCCCGAATACGCCAGCGCAAACTCCGGATCCTCCTTGACAGCCGTTTCAAACATCTTCGCCGCGTCCAGATTCTTACCCTCGCGCCGCAGCGCCACTCCTTGCATATACGCCCGCAGCGCTGCCGGCGACTTCGACGTCGGCTGATACGAACTGGCTTTCAGTTCCTTCTGGACATCCGACGAGATAGAGATGTTCTGCCGAATCAAATCCGCCAGTTGATCCACCGCCTTGGGCACGTCCTTCTCGCTTGCCGCATCCACCTTCAGTGGCACATCGCGGCCCTGTTTCAAGTCTTGCACGCGCGCCTCAATGCGAATCTGATCCCCGAACTTCATGAACTTTCCGGAGACCACCGTGTCGGCGTTCCCGAACTTCGCGATATTCGTAATCGTCGATGGATCCAGCTGCGATCCTGGCGTAATCCGCAAGTCCGAATAGATCTGATGCATGCGGTCTGGTGACACCACCCTCATGTGCGCGGATTGCCCGATCGCCGTGTTCAACATATCCGCCAGGTTCGTCCCCAGCGAATCTTGCGCTGCGTCTCCCGTAGCATTCTGAAACGGAAGAACCGCCAGCGACAATTCCGGCCCTTTGGCCTCGCTGGCACCGCTCCCGGAGCCCGAACGAATCACGCCAGACTTGAGCGCCCAGCCGCCGCCCACCACCGCGACCACCAGCGAGCCAATCGCCACCCACTTCCACGGCATCATCGGCTTCGGCGGAGAAGGAATCGGTATCGCCAGAGATGCCAGCGTGGGCCGCGACCCTTGATGCGCATCCAAATCGTTCAATATTTCTTGCGCGCTCTGGTAGCGGTGGTCCAGATCCCGTTCCAGGCACTTCGAAACGATGTCGCTCAATCCCTTGGGAATCGATGCATCCAATTCCGCCGCGGGAATCGCGCGCTCCTGGTTTCGCTTCAGCAGGCTGGCCATCGCCGTGTCGGCCTTGTAGGGAGTCTTGCCCGTCAGCAATTCGTAGAAAATCAGCCCGACCGCGAAAATGTCGGAACGCTGATCCAGCGTTTTCCCCATAGCCTGCTCGGGGGACATGTACTCGATGGTCCCGAGCAACGCGCCGGTTTGCGTCATGCCATCGCCTTGGATGGTGCGCGCCAGCCCAAAGTCCATCACCAGGATCCGGCCGCTCTTCGCCTCCTGCATGATGTTCTGAGGCTTCAGATCGCGGTGGATGACCCCGGCGCTATGGGCAGCATCCAGCGCCTTGCACACCTGCCGGATGATCTCAATCGCTCTATCGAACGGCAGCTTTCCATTCTCCACCAGAATCCGCCGAAGGTCCGACCCCTCGACAAACTCCATGGTGATGAACTTCACGCCATCCGCTTCGGACAAATCGTAGATGCGAATGACGTTCTTGTGCGTAACCTGGTGCGCCGTCAACAATTCCTGTTTGAAGCGCGCCAGTATCGACGGATTCGACGCCAGTTCCGGCCGGATCAGTTTCAGCGCAACGGTTCTCTCGACCTCGCGATCCAGTGCCTTATACACCGCTCCCATTCCGCCTTCGCCCAGCAGCAGAAGAATTTCGTAGCGGCCGCCGATTACGTCTCCCGGCTGAAGCACTGTCTCCTTCATATACAGACCGGAGACCGGGCGTGGACCGGAGCCTGGCGCCGGAGTGTACCGCGCAGGGGCCGGGGTGCCCGGAATGCTTTCGACAAACGTGGCGTCAGGATTCTCTACTTTTGTCGGGGGCTTGACCTGCGGAGCAGATGGAGGCGGCGGTGAGGGCGGTGCAACCGGCGCATCGGAGATGGTCGCACCTTCCAATGGATCCGGCGCATTGTTGGTGGCGCTGTCGCCTTTGGCCGGCACACCCACTCCATGGGAGCCGCCAATGCCGAGATTCTCTCGGCCGCCCTTCTTGTCCTTAGGATCTTCCATTCAACCTCAAACATGCCATGCGGTCACAAGCAGTCAAACATCGGTCTCGACCCGAATCGATATGCGGGTAAGTATAAACGAGTTACAGGCCGGAACCCAGTCTTTGAATCGAGTTCACTTGCGGAGATATAAAACTGCTCTTCGCGGTCTTCGCCTTAGGGCTTCTTCTTTTTCCCGCCCAACATGCCGCCGAGCTGGTTCACCACGTCCGAGGTGTTTCCGGCTTTGCCGCCAGCCAAGCCCGTGGCGATCCCTTGCACATTCCCAGCGCCGCCCGCGCAGGTCAATTCCGATTTCAGCAGGCTGGCCGTTGCGCCCCCGACGTCTGGAACGAATTGCGGGTTCGAAGTGGTCCCGTGGATCTGGAACGGCACCTTGATCCCGCCATCCTTGCAGCTGGCTCCGCCACCCATCACTTTGCCGAGACTCCCTCCGGCGGCGCCTCCTACCGCGCCAGCGGCATTCGATACCATCGCCGAACTCACCGTCGCCACGGCATTAAAGTTCAAATTGTTGCCCGAGTCGAGCGTCCCTCCGCCCACAACTGTGCCGAGCGTCGGCACCACCAGATTGAGATTCTCGATTTTCATGCCCGTCGGCGCCATGTGCACGTTGCTGGTTAGCTTTTCGATCTCCAGATCCTTGCCCGTCTTGATGCCCGCCAGCGAAGCCACGCCGGACATCTTCTGCCCCAAATCAAAACCAGACAGTTTGCCGTTGTACAGTCCGATCGTTCCGTCGGTCACCAGCTTGTTCGTCGGGCCGGTCACGTGCAGATTCGTACTCAGCGTGCCCGCCGTCAGCTTCGATCCGCTTGGCAGATTCACTCCCAGTGCCGGCAGGAAGGACTCCAGGTCCGTGGCCGGCAAACCCTGGCCATCAATCTTCATGTCGAGGACGAAATCATCCCCCGCCGATTTGTAGGTGCCGCTCAGATTCGACTTGGCGTTACCGATATTCAGCGTCGAAGGATTCAGCACCCCGCTGCCCGCCGCCAGATTGTAGAAGGTATCAAAGTTAATGATCGCCGGGACCCCGGAGGGCTTTCCGCCTTGTACCAGCACGGCTTTCGAAAGCGTCAGTTTACCTTTCGTGGCCATCTTGCCGCCTTCGCTCTTCAGGTTGGCGTCCATATCCACCAATCCCGCCAGCCCCAATGAAGGATCAAGGAATCCCGTCGACGCCAGATTCAGGCTGCTGATCGTCAGCTTTACGTCCTGTGGTGTGAGCGCCGCGTCCTGAGGATCAACCGGCCCGACTTTGCCATCCATTTTCATGGTGCCCCCGCCGGGCCCCTCCATCGAAAACGTAATCGGGGAATTATTCGTCGTGGCCACGTCGTGGGCCTTCAGGTTCACTTTCTTGTAGACCGTGCGCTTCTGCGAATTCGTGTTACCCAGCGTGATCTGCCCGTCTTCCAGATTCAGTTCCTTGATCGACACAGATTGCGAGCTGCCGCCACCTGAGCTGGGTTTCTTCTCCGCGGGCGCGGCGTTGCCGCTGCCGCCTATAGACGAAAAATTCCAGCGCCCGCTGGGATCCTTCAGCATCGTCACTTGTGGCTCAATCACGGTGATTTCCGTGACGTTCACTTGTTGCGAAAAGATCAGCGGAATCAGTTCCACGCCGACTTTCACCTTTTTCGCCGTCAGAAACGGGCTGGAGCTGAATTTCGGGTCGTCGCTGATCGAAAGATCATCAATTCCCAGCGATCCTCCAAGGATCGACAAGCTCAAATTTCCGAGTTGCACTTTCCGCCCGAGCGCCTCGCTAGCTTTTTGTTCAATCGTGGGGCGGAACTTGTTGACCGGAATAAGAAACGGCAGGATCACCAGGATCAGCAGCAGCGCAACCACGGCAATGGCGATCCACTTTAGCTTCTTACTCATGAGATTCCTCCGGAGGGGAAAGGCGAGGCGGCGCCAAACCACGATGATGGCGCGATGATATCACACCCTTTGAACCGAATCTCTCATGCCCAGGACGATTCGTAGTCGGGCCAGGCTTTCGGGAAACGCCCAACTCCAGCTTAGGGGGTCGAATCAGGTCGGTACTATACTGCATGTTATATTCTCGCTCTTGGGAATCCCCTCAAAGCACTAACACATTATATATAATACAGTTATAGCTACACTGGCATGTAGTGTGAATCAGTCCAATTTTCCAATTGGCTCCTCCACCCTTTACCTGTATTATAGTGCACACTCCTTTGCCTGACATGCGCTCATCCGTCGCATCCAAATCGCCACTCGCCTCGCGGGCATCTTCCGCTGCAAATGAACGCACCTTCCTTGCTACCCTGGGCACCCGCATCCGCGAATTGCGCAACCGCCGCAGCATGACCCGCAAAACCATGTCGCGAGAAGCGCACATTTCCGAACGACACCTGGCTCAAATCGAATCCGGTGAAGGCAACGTGTCGATTGCGTTGCTCTGCCGAATCACCGCCACGCTGGGCGTAACTCTCGTTGAGCTTTTTGAAACTCGCCCCTCGAATCCCGAAAAACAAATGCTCGCGAGACTCCTCGAGCGCCTCCCCGCCGCGCGCCTCAAAGACGCCCTCTCACGAATCGAGAGCGAGTTCGCGCCTCAAGAATCCGAACGCCGCCGGCGTATCGCTCTGATCGGACTTCGTGGCGCCGGCAAATCCACACTCGGCTCCCGCTTGGGCCACGAAACCGCCACGCCGTTCATCGAACTCGACGCCGAAATCGAAAAGGAAACCGGCATGTACTTGGCGGATATCTTTTCGCTCTATGGCCAGGGCGGCTATCGTTCCATCGAACACCGCGTTCTGGAGCGCACTCTCCGCGAAAGTCCGTCCGCGATTCTCTCCGTCGGCGGTGGCATCGTCTCCGAACGCGACACCTACGATCTTCTGCTCTCCCGGTGCTACACCGTTTGGATTAAGGCTCAACCCGAGGAACATATGGCGCGCGTGATGGCGCAAGGCGATTTCCGCGCCATGGCGGGCAACGACCAGGCCATGGAAGATCTGCGCCGGATTCTCGTCGCGCGTGAACCTCTCTATCGCCAGGCCGACGCGCAGCTCGACACCTCGGCCAGCACCGTCGACGCCAGTTTCGCAAAACTTAAAACCATGATCGATTCTGCATGCCCGTAGGAGGACCTGTGGACGTTTCCACCGCTTCGGACACGAAGGAGAAACTCGGCTCCGTCGACTACCGGACCGATCCTTCCCAGTACAAACACTGGCGCCTCTCCTTCGATCCGCCGCTCGCCACGCTCACCATGGACGTGGCCGAGGACGGCGGCATCCGGCCCGGCTACAAACTGAAATTGAATTCCTACGATCTGGGCGTGGATATTGAACTATACGACGCCTTGCAACGCATCCGCTTCGAGCATCCCGAGATCCGCTCTGTGATTGTCACCAGCGCAAAGAACCGTGTCTTCTGCTCCGGGGCGAACATTTACATGCTCGGCCTTTCCTCTCACGCCTGGAAAGTGAACTTCTGCAAATTCACCAATGAAACGCGTAACGGCATTGAGGACTCCAGTGCGCATTCCGGGCTCAAGTTTCTCGCCGCTTGCAATGGCACAACCGCCGGCGGCGGCTACGAACTCGCACTTGCCTGCGACGAAATCTTCCTCATCGACGACCGTTCTTCCGCCGTCAGCCTCCCGGAACTTCCCCTGCTCGGAGTTCTCCCCGGCACCGGCGGCCTCACGCGCGTCACTGACAAGCGAAAAGTGCGCCGCGACCTCGCCGACATTTTCTGCACAAACTCCGACGGTATCCGTGGCCAGCGCGCCAAGGATTGGAGGCTGGTCGACCAGATCGTCAAGCCGCAGCAATTTTCCGACGAAGTGAAAAAGCGCGCGCGCGAACTGGCGGCGCAAAGTGACCGGCCCGGCGCGGACGCTGGCATCGCTCTCTCCCCGCTCAAACGCACCGTCGATGATTCCGGCCTACGCTACGAGTCTGTCGATGTGCAGGTGAATCGTGAAGCTCGCCTCGCCACAATCACCGTCAGCGCTCCCGCCCATGCCGCCGCGTTATCCGCTGCAGAGGCGCGGCAGTCGGGCGTTGCCTGGTGGCCCTTACAGATGGCTCGTGAGTTCGACGATGCCATCCTCACTCTTCGCACCAGCGAACTGGAACTCGGTCTTTGGATATTCAAAACAGCCGGCAATCCAAAGGCAGTGCTGGCCTACGACGAATTCGTCCTGGCCCATCAAGACGACTGGTTCATCCGCGAAGTGCTCGGCATGATGCGCCGCACCTTTGCGCGCATCGATGTCACTTCTCGCTCCGTTTTCTCGATCATCGAACCGGGCTCCTGTTTCGCCGGCACACTGTTCGAACTGGCTCTCGCGTCTGACAGGACTTATATGCGCGACAGCGAAGAAGGCGACAGCGTGGCCAACATCACCCTGTCGAAAATGAATTTCGGACATCTTCCCATGGTCAATCACCTCAGCCGGCTCGAAGCGCGGTTTTATCAGGACACCCCGACCATCGAATCACTCCGCGGCAGTGTTGGCGTACCCTTGACGCCGCGCCAAGCTTTGGAGGCAGGCCTCGTCACCGCGGCGCCCGACGACCTGGATTGGGAAGATGAAATCCGTCAGGCCATCGAATCGCGCACTGCACAGTCGCCGGACGCACTTACCGGGCTCGAGGCAAATCTGCGTTTTGGTGGAAGTGAAACTCTGGAATCCAGAATCTTCGGCCGTTTATCCGCCTGGCAAAACTGGATTTTCAACCGCCCCAATGCCGTGGGTTCGAATGGGGCGCTCAAAGTCTATGGCACCGGCGCGCCGGTAAAGTTCGACTGGGAACGAGTCTAGGAGTTATCGCCGTCCCTGCCAGCGGTTTCATGTGCAAAGCAGCCAGTAAGGGTCAGCGCTACTGGGAAAAATGAAGAGAAGTATTGCCGGCTTCTGAGAGGGAATCATGATTGACTACACGGATCGTATTCCAAATAACGTGGACTTGGGCCGAGACCGCGTCCTCCAGCGCGCGCTGGAACACTGGCAGCCCGCCTATCTCAACTGGTGGTACGACATGGGTCCCACCGAAAGCCACAGCTACGACGTCTACCTTCGCACCGCCATCAGCGTCGAACCCGATGGCTGGGCGCAATTCGGCTACGTCAAGATGCCCGAGTACCGCTGGGGAGTTTTTCTCCAGCCGCGCGATGAAGCCCGCCAGGTGAATTTCGGCACCCACAAGGGCCAGCCCGCCTGGCAGGAAGTTCCTGGCGAGTATCGCTCGGCATTGCGCCGCATCATCGTCACGCAGGGCGACACGGAGCCGGCCTCTGTCGAGCAACAGAAGATGCTCGGCCTCTCCTGCCCCTCTCTCTACGATCTGCGCAACATTTTCCAGGTCAACGTGGAAGAAGGCCGCCACCTCTGGGCCATGGTTTACCTCCTTCACCGCTATTTCGGCCGTGACGGCCGCGAAGAAGCGGAATCTCTGCTCGCCCGCCGCTCGGGCGACGAAGATAATCCGCGCATCCTCGGCGCCTTCAACGAACCCACTCCCGATTGGCTGGCGTTCTATATGTTCACGTTCTTCACCGATCGTGACGGCAAGTTCCAGCTCTGCGCTCTCGCCGAATCCGGCTTCGATCCCCTCTCCCGCACTTGCCGCTTCATGCTCACGGAAGAAGCTCATCACATGTTCGTCGGCGAAACCGGAGTCGGCCGCATCATCCAGCGCACCTGCGAGGTCATAAACCAGCACAAGATTGAAGATCCTTCCGACGTCCGCTCGCAGGGCGTTATCGATCTGCAGACCATCCAGCGCTATCTGAATTTCCACTACAGCGTCACGCTCGATCTCTATGGCTCCGACGTCTCTTCCAACGCCGCTAACTACTTCACCAGCGGGCTCAAAGGCCGCTTCCGCGAAACCAAGCTCGAAGATGATCACGTTTTGACCGGCGCCACTTATCCCGTGTCCGAAGTCATCGGCGGCAAGATCATCAGCAAGGAAGTGCCCGCGCTGACCGCGCTCAACGAACGACTTCGCGACGACTACGTCGAAGAAATCAAGGATGGTGTCGCCCGCTGGCAGCGCGTCATCGATGCCGCCGGCGTCCCCTTCAAACTGACGTTGCCGCACAAGGGTTTCCACCGCGCCATCGGCAATTTTGCCGGTCACCACATTACTCCCGACGGCCTGGTCGTTTCCGAAGACGCCTGGAAGCAGCGCCAGTACGAATGGCTCCCCAGCGAAGCTGATTACAAGTACGTGCAATCCCTGATGTGCGGCCGCGTCGCCGAACCCGGCAAATTCGCCAACTGGATCGCTCCGCCCCTTCGCGGCATCAACAACCAGCCCCTCAACTTCGAATACGTCCGCTTCAACTGAGGTTCCCACGAGTATTTGCTGGCGTTGATTCGTTCCATTAAGCACGCAGCGTAGCAGTCGATTGATCCTTAGACAGAGCAATTCGTGATGGCAGTCACGGCCGAACGCTCTTCCATCTTGGAAAGCTCACCCGCAGCCTAACTCATGTGCAATTTCAAGCACCCTCTAGTTGCGTAACTTATTGATACAACAAGAGATAGTGGTGTTCGTTTTGTAATATATCCCTTTCGCATCCCGGTAACGAGCTAGCCCTCACCGGTCAACAGCCACTCGATCGACTTCCCAAACTCGCGACTAATCGCGAGCAGAACCTGTGCCCCAACCTCGCCCTCTCCTTGTTCGATGGTGGAGAGGTAACCTTGGCTCACTCCAACCCGGTCTGCAAATTCCGCTTGAGTCAGGTCGAATCCTCGTAGTTCCCTGACCCTCCGTCCAACTTTCTTCCAATCGACAGAGTAGTGCTTGGCCTGCGAATTTCTTCTTGACATAATATAGTCATATCTATAAATTATAGCTATGACATTGCCCTCGTCATGGGGTTCTGCAAACCCTGTGTAGGCAACACAATTTACTCCACTTTGGCCCGGGCGCCGGTAGAAGTGAAAAACAATTGTCGTTTGCCCACACAGACTTGCAAGCGGTCGTGTCAAGGCTACTACATAGGGAGGGCCCGTGAAAAAGAAAACAATTAGTGCTCGATCGAACGTTAGGCTTGCGCGTCAGCTCTGGGGCCATTTCTCCGGGGTTGCTTCCTCGTCTCTCCGGGATCTGACTGAGAAATATTCTCTCTCCGTCGCTGCTGGTGACCTTCAGCTTCTGGATGGTCGCTGGTATGTGACTCACTCCGGACTGCTGCAACTCGCTGCCCGGAGAAGATGCCGTGGCATCAAGACGAGCCTTCAAGATCGGTCTTCGGACGCCCTCGCTAGTCGATGGGTTTTTAAGGCCACGGTCTACAAATCATCGAGCTCTAATGGTTTTGTCGGCTACGGTGATGCCGACCCAACGAACGTGTCTTCGGCCGTCCGAGGTGCCGAATTGCGCATTGCCGAGACTCGGGCGGTCAATCGCGCACTTCGCAAGGCTTATGGAATTGGCATCTGTTCCGTCGAGGAGTTGGGTTCGCTTACGGGCTCTTCCACTCCTTCTAGGAGTTACGAGCGGCCAGCTACTCCCCCGCCC
>Ga0335077_10010039_pt1 | contig 11766 bp, 13 predicted proteins | sample Lox_Sample_31_FD_207151 | JGI IMG/M metagenome (GOLD analysis project Ga0335077, IMG submission 207151) | Soil microbial communities from Loxahatchee National Wildlife Refuge, Florida, United States - Lox_Sample_3.1 | ecosystem: Environmental > Terrestrial > Soil > Wetlands | place: USA...
GAAATGGGCGGCGACGTTGACGGCTTCCTGGCCGGTCGCGGCATCGAGCACGAGCAAAATCTCCTGCGGCTTGACCAGGTCGCGCAGGCGGACGAGTTCCTGTACCAGCGGCTCGTCAATCTGCAAACGGCCGGCGGTGTCAAAAATCAAAAAATTGCGGTTTTTGGCCTTCGCAAAGTCGAGCGCTTCGCGGGCAATTTTCAAAACGTCCGTTTCACCGCGCTTCACAAACACCGGCAGTTCAAGTTGTTTGCCGAGCGTTTCAAGTTGGTCCATGGCCGCCGGGCGGTTTGCGTCTGCGGCGACGAGCAACGGCTGGCGCCCCTGTTTTTGGAGCAGCCGCGCCAGCTTGCCGCTCGATGTGGTTTTGCCGGAACCATGCAGACCGATCATCAGGAGGCAATTTGGATTGCCGCTCAAATTCAGTCCCGCGTTTTGCGCGCCGAGCAATTCGACGAGTTCGTCGTGGATGATTTTGATGATTTGCTGGCCGGGCTGGATGCTCTGGACGACCTCCGCGCCGAGGGACTTGATTTTGACGCGCTCGATGAAATCGCGGGCGACCTTGAAATTCACATCGGCCTCCAACAACGCCATGCGGACTTCGCGCAGGGAATCGGCCACGTTGGCCTCGGAAATTTTCCCGAGGCCGCGCAGGTTGCGGAAGGCGTTCTGGAGTTTGCCGCTTAACGAATCGAACATTCTTTTATTTTAACTCAGAGACGCAGAGACGCGGAGAAAAATTTTCCAGAAAACATTTCGCGTGAAGAGCGCGACGGTTGCGAAGGAAACCAAGGTTTTTACTTCATTTTTCTTCGCGGCCCTCGCGCGGGCAAGATTTTCAATAAACCTTCCGCAGGTTGGACGGCAGGATGTTCAGTTCGGACCGATATTTGGCCACGGTGCGGCGCGCGATGCTGATGCCTTTGTCGCCGAGCATTTTTACGACTTCCTGATCCGACAACGGCTTGGTGGGTTCCTCGTTCTTGAAGATTTCAGCTATCATGTCCTTGACGCTGGTATTGGACACGCCGTCACCGGTCGCGGTTTGCAGGCCGGCGGTGAAGAAAAATTTCATCTCGAACACGCCCTGCGGCGTCTGCATGTATTTGGCGGAAACGGCGCGGCTCACGGTGGTTTCATGCACGCCGACCACGTCGGCCACCTGCGCCATGGTCATCGGCCGCAAATGGGCGACACCTTTTTCCATGAAGTCGCGCTGGCGTTTTACAATTTCCTTGGCGATGTTCAAAATCGTCTGCTGGCGCTGGTGCAGGCTCTTAATAAGAAATTTCCCGGCGCGGATTTTTTCGCGGATATAATTTTTCACCTCGGGGGAATTGTCGCCCGACGACATGAGGTCCTTGTAAACGTTGCTGATGCGCAAATGGGGGATGTGTTCATCGTTGGTGGTCACCAGAAAATCGTGACCTGCCTTTTGGACGAATACTTCGGGTAAAACGTAGTGGTCGGTGTCCGGCAAAAAGGCCCGGCCCGGCCTCGGCTCCAGCCGGGCGATGCGGCCAAGGGCATTCTGGACTTCCTCCACGGTGTGGCCGGTGCCCCGGGCGATTTCCGGGATGCGCCGTTTGCCGAGCGCGTCCATGAAATCGCGCACGATGCGATATTCGAGGGAACCCTGCCGGCCGGCGCGCTCCAGTTGCAGCACGAGGCATTCGCGCAAATCGAGCGCGCCGACCCCCGGCGGGTCAAAGGTCTGGATGACTCTCAACACCTCGGAAATTTTTTCTGGCGGCAGGTTTGTGGTGGCGGCCATTTCCTCCACCGTCGCCTTGAGATAACCATAGTCGTCAATATTGCCGATGATCAATTCCGCGATGTGGCGTTGTTCCTCGTTCAAATCCGTCTCGCGCACCTGATCCATCAGGACCTGCGCCAGCGTAGTGCCCGCCGCCAGTGAATCGAACATAAACTGGCGTTTTTCCTCCTCCTCGGCGGACTGGCGGATGGGAATGTTGGTTTGCGCAAAATGATCGCGCCACTCCTGATCCAACTGGACCAGACGGTCGAATTCCGCCTGAAAATCGTCCACGACGGCATCGCCGGCTTCGCCATGTTTCAACAGCGTGGTATCGCTTAACAGGGTGGTATCAGCGACAACGTCGCCGGACGATTCCGGGTGATGACCGGCCGGCGTGTCGTTTCCATCCTCGTCTGCCGCCAATTGGTCGTTGACCTCGGGTTCGGGGGATGACACCTCTTCCAGCACGGGGTTTTGCTGCAATTCCTGCTCGACCAACGCCTTCAATTCCAAGGTCGGCGCCTGCAGCAACGCCAGCGATTGCTGGAGTTGAGGCGCCAACACCAGGGATTGGGTGAGGCGGGCTGATAGTTGTAAACTCTGCACCATCGGCATTTTTAGTTTAGCTCAGTTTCGGCAAAGCACAAGCAAAAATGGCATGACATTCGCTGCGCCCCATGGAATTTTGTCTAAAAACTGGATTTTCCCGCCGTTTAAATCCATCTTTCCAGTATGAAATTGATTCTTTCGACGCACAACGTCACCCTGACCAAGGCCCTCGAAGATCACGTGCTCAGCCGGCTGCAAAAGCTCGATCATTTTAACCAACGCGCCGTTGACGCCCGGGTCACGCTGGAGCACGACCACACGCGCGCGCCGGAAAAACAATTCAGTTGTTCCCTGCGCCTGGGTGTGCGCGGGCCGGACCTGTTTGCCGAAGATCGCGAAAGCGACCTGTATGCGGCCATTGACCGGGTAACGCAGAAAATCGAACAGCAGATTCGGAAACGGCGCAGCAAACGAAAGGCGAAAAAACGCCAGGTCGCCGCCCGCACCAAATCCCGCCGCCAGGAATCCGCTTTTTGATGATTCTTCGCGCCCGAACGATTCTGCCCATTTCCCGGCCGCCCGTTAAAAACGGCGCCGTGCGTATCGCGGGCAACCGCATTCGCGCCATCGGTCCGTGGTCCGATTTGAAATCAGAGAACGGGGAGGACATTTTTGACCTGGGGGAAGTGGTTTTGCTGCCCGGCCTCGTCAACGCTCATTGTCATCTCGACTACACCGACATGGCAGGCGAGCTGCCATCGCCCAAAACCTTTACCGACTGGATTCCCCTCATCACCGCCGCGAAAACGGCGTGGAGTTATTCCGACTACGCGCACTCGTGGCTGTGTGGGGCGTACATGCTGTTGCGCCATGGCACCACGGCCGTCGCGGACATCGAAGCCATGCCTGATCTCCTGCCGGATGTCTGGGACGCCACGCCCCTGCGGGTTTTTTCCTTTCTCGAAATGACCGGCATCCGCGCCCGGCGGGAGCCGGAGGAAATCCTGCGGGAAGCGGTTGAAAAAATTGAGTCGCTGGCCCATGCACGCAGTTCAGCTTCGCTTTCACCTCATGCCCCCTACTCCACCCTGCCGGAACTGCTGCGCAACAGCGCCCGGGTTGCGCGCGAACGCCGGTGGCGGCTTTGCACGCACGTCGCCGAATCCAGGGAAGAATTTGAAATGTTCACACGTGCGGCCGGTGCGATGTATGATTGGCTCAAGCGGAATTTTCGCGACATGAGCGATTGCGGGCTTGGCTCGCCGGTCGAACACCTTGCCCGCAACAAAATGCTCGGCAAAAATTTAATCGTCGTTCACGCCAATGTGCTGGCGCGCGGCGATGCCGCCCTGCTCGGCCAACACCGTGTCAGCGTCGTTCATTGCCCGCGCAGCCATGCCTATTTTCGCCACCCGCCATTCAGGCGCAAACGGCTGGCCAATGCCAGCGTCAACCTTTGTCTCGGCACCGACAGCCTTGCTACCGTTCGCCAGGTTGGAAAGCAAAAACCCGAATTGAACATGTTCGAGGAAATGCGCGCCCTGGCCGCCAATGACAAAACAATTCCCCCGGCGGAAATCCTGCGCATGGCCACCGTCAACGGAGCACGGGCGCTGGGACTGAGCGGACAAATCGGCGAACTTTCTCCAGACAGCTTCGCTGATCTGATTGTGATTCCGACCACCGACAAAAACGAAGATGTTCATGAAACTGTACTTGCGCATACTGGTCCCGTGCCGGGAAGCATGATTGACGGGCGCTGGGCGGTTCCGCTGAAATGATTTGAAATCCACGAAACCCGTGGTGATGGCAACGCGGAGCGTGGACAACTTTGTCCGCAAGTTCACGCAGCAGGCGTGTAGGCGGACATGGCTGTCTGTGCTGCCGCTTTGAAAAATTGCAACTCGTGAATTTTGTTCGACGATCGACATTCCACCCGCTTTTTGCTCGTAAATCGCGAATCGCAAATTGTAAATTCAGGTGTGATTTCTTTCGAAGCAGACTTGAGCCAGCGCCTGGCCGGCATCCGCAACCAGGGGCTGTTCCGCAAGTTGCGCCGCGTGGATTCGCCGCAAGGGACGCGCCTCCGAATCGGTGGTCAAACGTTGCTGAATTTTTCGTCGAACGATTACCTCGGCCTCGCCAATGAACCCCGGCTCAAGGAAGCCGCCATCAAAGCCGTGGAAAAATTCGGCGCCGGTTCGGGTGCGTCACGCCTGATTTGCGGTTCGCTGGCGCCCCATCACGAATTGGAAGAAACGCTGGCACATTTCAAAGGCATCGAAGCCGCGTTGAGTTTCTCGTCCGGCTACGCCACGGCGGTCGGGACCATCTGTGCGCTGCTCGACAAGCATGACATCATCATTTTGGACAAACTGGTTCACGCCTGCATCGTGGACGCCGCCCGGCTTAGTGGCGCAACCATCCGCGTTTTTGCCCACAACGATTTGGCCGATCTGAAAGCCAAGCTCAAATGGGCTGAAAAAGTCCAAAGTCCAAAGTCCAGAGTCCAAAATGCTGCGTGTACCCTCATCGTGACGGAAAGCCTTTTCTCAATGGACGGCGACGCTGCGCCATTGCGGGAAATCGTTGCGCTCAAGGAAAAATATGGCGCCTGGCTCATGGTGGACGAAGCCCACGCGACCGGGCTTTATGGAAAAAACCGCCGTGGTCTCGCGGAAGAACTGGGCGTGGGCGGCCAGATTGAGATTCAAATGGGCACGCTCGGCAAGGCCCTCGGCGCGAGCGGAGGTTACATTTGCGGTTCCCGGACACTGATTGATTTTCTCATCAACCGCGCGCGGAGTTTTATTTTTTCCACCGCGCCGGTTCCTGCCGCTGCCGCCGCCGCAACCGCGGGAATTTGTTTTGTGCAATCCGCCGATGGTCAAATGCGGCGGAAAACGCTTTGGACAAAGGTCAGCGAATTGCAATCGGCAATCGCCAATTGGCAATCGAAAATTCCAAGTGCCATCATCCCGCTCGTCATCGGCGACGAAACTAAAGCGGTTGAAGCCGCCACCGCCTTGCGCGCGCGGGGGATTTTCGTTCCCGCCATTCGTTATCCAACCGTCGCGCGCGGTCAAGCGCGCCTGCGGATAACGTTGACGGCAGCTCACGCCACAGAGGAAATCAACCAACTCACCGCCGCACTGGAACAAATCGTAAATCGTAAATCGTAAATCAAAAAATCGAATGCACTGGCTCGCTCAACTGGATCATCGGTTTCTTTGGCATCCCTTCACGCAAATGCGCGACTGGCTCCGGCGCGAGCCGATTGTGATTGTGGAAGGCAAAGGCGCGGTTTTGCGTAACGTTCATGGCCGCGAATATCTCGATGCCAATTCCTCCATTTGGACCAATCTACACGGGCACAATCATCCAAAGATTAATGCTGCCATCCAACGGCAACTTGCAAAAATCGCGCACAGCTCGGCGCTCGGTTTGGCCAACGAACCGGCATCGTTGCTCGCTGAAAAACTGGTAAAACTCACCAACGCAGGAGTGGTGAGGCGAGCGTTCTCACGAGCCGGCTCGTCAGCAGCCTTACCCCGCCTGAACAAGGTTTTCTTCAGCGATGACGGCTCGACCGCGCTGGAGGTTGCGCTCAAACTAGCCTATGAATTCACCCGGCGCTCCGGTCGAAGCAAACGACCCAAATTTCTTTCGCTCGAAGGCGCGTATCACGGTGACACCGTCGGCGCGGTTGCGCTTGGCCACATTGATTTGTTTCACCAGAATTACTCCGGGCTGCTGTTCCAGACGGACAAGGTCATGGCGCCATATTGCTATCGTTGTCCGTTCAACCGCGCAAAGCCCGAACGCGCCGACGCGCGCGTATATCGCAAGTGCCACTGGGAATGTGTCGGCAAGGTCGAACGGAGATTTTCCGCGCAGAAAAAAAAAGGAAATCCCTACGCGGCGTTTGTGTTCGAGCCGTTGATGCAAGGCGCGGCGGGCATGATTCCACAGCCGCCGGGCTGGTTGCGCCAGACCGCCGAAATTGCCAGAGCACACGGCGCGGTACTCATCGCCGATGAGGTAATGACGGGCTTCGGGAGAACGGGGCTTGAAGCAGCGGTCCTAGACCGCCGCACTTCTCAGAATAATTTCAGCGGCGGTCATAGACCGCCGCTACAACCAAATTTATTTGCTTCGCATCACGAAGGCGTGCAGCCGGATTTTCTGTGTTTGGCCAAGGGTTTGACCGGCGGCTATCTGCCCATGGCTGCGACCTTGATGACCCAGGAAATTTTCGACGTTTTTCTTGGCAAATACGAGGAGTTTAAAACTTTTTTCCATGGTCACAGTTATACCGCCAATCAACTGGGCGCGGCGGCAGCGCTGGCGAGCCTGGAAATTTTGCAAAGTCAAAAATCCATCCATTCGCGACAAGCGCTCGAAAATATTCTGCGCGAAGAACTGCAAGCCCTTTGGTCGTTACCGAACGTCGGCGACGTCCGGCAAGTCGGCTTGATCGCCGGAATTGAGCTGGTGAAAAACTGGCGGACGCGCGAGCCGTTCGCGTCGCGCAAGCGTGCCGGCATCCGCGTCTGCGAGGCGATGGCCATACGCGGCGTCCTGACGCGACCCGTTGGCAACGTGATTGTCCTGATGCCGCCATATTGTGCAACCCGCGCACAAATCCGGCGCATGGTTGCCGCTTTAGGCAACAGTGTGCGAACAGCGTTACGTGGCTGACCTTTGAATCAACTTGCTTGAACCGGTCCCAGGGGCAGCACGGTGTGGCGCGCCAGTTCGTTGAGCACTTGGGCCAGCCCCGCGTACATCGCGGACAGGCCGCAGACAATTCCTTCGTAGCCGGTGAAGTGTTTGAAACCGAGGCCGACACCGCCGATTTCGTCATAGGCCAGCAGGAAGAACAAAATCGCCAGCGAGAGAAAGACGAATTGCAGGGCGCGATTTAGTCGCAGCGTGCCGATGAACATGACTCCGGTGAAGACACCCCAGCAGGCGAGATAGGCGGCCATGGCGTTTTCGTCAGGCGCGGCGCTGAGGCCCATTTTGGGCAGAACAATCAGCCCCACCAGTGTGAGCCAGAACAAACCGTAGGAAGAGAACGCCGTGGTCCCGAACGTATTGTTCTTTTTCCATTCCATGGCACCAGCAATAATCTGGGCGGCGCCACCATAGAAAATTCCCATGGCCAGAACCATGCTGTTGAGTTCGTACAAGCCGGCGGTGTGCAGGTTGAGCAGCACGGTCGTCATGCCGAAGCCAAGCAGTCCCAGCGGAGCTGGATTGGCAGTGGCGTCTTTCATTTGTATCGTGTTTGATTCTATCATAGGTTGTCTTTTTGATATGATTTAACGGAGTTCGGCGGGTTGATTACTCTTTCTTAGAATTCCGGTCAAGTTCCGTTGGAATTTCGCTGAAACTAAAAACCTGCTCATCCGTCTCAAAGATTGTATGCTTATGGCGCAATTGGTTTATAATAAGCTTGTGTTAAACAAGCGTGCCGAGAAAGGGCCGGGCGAGTCGCTAATCCAGAGCGCGAAAAAACCGCGCGACATGCGGCTGGATGCCCTCCGGGGTTACTTTCTGATACTCATGGCGGCAGTGCATGTACCCACGCCGGTATCGCACGCATTGCAAGAACCACTGGGTTTCAACGGCGCAGCGGAAGGTTTCATTTTTCTCAGTGCCTGTCTGGCCGGTTTGGTTTACGGGAAAACCTACTGGCAGTCGGGCTGGCAGGCCATGTCCCACCGTATCTGGCCTCGCACCGGGTGGATTTATTTTGTCCATCTGGCGGTGTTGCTGCCCATCGTGCTGGTGGCGTGGGTATTTGCCGGCCAGGTTGTGCCGCTGGCCAATCATTTCCATGATTTTCTTGTCCATCCCTGGGGTGCTTTGGCACTGATGCCGTTGCTGCTGCACCAGCCACCGCTCTTCGATATTCTGCCCCTTTACGTCATTTATCTTGGCTTGACGCCTTTCGTGCTGGCGATTGCGCGCCGTTGGCATTGGGGAATTGTGTTGACGGTTTCCGGATTGGTCTGGCTCGCCGCCCAATGCAAACTGGATGTCCGCTTCATCGGCGATTCATCACAATGGCTTCCTTTGCGGCTGGGCTCATTTGATCTGCTCGCTTGGCAGTTTCTCTGGGTCTGCGGGGTGGCCCTCGGAGAAACCTCGCTGCGTCACCCTCTGGTCAAGTCCCGGTACCGTATCGGCTTGGCCGCACTGGCCTCAGTCATCGTTTTGGTGGGAATACTGACGCGGCACGGACTTTGGCCTCAGGCATGGTGGACCCCTCAGGTCTATCTCTGGTTGGACAAATGGACGTTGGGACCACTGCGGTTGCTTAACTTTGCAGCTTGGAGCGGCTTGTTGCTGGCATGGAACCCGCATCCGTCAGCCCGCGTGCTGGCGGTGCCGGCACTTTTGGGGCGGCATTCACTGGCCGTATTCGCCCTCCATCTGCCGTTGGTCATTGCGGCGACCACTGCCATCCAAATGTTTGCCCTCTCCAACACGGCGCAAACGATCATCGGCCTCCTGGTCATCGCCCTGCTCTTCCCCTGGGCGGCCTGGCTCGACCACAACAGCCGGCGAGCTGCTCAAACCGCAAAATCTCCCACGAATGTTCCCGTCAAACCTTCGTTTCCGCCAATGCCAGCAGCCGGTTGAACTGTCCGTCGGTGACCGGCATCACCGACAAGCGGGATTGTTTGACCAGCGCCATTTCCTTCAGAATCCTGTCGGCTTTGATTTGTGCGAGCGCAACCGGCTCCGCCAGCGCTTTGACGGGCACCAGATCAACCGCCGACCAGTCGCCCTCGGTGGCTGTGGGATCGGGATAAGCTTGCTGGGCAACGCGGGCGAGACCAACGACGGATTTGCCCTCGCCGCTGTGATAAAAGAAAACGAGGTCACCGGATTTCATGGCGCGCAGATGGTTACGGGCCTGAAAATTGCGCACGCCCGTCCACGCAGTGCGACCATCTTTCACAAAGGTTGACCACGAATAATCCTCGGGTTCCTGCTTCACCAGCCAGTAGTTCATTTACGATTTAAGATTTACGATTTACGATGACGCCATGAGTTTGGCCGACAACCTTGCTGTTGTTCAACAACGGATTGCGGCGGCCGGCGCACGCGGAGGCCGCGATCCAGGCTCAATCACCCTGCTGGCGGTCACCAAGAGCCAGCCGCCGGAAATGGTTCGCGCGGCGGCGGATTGCGGCCAAATCCTTTTCGGTGAAAACAAGGTGCAGGAGGCGAAAGCGAAAATCCCGCTGTGCCCAAGCAGGTTGCGCTGGCATTTCATTGGTCATTTGCAGTCAAATAAATGCCGTGACGCGGTGGAGTGGTTTGAAATGATCCAGAGCGTGGACAGCCTGCCGCTGGCGCAGGAAATCAGCAAGCGCGCCGGACAAGCGGCCAAGACCATGCCGATCCTGCTGGAGGTCAACGTTGCGGGCGAAGCCAGCAAGTTTGGCTACCAACCGGAGCAATTGCTGGCCGAGTTGAAGGAAATCAACGCGCTGCCGCGAATTGAAATTCACGGCTTGATGACCGTGCCGCCGTGGTCGGAGGAACCGGAAAAAACGCAGCCGTATTTCCGCCGATTGCGCGAGTTGAAACTGGAATGCGAACAAATGCTCGGTGCTCCCCTGCCCCATTTAAGCATGGGCATGAGCGGCGATTTTGAGGTGGCGATTGAAGAAGGCGCGACCATCGTCCGCATCGGCACGGCGTTGTTCGGTCCGCGTCCCACCGCCAAAATGCGCGCAACAACGGAATGAATTTTGCTGCAATTCCCGCCGGAGACCCTATCTTTGCAACAATGACTATCGAGACGTACAAACGGGAAATCGCCGAAGCCGTCAAGGTTTACGAGCGCTACATTGTGTGCATTGACAAGACGCCGGAGGATTTTGAGGCGTCGCTCAACTCGCTGATGACCAAGGCCATCAAGGCTTACGAAAATCGCGGGGAAGGGTTGCGTCACGGTATCGCGCTCGACAAGCAGGTGACTATTATTCTGAGTCAAAGCGACGAAGCCCGGCCGTTGTGTGGCATTTATTTCAACCTCCATTCGCCGTATCGAAAAAGCGCGCTGCCGAAAACGGTGAAGTCATTCAGCGACAAACCGCAGGATTAAAACCGCAAGCCGGGTGCCTATTGGTCGCGCACTTCATCGCCGACCTGGGCCGTTCCGGTAACGAGATCAGCCACGATGTCGTTGTCACGCTGTGGACCGGTGACTTTGACCTCGCCCACTTTCAAACCGGCGCGATACAGAAACAGGGTTTGGTCCATGTTTGGCATCCGGCCGACGGGGAAACTGAGGACGGCGAAGCGCCCAGTAGAATTATAGGCAGCGACCCTGGCCGTGAGCGAATTGTCCGGCGTCACAATGGGATTAAACGTGGCAGGGGGAGTGGCGGGCGCCAAATAAGCGCTGGTTGGTGCCGGTGTCACCGGTTTGTTCCGGTGATGAAAAAGGGCGCAGCCATTCGCCAGCAGCACCACCAGCAGCAAAGTACACAGTCGGCAAATCTTCATGGCGACAGTTAAGCGCGCGGCGGCGCGCAGGTCAATTCACGATTCGGTAATGACGGTGTCATTGTGTTCATAGGCTGGCGCACAGCAGCACAGCCATCGCAATGTCTCCTGGCCCGTGTTCCAAAGCTTGTGTTTCCGGCCGGGTGAAATCGCAATGGCGTCGCCCACCTTCACTTCGCGGGTTTCACCTTCAACGCGAATCCGCCCCGTGCCCTGTGTGATGTAGTAAATCTCCTCGGCTTTGACGTGATAATGTTCCTGCGTGCTGCCGTTGGCCGGCAGGCGCGCCTCCGCAAGGCTCTGATGACGTATGACTGAATTACGATGCGCAAGCAGTTCACGGATTTCCGAGCCGTCCCTGGTGATGAACGCCGGGACTTCATTCAAGTTTTTTACGTCCATGCAGAGATTGAATCATTTTTACAACCGGCGGAAAATGAAATTTATTTGACCGTTGCTGCCGGCAGCTTAATTTGCCGGCATGGGGCATTCACCCGGTTTTCTCAAACTTGTAAACGATGCCAGGACGCGCGTCCGCGAAATCTCCATTGAACAGACGCGCGTGCGGCTGAAAGAAAATTCCAAGGCGGTTTTAATGGACGTGCGCGAGGATCGCGAATGGCAAAAAGAACATGCCGTCGAATCCGTCCATCTGGGCAAGGGAATTTGGGAGCGTGACCTGGAGAAGATGTTTCCCGATCCGGACACGGAAATTATCATGTACTGCGGCGGCGGCTACCGGTCGGTACTCACTTGTGATGCGGCGCAAAAAATGGGTTATCGCAAGGTCCACTCGCTCGCCGGCAGTTACAAGGCGATGGTCCAATCCAACTGGCCAATGAAAAAGGGCTGACCGCCCTGATCGCCCCAAATTGGCGCTGGAGATTAAATAAGTGGCTAATAATTGGCTAAATAGGTTA
>Ga0335077_10010040_pt1 | contig 11765 bp, 11 predicted proteins | sample Lox_Sample_31_FD_207151 | JGI IMG/M metagenome (GOLD analysis project Ga0335077, IMG submission 207151) | Soil microbial communities from Loxahatchee National Wildlife Refuge, Florida, United States - Lox_Sample_3.1 | ecosystem: Environmental > Terrestrial > Soil > Wetlands | place: USA...
TTCTCATTTTTTATATTTTAAATTATCGGGGTTTTTCTAAAATCTGCTCAGCTTGCTATACTCTGTCGCTTTTGTAGATTTGTATGTCATTAACTCGAAATCTTACAAGCTCAAATCTTCTTTTTTTCCTGTCTTTGCGGCCCGATAAATTGCATCCATGATTTTTAAATCTTTCACGGCTTCGTTGCCGTCTACTGCAACAATTGGGACCTTGTCTCTTAAAATGATATCAGACATTTCGTCCATTTGAACAGTTTGATGAACAACATCAGGCTGTGTCAGTTCACCTTTATGGGTATGGCCTTTGGTTGGACCATAACCAGTGGCCGGTAGGAGTTCAGCAAATCCATTATCACCAGTGAGAAAAAAACGATCCAGATAATTCATACTGTAGGTCGAAAGACAGGAAGCTACCGCTCCGCCTGGAAAGCCAAGCTGGAACTGAATCGTCTCATCAACTCCTTCCTTAAATTTTATAGTATCAGTCTTTGTTTCCTGCGCAGTAACCCAAACCGGGTCTTCGCCCAGCATATAACGTGAACCATTAACCGAATATATACCTATATCCATTAGTGCCCCTCCGCCAGACAGCTGTTTATTCAACCTCCACTGAGAAGGGTCGCCGATGATAAAACCGGATAATCCCTGGAAGAACATCAGCTTTCCAAATTCACCCGCCTTCCGCATTCGGATTACTTCGAGTGTTTTGGGCTCAAAATGCATCCGGTATCCGACTAATAATTTCACATTTGCTTTCTTACAGGCATCAACCATTTCCTGCCCCAGTGCTGCATTTAACGACATGGGTTTTTCACAGATAACATGCTTACCGGCTTTTGCCACGCGGATCACTTCATCATGATGCAATGCATTCGGAGTAATGACATATACAGCATCAATATCAGGGTTGTTCCTGATCTCGTCAAAATTTTCATAATTGTAACAATTCTTATCCGGGATATTGTATCTCACCTGCCAGCTCCTGATTTTTGACGGAGTTCCGCTGATGACTCCAACCAGTTTAGCTTTAGTACAGGCACGCAGGGCTTCTGCCACGCGTGTGCCATAACTCCCCAGGCCCATGATAGCTACGCGAAGCACCTGATCATCATGATCATTTTCGATCATGTTTGCCGGTTCCTGCCTGCTGTCACCGGGCAGAAGGGAAAATACAAGGGCTGAAGCAGTAATTTTTTGCAGAAAATCGCGGCGCGTACTCATAGCTGTTGGTTTTAAATGTCTGTGTTCAACAGGTGAAGAAATAAAATATTGGATGAATTAACGAATGCAATTCCGTCCTGGAAATTATTTCAAGTTAGAGATTTCCATGTAAAATTCAATGCTGCTTTTTGAATCCTAACAGAAGATTTATTCTAATAACCGATCAAAAAACAGCGATGTCATTTATTGCTACCCGGTACTTTATTTGTCCAGAATGGTTTTATGAATTTATTCTGACGTTTTGCTGCCCCTAAGAAAAATAATGCAAGAACCAGGCAAAGCAGGATTGACTGAATGGAATTTTGCGGACCCAGGGCGCCTCCCGTTAAGAAATCCGGCCCGTTGATTTTGCTGCTAAATAAACTTTGCTGAACGGAATTGCCGGGGTTCACTCCGCCATAAATACCCGGCTCGGCAAAGTCCCAGGCAAAATGAAGAAACATCGGGAACCATAAAGTTCTTGTGAAAATGAATGCAGCGGGAAGCAGGATACCGGCATTGACAATTACAGCGAGGACCGAAATTACGGTTGCTCCTTTAGCTCCGGAATGCATAATGCAGAAAAAAATCATCATGATGAGCAGCGTAATAAGGGTCCCCAGTTTTTCTTCTGCCAGGCGAAAGAAAATGCCGACGATCACGATTTCTGCGACGATTCCCGCAGTAAATGCTGTTGCCAATGCCGGAAGCAGCGATGAAACGGGATTAATCCGGAGTATAGAATAATTTGCAAAAATATAAATCACTAAGACGATCAGGGATTGTAAAATCAATCCTGTTAAAAATCCTGCACCTGCATTTCCAGGCAAGGCTGACCTGCTTAATTCGGTGATTTTTCTTTTTTCATAAAACCTGAACAAAAAAATATATGCCACCAGGGCAATGCCGGAATTCAACGCAGCGATAATAAGATTTTTTGAGTTAAAAGTCATTTGGGTTTTGTCAAGCAGGGGTCTTAATGTCGATTCACATAAGAAAACAGAACCGGCAACAACCGTAGTACCTATGATTATTTTAGTCGGATTAAAATGAATTATTTTCTGAATGATCGTTTGATTATTCATGCGGCTTAATATTTTTTGCAATTTTGATTTCCAAACTTTACAAAAATGCGCGATATACAAAACTAAAAACCTTTGTGAAGATTCAAAGAAGTAGTTTTGTAAATGAATGAAGAGATGGCATAGAGACTGAAACTCCAGCTTAGATTTTATCATTAAACCTCATCTATATGGCAAAAACAAATGGCGCAGACATCGACGCAAAAAGACTCAAAGCATTTCAGGCTCTGGACATAAAGCCACAACACAGAGCGATTCTTTGCCTGGATGGTGGCGGCATGCGTGGCATTCTGACTATTCAGCTTTTAAAAAAACTCGAAGAAATTGCCGGTATACCCTGCTACCAATTATTTGACATGGTTGCCGGTACTTCCACCGGAGGCATTATTGCAGGATTAATTACGAGCGGTAAGACTGCCGTTGAAATTGAAAAGCTATACGAAAATCTCGTCATTGAAGTTTTCGACAAAAGACTTTTGGGGAATCGGTTTATTAATCCTCCAGCTTTTTCAAAAGAAAAATACCGCCAGCTTCTGCAGGAAATTATCAAAGACGATACATTGCAGCAGGCCTGCAGCAAGACTGATCTTGACCTGATGATCACCTCTCAGGATATGGCGGCATCGGAAGAAACATTTTTTTCCTGTTTCAAACAGCCCGATGGATCTTATTACGGGACATATAAGGATGTGCTGTTGCGCGCAGCGATGGAAGTCACGATGAGCGCCCCGACTTATTTTTATCCATTGGAAAGATTTGTGGATGGAGGAACTACAACCTATAACAATCCTTCACTGGCCGCTTTTATGGAAGCAGTTTCTTACAGCAGACCGGATAAAGATGAAAAAAAATCTGAATACAAAATTACAGGCATCACTTTATTTAGTTTCGGGACAGGGATTTCGCGGCAGTTCATTAAACCGACACAAACCACCAACCCGCATGGAATGGATATTGTTTTTTGGCTGGAGTGGCTGATGACTCAAACCGGGCAGGACGCAAGCGCAATGCAGGTAGATACACTGAGATCCCCGATGATTCAAAAAACGATTGATTTCAGAAGATTCCAGATCTCACTCGATCCTGATTCCATAAAGAAAATCCCCAATACAAATACGCTTGATGAATTAAAATACCATACCATCTGGCTTCATGATCTGGGAGAAGATATTTTAGGGAATATTGATATGGCCGATGTAACGAAGTTTGACCTGATGAAAACGATAGGGAAGCAGATGGCTCAGTTTATTGTCGACAGCGGCAATGGGTTTAAAAAAGATCTGGCAGAAAATAATCGCGATATCCTGGTCACAGCATTTGGAGATATAATCAGGATTCAAAAACAATTGAGCAATCCGGTTTGGATTGATTCCTTTAAGGCATAGCAACTACATATTCAATAAGCAATAAGCAATAAGCAATAGACTATAGACAATAAGCAATGTTCAGTGTAATTATTTTGTAACATGAAGCAAGTGCAGCAACATTGGGAAAATATTTTCAGTCATAAATCTGACGAGCAAAAAAGCTGGTATCAGTCATACCCTTCAACCTCAGTTAAATTGATTGAAGAGCTCAATCTTTCAAGGGCTGCGGCCATTATTGATGTCGGTGGGGGGGATAGCAAACTGGTGGACGTTTTGCTTGAAAAAAGATATACAAACCTTTCGGTTTTGGATATTTCTGAAACAGCTATACTGAATGTGAAAAAAAGATTGGGTAATGAGGCAACAAAGGTGAAATGGATCATCAGTGATATTTTGGAATATAAACCTGAGAGGCAATTTGAGCTCTGGCACGACAGGGCGGCTTTTCATTTTCTTACTGCTGATGAGCAAATAAGAAAATATGTTCATCTGACTGAAGCCAATATCCTCACTGGCGGCTACCTGATTTTGGGAACATTCTCAGAAAAAGGCCCTCTCAAATGCAGCGGGCTTGATGTCATGAGGTACTCCCGTCAAAGCATGGCCCCCCGGTTCGCTGATCAATTTGAAAATATTAAGTGTATAGAAGAAAGCCATGAAACTCCTTCGAAAACCATACAGCATTTTTTATTTTGTGTTTTCAGGAAAACAAAGAGCTAACACTCAGGGCATTTTTTTATAAATATTCTAACAACGATTATTGTATGAACTTGATATTGAAAATAAAAACCGTAATGAAAAACTATTTGCCCATCTTCAGAATAGGTATTATTACGGCTATGGTGATTGTTCTTTTTGAAATAATAAACCTGTTTGTCGTTTACAACTACCTTAAACTGGACTATTATTTAAGCCTTGTTGCCCTGGTCTTTTTAATCACAGGGTTATTAATTAATAGCATTTCTGCAAGAGATAAAAATCACATTCGAAGACAAACTGATTTGCTGACTAATAAGGAAATGCAGATACTTGGACTTATTGCAAAAGGCAAGACGAATAAAGAAATAGCAAGTGCCCAGTTTATAGAAGTAAGTACAGTTAAAACACATATCAATAATATCTACTCCAAACTTTCAATCCATAACCGTAGAGAAGCGCGAATAAAATTTAATGAAATGGAAAGCAAATAGGCTATTCAATCAAAATCCAACTTTTCTCCACCCCCTTTTTCTTGGTTTTCAGTAAACGGAATATCAAATTTGCAGGAGGTAAACAGAATTTTAGCGTGAGATCATTTTTAAAATTCGGGGTCTTTAGTGGTTTAGCTGTCAGCATATGGAATCTTTCATGTTTTACGATTGTAAATTGGTTCAATCAGGTTTTTTCTTTAGGTATTCCTGCAGCGAGGATCAGGGCTTACTCAGGGCTTTTTGGGCTAATCATTCTTATCCTTGGCATTTATTTCGGCATGAACGCAGTAAAAAGAAAAAATAAATACCAGCTCACTTATGGCCAGGCTATCAGAACCGGAATATCCATCTCCCTGATTACAGCATGTATCGTCGGTTTATTTGCGTTTACTTATTGCACTTTGATTAACCCGGGTTATCAGGATTTCATGGTCAGGGAAGCAGAAAAAACGTTGATTGCTGCCAGGAATACTCCTGAAGTGATTAATCAGCAACTGGAGAAAGTGAGAAACCAGTTTAGCACTTCAATGCAGGTCTTGCAGGGATTGATTGCGCAATCAGTGGTTGGAACGCTGAGTTCGCTTGTCCTGGGCTTATTTATGAAAACAAAAAAATAACCAGCCCCAATCTGTTTGTATCATTTGTATCAATAAATATCGAAAATGAACATGAAAAAAATTATTCTTTCGTTGGTAGTTAGTTTTACGAGCATCAGCGCATTACTTGCTCAATCAAATGATACTTCATTAAAGAAACAATATCTTTTAATTTTCCGGTTCAAATCTGATTTTACTCCTCCATCGCAGGATGCAATTCAAGCCAATATCAGGCATTGGCAGGATTATATGAATGATCTCAAAAAATCAGGAAAACTTGTGAGCGGAGTCAGGCCGAACACTAAAGGCAAAACAATTTCAGGATCTGAGAAAGTAACCAAAGAAGGAGCCTATATTGCTAATCACGAGTTGGTCAGCTCTTTTATTATTATCAATGCTTCATCTATGGATGAAGCCACGGGTATAGCTAAAAATTGCCCCATTTTTGAATTTGATGGCAGCGTGGAAATAAGACCCATCATGTATGCCAATTAAGTTCACTTTCTAAAAAAGCCTGATAGCTGGTGGTATTTTAAAAATGAAAATTAATTTTCTTTCTCCGGAGAATAGGGCATGTGTTATCCTATAATTACCATTTAGCTGAAGAGTATGCATTCATTTCATTTATCTAACCAATTTATATAGACGAAAAGCCGGTTTAGTTCTATTAACCAGCGGCTGACAGGCGCAGCTTTTCTTCCTTTTTACGAATGGTTGCCTGCAGAAAGTAAAATTCATTACCTTTAATTTTACCTCTTGCGAAACCCGCTTTTAATTTCTATAAGTCGTTTATCTCTCTGTTAAATTTTTTTTATGAAAAAAGTAGTTCTTTTTGGCCTTTATTCTTTGTTTGGACTGATTGTTTATTCCCAGGATCCTGCTATGTGGCTGCGGTATCCGGCTATTTCTCCCGACGGGCAAACGATTTTGTTTTGCTATAAGGGAGATATTTATAAAGTTAGTTCTTCGGGTGGACAGGCAATTCCACTGACGATGAGTGAAGCCTATGATTTTTCTCCTGTCTGGAGCCATGATGGTAAATCCATTGCCTTTGCTTCCGATCGCTATGGCAATTTTGATGTCTATATTATGCCAGCAACCGGCGGTGAGGCAAAGAGGCTGACTTATTACTCAGGAGATGATATTCCATCTTCATTTACCGCGGACGATAAACGAATTATTTTTTCTTCCGTCAGGCAGAAACTGGTATCGGATGTACAATTTCCTGTGGCTGGTTTTCCGGAACTATACAGTGTCTCCGTGGCTGGTGGAGAATCTTCACAGGTTTTGCCTGTTCCTGCAATCGGCGCAACATTTAATGGTGCCGGAGATAAACTTATTTTTTATGACCAGAAAGGATATGAAAACGACTGGCGCAAACATCATACTTCTTCAGTCACCAGGGATATCTGGCTCTATGATTTTAAAACTTCACAATACACTCGTCTTACCACGAATCCCGGCGAAGATCGAAATCCGGTATTTGACAGTAATGACAATGACTATTACTACCTGAGTGAACAGGATGGTAAATCGAACAATGTGTACAAAAGTTCTTTAAGCAATCCGGCCGGTTCCGTTGCACTGACAAATTTTTCTAAACACCCGGTTCGTTTTTTATCGCGTGCAAATAACAATACACTTTGCTTCGGATATGATGGTTCAATTTATACTCTGTCGCCCGGCGGTTCAGCCCAAAAATTATCTGTGACAATAGCCGAAGACGGACGCAATGTGCTGGAAAAAATCCTGCCTGTTAACGGTGGCGTAACCGAAATGAAATTGTCACCAAATGGGAAAGAAATCGCTTTTGTTTTCCGGGGTGAAATATTTGTGACCAGTGTGGAAGGAGGGGTAACCAAACGCATCACGAATACGCCAACGCAGGAACGAAGTGTCAGTTTTAGTCCTGACGGCCGCTCGCTTGTTTATGCAGCCGAAAGAAATAATAACTGGGATGTGTATAAAACGACAATTGTTCGTAAGGAAGAGCCTTATTTTTATGCGTCTACGGTGTTAAAGGAAGACACCGTAGTGGCTACAAAAGCGGAAGAATTTCAACCTGCTTTTTCACCCGACGGAAAGGAAGTAGCCTACCTGGAGAACCGGGTCACACTAAAAGTGATCAACCTGGGTACCCGGCAAACACGAACCATTTTGCCCGCTGATAAAAATTATTCCTATGCTGACGGCGACCAGTATTACCAATGGAGTTCAGATGGAAAGTGGTTTCTGGTCCAGTTCGGGTTTGTAAGATTATTCACTACGGAAATAGGCCTGGTTTCTTCGGACGGGAAACATGAGGTGATTAACGTTACCAGGAGCGGCTACGATAATTTCAATCCCAAATGGTCATCGGATGGAAAGATGATGATCTATGGATATTCGCGGGATGGCGCAAAAGCACAAAGCGGTTATACATTGTCGTATGATATCTATGGCTTGTTCTTTACCAAGGATGCGTTTGACAGGTATCGTCTTTCCAAGGAAGATTTTGCGCTGTTAAAAGAGCAGGAAGATAAAAAGAAGGATTCAACAGCAACAAAAACTGCAGAAGAGAAGAAGGGTAAAAAAGGAGATACCACGCATAAGGATACACTGAAAATACTGCAGATCGATTTTAACAACCTGAGCGACCGAAAAGCCAGGCTCACGATTCAATCGGCTGATATTGCCGATATGGCACTCTCTAAAGACGGGAACAAACTATTTTACATGGCCAGTTTTGAAAAGGGATATGACCTGTGGGTAACCGAACTGCGCACACGCGATACCAAATTGCTGGCAAAAGTCGGGGCCCGGAATGCATCGCTTGAAATGTCGGCCGACGGGAAAAATTTATTCCTGTTAGCCGGGGGGCGCATTTCCAAGATCGATCCTGAAAGCGGGAAGATGGATCCCGTAGCGATCAATGGTGAAATGGTTTTACGCCAGGCCGAAGAAAAAGCTTACATCTTCGACCATATGTGGCGGCAAATCAAAGAAAAATTTTACGTGGAAGGTTTGCATGGTGTGGATTGGGATTTCTATTATAATGAATACAAAAAATTTATCCCTTCCATCAACAACAATTATGATTTTGCCGAAATGGTGAGTGAAATGCTGGGCGAATTGAATGCTTCACATACCGGCTGCTATTATTTTGGAAACCCCATGGAAAATCCGGATCAGACCGCAGGACTGGGTATTTTTTATGATTACCAGTTCAAAGGCGCGGGACTGAAAGTGATGGAAGTAGTGGAAGACGGCCCGCTGGATAAATCACTCTCAAAAATCAAAGCAGGCGATATCATTGAAAAAATCGATGATATTCCAATCACACCTGATGTCGATCATTACACATACCTCAATAGGAAAGCGGGAAAGCTCACTTTGTTATCTGTGTATGATCCTTTGTCAGGAAAGCGCTGGGAAGAAAGTATCAAACCTATTTCCCTCGGCGCGGAATATGAATTATTGTATAAACGCTGGGTGAGAAACAGGAGAAAAGAAGTGGATTCACTTTCCGGCGGTAAATTGGGATATGTGCATGTTCGGGGAATGGATGACCGGAGTTATCGCGTGGTCATTGATGAAGTGCTTGGTAAAAGTATCGATAAAGATGCGCTGATCGTTGATACCCGATTCAATGGAGGAGGCAATCTTCATGAGCAGCTTTCCGATTTTCTGAATGGAAAAAAATATTTCGACATCATTCCGCATGGTCAGACTGTAGGATATGAACCCTATGATAAATGGATAAAACCTTCCATCGTATTGATCAATGAATGCGATTATTCTGATGCGCATCTGTTCCCGGTCGAATATAAATTGAAGAATATCGGTAAAACAGTCGGCATGCCTGTGGCTGGAACGGGAACCTTTGTCTGGTGGGAAGAACAGATCGATCCATTTCTTGTGTTTGGCATTCCACAGGGTGGATGGAGAACTCCGGATGGAAAATTTTGCGAGGGCAACCAACTCGAACCCGATATCAAAACACCAAACCAGCCGGGAATATATCCTTATGGGCGGGATGAGCAAATAGAAGCAGCAGTGAAGGAGTTGCTGAAAAAGAATTCAACACTCAATACTCGATAAGCAATAGACATCAGGCATTAGCAATAAGGAATATTCAATTCAGAATTGAAGTCTGAAGTCCCACATCGTCTCCTGAATGAGATGATGTGGGACAAAAAAATGAGGTGAACATAAATCAGGGTGAGGGCAGGCACATAGCAGTAATGCGGCTTCCGTTATTTAAATAATTCGGTTTGCCATTTTTCCAATATGTTGCGCCGGGGAAATTTTGATACTCTGCTCTTCCTCCAATATAAACATCATTGCCACTAACTGCGATTGTAGTAGCCACACTAAATAAATAATTCCCAAGAGTAAATTCAGTTCCATTTTTCCAATATTCGGCAAAGTTGTAGTAGGGGCTGGATAGTGGGTCAGTACTACGGGTACCTACGGCATATATATCACCGCCTGATACTGCGATGGCATTGACGACAGAAGAATATCCAGTATCCGGGACATTCACCGCGGTTCCGTTTTTCCAATATACAGCATGATTGATGGAAGTGAGTGTATTACCATTCTGCATAAATTCAGTGCATCCTCCCGCATATACATCACCGTTATTAATAGCAAGGGAGGTGGCAAACCCGCCCATGGAAGTATCCCCCTGGTAGATCATGTTTCCATTTTTCCAGATAACCGCTGCATATTTCGCGAAATTGGGTTCGATGACAACTGCTCCCGTGACGTACACATCAATACCGGAAACGGCAATGGCAGTGGGGACAGCAAGTTGTGAGGATCCGGACAAAGCCACTTCCTCCCCATTTTTCCAATAAACTGCTTTTCCCGGGTTGCCAGGTGTCGAATAACAACCTGCAACATAAATGTCACCGCCGGAAATAGCAATGCTCGTTGCATAGGAGGGCTGGGATGTGTCTCCTAAATAAACAGGAGTTCCGTTTTTCCAATAAAGAGCTTCACTATTCAGAGCAACATAGGTGGTTTGATAGGTAGGAGCGAATCCGCAAACATAAACGTCAGACCCCTTTGCAACGATACCGGAAGTCCCTATGTTATAGTTCACGCCATAACTTCTGGTGAGTTCTACGCAACTACCCTTTTGCCAGTATTTCAGGACCGGAATGTTAAACGAATCGAGTTGGCCTGCGAGATAAATGTTGTCCTGCGGAATTCCAACTCCCTGAAGATGGTAGGAATTAGTTTTACGGCAGCTTACCAGAATCAGTATAAAAAGCCACAAGACTGAATTTAATCTTAGTAACATAAAGAAGTTTTTGTAATTGCAGTAAAGCTACACAGCCAATGAGAAGAATGTAAACGAACTTGCGCGTGAGTTAGAAGAGGCTATCTGAAAAAATACTAAAACCAAGGTGTACATGACCGGGCTACTCAAAAAGTGCAACAAAACATACGGATAGCCCTTTACTATTGATTTTTACTAAATCTCAAAAAGGAGTTGTGATTTTTTGCATAAAATTTCCTAAGATTTAATAGTTTATTCTGTTAAAAACTATTTGGATTGTCTTGCAAGGCACAATTGATTTATCGGGAATCAGAAGGTAGAATAATACTTCTACAGATTGGGAGTTATTTTCCACAATTCCAAAATATGGTAGGATATAAGAACAAAAAATTATTTGCTATATCACCTGATCTTCAGGTAACATCTTCTCCTTTTTCGTTTTTCTCATATTCTCTGAAAGTGACATATCCTAAAAATACTCCAAAAGCAGCGGCAAAAAAATTAATAAGCGTAGCGCTTACAGCAAGAAACATGTGCAACCCTCCAATGTTGACCGGACTTCGTACAAGGACATTGTTTTTGAAGATTAACCCAAGACCTAAAACTACAACGCAGTTTAGAATGATGCTAAAAAGCATGATTTTAAAACCTGAGTTCAGGAGCGTCCGTGGGCGGTTATCGCTTCCGTATTTTTTAGAAACTAATACTGCTGATAAAAGCACGGCTGCTTCAAACAGAAAACTTCCGAGGTAGAATAGCCATGCATTGCGAAACCTCTCATTTTCAAAAAACCAAAAAACGGGAATGCAATAAGCAAGCGAACAAATAATGATGTATTTATAATAATTGTGAAAAGTTAAATCTTCTTTCATAAAATAGATTTACTGGTGTGAGAAGTATTGGTTTTTGTTCAATCAGAAGCCAGGACTTTTATGCGTTTTGCTCCGGTGATAGCAGGATAAAAAATGTAAAACAAAATTGATACCACCTATTTTCTGTCCCTCATCCTCTCCCGAAGAGGACGATGCGTGACTAGGCAGGATCTTATGGTCTTGGAGCAT
>Ga0335077_10010044_pt1 | contig 11764 bp, 12 predicted proteins | sample Lox_Sample_31_FD_207151 | JGI IMG/M metagenome (GOLD analysis project Ga0335077, IMG submission 207151) | Soil microbial communities from Loxahatchee National Wildlife Refuge, Florida, United States - Lox_Sample_3.1 | ecosystem: Environmental > Terrestrial > Soil > Wetlands | place: USA...
ACGCGGGCGCACGCAATGTCGTCAAACGGCGTGGCGATCAGGCGCAGGTACGCCAGCACATCCCGCACCAGCGGATGTTCCAGGATCGAGAGTTTGCTGATCACAAAGGGGATCTTCCGCTGGGAAAGCTGCTCCACCAGATGGTCGCGGTGCGCGTGCTGCCGGTAGAGCACCGCAAACTCGCGCCACCGACGTCCCGCCCCGTGCAGCCGCTCCAGTTCGTCCGCCACCCAGGCGGCTTCGTCTTCCGGAGATTCCATTTCCACGATGCGAATCTTTTCGCCTTCCGTTTTGTTTGGTTGGAGCACCTTTTTCGGGAATTCCGGGCTCACCTCGTTCATCCCGATGGCCTGCGTCGCCACGCGCAGAATATTCGGCGTGGAGCGGTAATTTTCCGTCAACGCCACGCGATAGGGAGTCGAGTCCTGGCCCTCTTTCCAGCCGGCGAATCTTTGCAGGAACAGTTTGAAGCTGCCAAAGGAAGCTCCGCGGAACCGGTAGATCGCCTGGTCGTTGTCGCCGACGACCACGATATTTCTCTGCTCCGCCGAGAGCAGGTGCAGCAGCTCGAGTTGCGCGATATTCGTGTCTTGAAATTCGTCCACCAGGATGTGCTTGAAGCGTTCCTGCAACTGCCGCCGCTGCTTCGCATCCTTTTTCAGCAGCACGACGGCTTCGGTGATCAAGCCGTTCAGCGCGATCGCCTTCTTTTCGCGGAGGATCTCTTCGCTCGCCCGGTAAGCCCGCGCAATCTCTTGCTGCAGCGCCACGGTCTCGGCGCGTTCCTTGTACGTGTCATCGTCCAGTTCGGATTTTTCCTCTTCAAGCTCTTGCGCCAGCAGGTCCGCGTACTTCTGATAGTCCTCGCTCGAAACCAGTTCGTCCTGGCAGCGTGAGAAAAAAGCGATGAAATCGCTCAGGAACTGCCCCGGCTCGGCCAGCCGCCGGTATTTTTCCAGCTTCAGCCGCGCCAGATTTCGCCGCAGCAAAATCCAGTGATCCACCGATTCCAGCGCGATGCGCTTCGCATCCACATCCTTCAGCAGCGTCTCGCAAAAAGAGTGAAACGTCGCCAGCACCACGTCCTTGCCGCGTTCGCCCACGGCCTTCACCACGCGCGCCTTCATCTCGCCGGCGGCCTTCTTGGTGAACGTGAGCCCCAGGATGTTTTCGCCGAGCAGGGAAGCGTCGGATTCGAGCAGATGCCGGATGCGCTCCGTGATGACGCGGGTCTTGCCCGTTCCCGCCCCGGCAATCACCAGCAACGGCCCGGCGCCGTGCGTAATCGCCCGCCGCTGCGCCTCATTCATTTGCAGCCCGCCGCCTTCCGGTTGCCCAACGTCAAATAAGGTTTTCTTCATCGTTGTGAGGCTTGGCCCGATGCGACTCGGGCATTGAACTCGGCGGAGCTCTTGCGCGGCACAGTCACCGCGGTCCACTTCCCCTCTCGCGCCGCGAAATGCTTCGACAAAAACGTAATCTGCCCGATGTGATACGAATAATGCACCATCTGCCGGTTGATGGCCTGCATCACGGAATGCGGCTCCGTGCGAATCGTCACCGTCCGCGTTAAGTCCGCCTCTTGCAGTCCTTCCAGCGCGTCAAACACGTATTTCCACCCGTGCTCCCACATCTCCATTAGCTCCGCGCGTGTTTTCGGCGGCTCTTCAAATTCCGTGTCGCGGTTGCGGTCCGACTTTTCGCCATCGGTGGTGAGAAAATCGCGCCACCGCGACTTCATATTTCCGGCCATGTGCTTCACGATAATGGCAATGCAGTTCGATTCCTCGTCAAGCGTGCCCACCAACGCCTCGTCCGGGCACTGTGCCATCGCCCGCTCCGCCAATTTTTTGTAATACCGGAACAAGTCGATGGAATCCTGCACATACGACGTAGACAATTGGTGTGCCATGGAACTCCCCTTTCCCGCGGCCGCGCAAATGAACCACGCGGGGCTGGCAAAACCCCGAGCAGCGGAGTAAGGTGCGGCGAACGACTGAGGGAATTGTGGGGCGGGGAAGGGCGGGAGTCAAGGCTTGACAATTCGCTTTTTATTCGCCTATGATGCTCCCGCCTCGAACGCTCACCTGTAAGGAGACCACCATGACGATTGGACAATCCATGCTGATGGAATTCGACGAAGAGATGAAAAACACGCGCAAGGTGCTCGAGCGCGTGGACGACAAACAGTGGGACTGGAAGCCACACGCCAAGTCCGGCTCAGTCGGCTGGCTCGCGTCCCACGTCGCCACCATGCCCGGATGGATCACCATGACGTTGCAAACCCAGGAACTCGACTACGCGCCCGTCGGGGGCCCTTCTTTTGAGCCGCCGAAAATCGAAAATCGCCAGCAGCTTCTCGCGGAGCTCGACAAAGGCGTGGCCGAAGCCCGCGCGTCGCTGGCCAAAGTTAGCGACGAGGAAATCCTAAAGGACTGGACGCTGCTCGCCGGGGGCCACAAAATCTTCACCATGCCGCGCGTCGCCTGCATCCGCGGGATGGTGCTGAATCACATCATCCACCACCGCGCGCAACTCACGGTCTACTATCGCTTGCTGGGCATACCGGTCCCCGGGCTCTACGGCCCGAGCGCCGACGAGGCTGAACCCAGCGCCGCCGCCGCGCAGTAGCCCAGGCTTTAGCCCGCGTTTTCTCTTCATGTGCTGGCGGCCTGAGTTTGAGCTGAAGGGCACCCCATCCTTCGCGCGGTGCTTGCGCGGAGGGTGGGCGCTTGCGATTCGATTCCAGGGAGCTTCTTTCTCTCCACTGTCCCCGAGGGGAGAGAGGGCCCCCGTTGACGGATTCCGGGTCTTCGCACCTCCGGTTGTATAATAAAGGTTCGACTCCATCCCGAGGTGCCTCATGGAAACTCCCGTCATCCTGTCCGCGGTGCGCACGCCCATCGGCAAGTTCCAGGGCGGCCTTGCGAGCCTGACCGCTCCGGAACTCGGAGGCAAAGTTGTTGCCGAATCCGTCCGGCGTGCCGGCCTCGAGGCCAAACAAATCGACGAAACCATCCTCGGCAACGTTGTCCAGGCCGGCCTCGGCCAAAACCCCGCCCGCCAGGCCGCCCTCAAAGGCGGCTGCGATCCGCGGGTCGCCGCGCTCACCATCAACAAGGTTTGCGGTTCCGGCCTGAAGGCCGTGGCGCTTGCCGCGCAAGCCGTGCAACTCGGCGAATCCGAAATCGTCGTCGCCGGCGGCATGGAGTCCATGTCCAACTGCCCCTATCTGCTGCCCCAGGCCCGCACCGGCTACCGCCTCGGCGACGGCAAACTCGTCGACTCCATGATCTCGGACGGCCTCTGGGACGCGTACGAAAACTTCCACATGGGCAACACCGGTGAGCTCGTTGCCGAAAAATACGGCATCACGCGCGAGGAGCAGGACAAGTTCGCCTTCGAGAGCCACCAGAAAGCGATTCGTGCCCGTAAATCCTGCTTTTTAGAAGCCCAGATTCTTCCCATCGAAGTGCCACAGAAAAAAGGCGATCCCATCGTCATCAAATATGACGAGTCCCCGCGCGAGGACACGACGCTCGAAGCCCTCGCGAAATTAAGGCCCGCCTTCAAGAAAGACGGTACCGTCACCGCTGGCAACGCTCCGGGCACCAACGACGGCGCTGCCGCCCTCGTCGTCACCAGCGAACGCAACGCCTCGCGCCTCGGCAAGCAGCCGATGGCGCGCATCGTGGCGCAAGCCGTCAGCGGCGTCGAACCCAAATGGGTCATGATGGCACCGGTAGACGCCGTAGAGAAACTTTTGGCCAAGACTGGCTGGGACCGCGAGAAGGATGTCGATCTCGTGGAATTAAACGAAGCCTTCGCCGTCGCTGCCATCGCCGTGACGCGCCAACTCCGGCTCAATCCCGAAAAGGTCAACGTCAACGGCGGCGCCGTCGCTCTGGGCCATCCCATCGGCGCGTCCGGCGCCCGCATCCTCGTCACCCTGCTCTACGAACTCCAGCGCCGCAACCTCCAACGCGGCATTGCCGCGCTCTGCCTCGGTGGCGGCAACGCCGTCGCCCTCGCCGTCGAACGCTACTGAGATTGTCCGGCCAAAACAAAAATGAACAGGAACTCCGCCCTCGCAAGCTGCTTCTCTGTTTTCTTGACTCTTCGTTGTCTTGCACCTGCGGTCTGCCATGCGGACGATGCGGCCGCTTCTGTCGCAGCCGGCGGAATTCAGCTTCGCCACGAGCCACGAATCTCCATGGAGAAAGAGCGGCTCACCATCCGTGAGGAAAAAATCACGGTGGAATTCGAATTTCGTAACGAGTCCGACTCGGACATCACCACGGAAGTGGCTTTTCCGGTTCCAGCGTACGAGGCCTTAGGCACGAACTGCGGCGTCGTTTCGGATTTCGCGGACTTTAAGGTTTGGATTAACGCAAAGGAGCTTAAGTATGAGATCGAAGACCGCGCAATCCTCAGAGACGTTGATTACACCGATCTGCTCCATGCGTATGGTCTCCAAATAAGTACATTTGCGAATTACTTTGATCCCGAAGGGTGCGGCGAGCCATCGAAGGACTATCAAGTTGCGCATCTTTCCGGCGAAAGAAAGGCCCACCTCGCGCAACTCGGGCTGATCGACAAAGACAATTTCCCGCTCTGGAAGGTCAAGCGGCTCTACCATTGGACGCAGGTATTTCCCGCAAAGAAGATGGTTTTTGTCCGGCACGAGTACACGCCTGTGGAAGGATACCAATTTTATTCTCCCCAGGATTTACAGCCGGAAGCACTGCGTCAAGCTTTGCGAGAGCAGGACGGATTCGTGGGCTCGCCTTACCTGAATGCATGCATGGAGCCGTCCTTAATCAACCACCTCACAAAGGTTGCCCGAGTTGGTTCGAGCGCCGAGTCTGGGGGAGGTTTGTTGGTTTCCACGAAGTGGATCGACTACATCCTCACCTCCGCGAATACCTGGAAAACCCCGATTAAGGATTTTGAGCTGATCGTGGAGCGGCCCGTCTCCAAAGACAGCTCCAAGTGGTTTGTGAGTCTGTGCTGGGACGGCCCGATAACCCGCATTGACGAAAATCACTTTTCCGCCAAGGCGCAGAATTTTGTCCCCAAAAGGGAACTCACCATTTTATTTCTCGCCAATCTGCCTGAACCAACGCCGACTCACTAGATTCAAAGCTCCGAAACCTGCTTTTTCCAGAAGGCGAACATCTCCTTGGTCTCCATGGCGTCTCCGGTCTCCAGGAGCGTTTTGAGGTTCGAGAGGACCAGAGGCCAGCCGCGACGGATGCCCTTGTCCATATCCGAACCCGGGTCGAGGTCTTCGTGCATCACGGTTAAGCGCACCACTTTCGGTCCGGGCTCTACCAGAAAGGTCACTTTGGTCTGCTTTGCCGGATTATGCTCGTCCGCCGGCCATGCCCAGCTGATCACGAGCCGCCGCGGCCGGTCGTTCTCGAGCACCTTGCCCAGAATATCGGTCTTCCCGCTCTCCGGGTTTTCGTGCCGCCAACTCGATCCCACCTTCCAATCCGAAACATTGAGGCGGGCCCAATACTTTCGGGTCATTTCCGGCGCGCTCAACGCGTCGAATACCTTTTCCGGCGTCGAGGCGATGTATGTGACGTAAACGAACTCCGCTTTATCCTTCATCGTTTCTCTCCCTTCGTTTTCGAAACCCAGAATGAACCCACCCCGCTCCGCTTATTGGGGAGGCTTCCACAAGTTCACCGGCATATCGTAGGGATGGGGACGTCCTTTTCCGGTCTCCACGAATTCCTTGAGACTCAGCAGGAAAATCGCCCAGCCCAAGGAGCAGTGGGGGAATATTTTTGCGTCCTCTTTCCATTTGGAGTGGCGGAAATGGAGGAGCGTCTTGCCTTGCTCCTGGAAAATCCTGAACTCGACTTCCGTGCCGATCCAGTCCTCGACGCCGCCGTCAATCACGCGCCAGCGCGCCAATTGGCCCGTCTCGAGGGAGGTCACCTCCATCACTGAACCCCGGAAGCCACTGAACCAGAATTCGAGCTTCTCGCCGACGGCGGATTTTCCGCGCACGTCGATGGTCCACCAATGGGCGAGCTGCTGCGGATCGGTCACCGCCTGGTAGAGTTCAGCGGGAGAAGCATGGATGAGGATTTCGTGCCAGATTTCACGGTAGGTCATCCGCGGCTCCCGTTTATCGCTTTCTCGCGGCCGCGTCCTGATACATCATGCGTTCTTTGTTCCAGTCGATCGGCCCGACTGTGAAGCGACGTTCGAGCCGTTTCATCAGGTCTCCCCAACCCTGCTGAAAGTGCGCGAACGCCTCATCCCACTCCGGCCCTTCTTTCCATCCCAGGTGCGTTATCGTAACGTGCGTGAGGTTCGCGCCTTCGGGCCGCATTTCCACCACAACCCAAGTTCCCCCATTGCGGACGACCGGCATCTCCGGCGGGGCGTTCCATTGAAACGAGATCATTTCCTCGGGCGCATAGCTGAGAATCTTGAGTCCTTTCGTTCCCGAGCGTTCGTCTTTCGGATCGAATTGAATTTCATACGGCCCACCGATCCTCAGGCCGATGTTCGCCTTCTCCGCAAAAAATTCCTCGGCACCCTCCGAAGTCGTCCAGACACGCCACACCTCGCGAACAGGCGCGTGGATCGTGCCCTCGACGCGCACGGCTCGCCCGGCGCCCGCTTCCGCGTTCATCGCCGCCGGCTGCGACCGGCCCTTCGCCGGGACCAGAAGCGCGGCCGCCGCCAGGAAAATCAGCGCCAGCCTGCCACCGGCGCCCGCGACCCCGCGCGGAGCGGATGGGTTGCAACCCGCACTCACAAATCGGCTCTTTTCGGTCATGGTTTTTTCTCCAATCCTTCTTTCAGGTCGTAGAGCGCGCGCAGCCGCTGGCGCTCAAACTTCCCGATCCAGCGCTCGTAGATTGCGTGGATCGGCACGGGATTCAGGTAGTGCAGTTTCTCGCGGCCCCGCCACACCGTGGCCACCAGATTCGCGCGCTCCAGGAGCTTGAGGTGCTTGGTGACCGCCTGCCGGGACATGTCCAGATATCGGCAAAGCTCGCCGAGCGTCTGGCCGTTGTCGGTGCGCAAGGCGTCCAGCAGTTTTCTGCGGCTGCGGTCCGCCAGCGCCTTGAACACCCGGTCGGTATCCACGGGCGGATAATAGGCAACCAAATGGTTGCATGTCAAGCGTTTTTTTTGCATCAAAAAAACGCACGGCGGAATAACGTGCATCCCGCCGTGCGTACGCCCACTTTTCCGCGCGAGGTAAGCGGGCGATCTCTTTTCAGGCGTTTCGACTATTCAACGCTTTGGTCGTTCTCCGCCTTCACCGGCGTCAGCGTTCCGAACAACCCGTTCGTTTCGCCTTCAGGCCCGGCCGTGAAATAGAGCGTCGTCGAGGGCCCGGCGGTGCCGCCGTTGCCGAACGTCAGCGACCACAGCCCGTCAATGGTGACCAGCGAGTTGTCCGGGTTCTGCAGGAAACCTTCGAACTTGTAGGTGAACCCGTTGAACGCCGCAATCCACCCGCTGCCGAAATTCCCGACCAGAATGGAGTTGCTGAAGGCCCCGAAATCCCGCGGCGTCCACGCCACGCCCCACGGCGAATTCATCCACGGCCCGTGCTGCAGATGGCCAATGTGCTGTCCAGCCGGCGAGAAAATTTCCACGAAGCCGTTCCCACTGCCTGCGACGTCGTCGTGCTTCTGCGCGTCCTGCTTTGCGTAGGTCACGAACAGGTTCCCGCCGATGTTCTGCACGTTGAACGGGGCGAATCCGAACGGAATGTGTTCCGCGCCAAAGTCGTCGTGGTCGAAATCCCCGTCGCCGCCGGCCTGGAAGGCTTCGTCGGAGAGGTGCACGCGGTTGAAGCCGGAGTCGTACACTTCGATCTTGCCGCTGCGGAAATTCGCCAGGTACAGAAACCGCTTTCCGTTCCAAACGGCAATCGCCGCGCCTTTATAGACGGCGCCGCTGAGCGCACCTCCGTTCGAATTGTCCACTTCCAGCACCGCATTGGGCGAAGGCGCTTTGCCGCCCGCCGGAATGTTTACATTCGCATTCCAGCCCGTGATCGTGCCGTCTTCGCCGACAAAAATGAACGCGGCGGCGAGGCCCGGCGGATTCCCCTTGTTCAGCAGGAAATCGGTTGCGCTTTGGTTGATGACGATTCCGGTTGGATTCGCAATCGAGCCGGCAGGGAACTTCGGGCTGGTCGGAATGGCCACGAAATCCCCGGCGCTTCCATCCGCCTCGGTGAAAATCCTCAGCGGATTGCCGTTCCCGTCGTAGAGTGTCGACCACCCGATATTGTTGTCGCTGATCCACCACGGGCCCGTCGCGGACCGCGTCGCTCCCCACGCATTCACCAATCCCGGATCCACAATCACCGCCGTGCCGTCGCTGTTCGCCGGCAACGCGATATTCGAAACCAGATTTTTCTGGACGTAATGCTGGGCCGCCACCGGGACCGCAAACGCTCCCAGCGACGCGCCCAGCGCAAGCACCATCCAATTCCGGAACTTCATGAGCATCCTCCTGACTGATTCGCTCGTCTTCGTCGGCGGCCTGAACTTGCTGCCGGGGGACCTCACGGCTGCCCCCACACCCGCTGTGTCCGCGCACAAGAATGCACGTATTCCAAAGCAGCGGAACTCAAGAAAAAGACAAGTGAATGTAAAGCCGTAAACCGCAGGGAGGGCTTTACTTAAGGAGGCACTCGCGAGGAATTGCGGGAATGCGTAAGGCCGTTAATCTGCCGTTCTTCCGGGAGCAACCTGCGCCGGGGTTCCAGCCGGAGTCAACTCGGTGGCGCAGTAGGGGCAGAACTTATCCGTATCGGAAACTTCCTGCTGGCATTGCGGGCAGGCCGGATGCAGATTGTATTTGCAGTTCGGGCAGAAATTGAATTTCGCGGAGACGGCGGACGCGCATTGCGGGCAGGTGTACGGCAGGGGATCGCGTACGAGCAGATAGATGACCAGCCCGATGAATAGGTACTGCGAGAGAATCAAGACCAACAAGGCCCAGAGCGCTGGGTTCATTCCCCGGCGTTTCGCATCGCGATAGGTGTACCCCACCGTAAAGAACAGGGCGGACATGAGAGTCCCGCAAAGAAGAATGATTCCGAAGAGTCCCGCGCAAGACGCTCCCGGGTCATTCCGAAGGCTGTCATCGGGGAAGATCGGCCCACCGGTCTTGAAGTTGTGGAGATTCACCGCGATTCCGATGAGGATCGCCAGAAAGATGAGGACCACGCAGGTCCACACCAGCCATTTCGGCACAAGCTTCAACTCTTCGCGAAACGTAGAACGTTCGCGTCTCCGCCGGAAGCGGATCATTCGCAGCTTTTGGTTCCATGCGTCGGACATAACCTCTTCCTCTCTCCTTGCCACTCGACGAGCGCGAGTTTCAAACGCCCTTGGTTCCCGCGCTCATCACCCGCCGGTGCAGCACCACACTAACGGCCACTAGCGCCGGCACCGTCCACCAAAGAAGGAATCCCGCCTCGACCGCGAGCTTCGGCAGGCCGAAATTTCCGCCCGCCCAGGCAAAAAGTTTCCAGACCAGCGGCGCGCTGAAGACGCCCAGCAGCCAGCTTGCCGCCGTGACCATCCACAGCCAGAAACTCCCACCGGCCGCGCTCGAAAGTTCCTGCGCGCGCAATCTCACTCGCAACTGCGTCCGCGAAGCCAGGTCGCGCGGAATCATGATCGCGACGCTGCGCAATGCCCCCAACGATTCTTCCATCACCGCGGCCTCGCCCGCGCATTCCGCGCAGTTGGCCCGGTGTTCCCGCAGCCAGGCCTCCTGGGCCGGCGGCAATCCCTCGATCAGGGCCTTGGCCGAAAGCTGTTGCGCGCGCTCGTGCACGTTTTCGCTCATGCCACACCTTTCGCCAGCGCCGTTTTCAGCGCGGTCAGCCCGCGATACAGCCGCGACTTTACCGTCGAAATCGGCGTGGCCGTTACCGTCGCGATTTCTTCCAATCCGAGTTCCTCATGAAACCTCAACAACAACACTTCGCGATAATACGCGGGAATCTTCAGCAGCGAGAGCTGCACCGCCTGGGCATTCTCCCGCCTCACCAGCATCTGCAGCACAGAGGCCGACGCCTCATCCGGCGGATCGTACGGCGCTTCGCTCTCCGGGCCGCCCATTTCCTCCAGGCTCGCCATTTTTTTTCGCCGTGAAGCGTCGATCACCAAATTCCGCGCGATGGCAAACAGCCACGACTCGAATTTCGACTTCCCGTTGTACTGCGAGCCGCGCTCCAGAACGCGAATCCAAGTCTCCTGGAACAAGTCTTCGGCCAACGTCGCGTTTCCGGTGAGGAACACCAAATACCGGAACAGCCGGTGCTGGTGTTGCTCGATGAGGCGGTCGAGCACCTCCGGATCGTGCTTCTGCAATCCGTAGGCGAGGGCGCGCGTGTCTTCGGTCATGGGGCCCGCGAACAGCAGCGGTGTCCGGGCAGTGGTCAGTGTGAAAGCCGGTGCGCTCATACTACCTTGGATACGATTCGCGGGGGCAAAAAGACGCAACTCCGGGACCAGCTCCCCCGCTACTCGTAACACCCGAGATTCCAGTTACTTAGAGATGCGAAAACGACGTATACTTTTTGCGCTGCCAGCCGTCAGAAACATAAGGAATGAGTCAGCTCCTCTCGCCCCATTTCCACGAAAGGGAACTTCGTATGATGATTCGACAGCTATTGCCGCACCTGCGCGTACTGCTTGCGATGCTGCCCTGCCTGGTGTTCTCCTCGCTTTCACTCGCGCAGACGCTGGACTACCCGCAGACCCGCAAGGACACCCAGGTGGACGACTATTTCGGCACGAAGGTGACCGACCCCTACCGCTGGCTGGAAGATGACAATTCGGCCGAAACCGCCAAGTGGGTCCAGGCCGAGAACAAGGTCACCTTCGGGTATCTCGACAAAATTCCCTACCGTGCGGAATTGAAAGCGCGGCTTGAGCAACTCTACAACTATCCGAAATACACGGCGCCCGCCCGCCGCGGCGACTACCTCTTCTTCGCCAAGAACGATGGCCTGCAAAATCAAAGCGTGGTCTACGTCCAGAAGGGACTGGACGCGGCCGCGGAGGTCCTGCTCGATCCCAACACCTTCTCCGCGGACGGCACCTCCCGCCTCGGCATTTTCGATGTTTCTTCCGACGGTCGCTATGTCGCCTACGGCATTTCCGTCGGGGGTTCGGACTGGCAGGAGCTGCACGTAATGGAAGTGCCCACCAAGAAAGTGCTGTCCGACGATCTCAAGTGGATCAAGTTCATTGGCGTCGGCTGGGCGGGAAAAGGGTTCTTCTATAGCCGTTACGACGAGCCGCAGTCCGGCCATGAGCTTTCCTCCCAGAACGAAAATCAAAAAATCTACTTCCACAAGCTGGGTGCGCCGCAATCGGAGGATGCTCTGGTCTACAAGGATCCGGCGCATCCTTTGCGCTTCCAGGCTGTCAACACCACCGACGACGAACGCTACGCCTTCCTGAACGTCTCCGACGAAGCCAGCGGCAAGCGCGGCAACGCGCTGTTCTTCCGCGATCTGGCGGGGAAAGACTCGTCCTTCACACCCATCGTCGCGGAGGTTGGCGACGACACCTACGACGTGATTGACAATATCGGCGACAAGTTCCTGATCAAAACGAATCACGAAGCCCCGCACGGAAAAGTCGTGCTCTTTGATCCCGCGAATCCCAAAGCTCCCTGGAAAGACATCGTTCCCGAAAAGCCGGAAACGCTCGAGCGCATTACTTCGCTGGGGGGGAAACTGTTTGCG
>Ga0335077_10010045_pt1 | contig 11764 bp, 10 predicted proteins | sample Lox_Sample_31_FD_207151 | JGI IMG/M metagenome (GOLD analysis project Ga0335077, IMG submission 207151) | Soil microbial communities from Loxahatchee National Wildlife Refuge, Florida, United States - Lox_Sample_3.1 | ecosystem: Environmental > Terrestrial > Soil > Wetlands | place: USA...
AAGCACCACCGAGCCTAAAAGGAGAACGTAAGTGCCGCTTCGGGAACGCAACTCCGTTTTCGAATCGAGGAGCACCAGGCCGAATCCTGCCAGCCAGATAAGGAAACCGATCAGCATGCCCCACCCGATAAAAGCGCAAACTGCGAGGGCCACGCCGGTCAAAAGTGTGGCGGTGCCGGTGCGGCGGGCCGCCCAGGCGAGCGCGGCGCCAAACACGGCCGGAAACAGAACGTAGTACCAAAATTCGTTGGCAAGGCTCCAAAGCGGCCCATTGGAGCCGAACGTCGGAAAGACAATGGTCTGGAGGAAAAAGAGGTTTCCGAAGAACGCGCCGGGCGTGAGATTTTCCAGAGGCACCGCGGGCCCGAGGTCGCGAATCGAGTGCGAGTAAATCCCGTCCGTGGCGAACAGCCAACTGCCCAGGCGGTCCCAGAGCAATCCAAGAAGCAGTCCGGGAATCAGCACGACATAGAGGCGCGTGGCACGGTTGATGGCGTATTCACGCCAGCTCCAAGCTCCCAAAATGTGGCTGCGCAGAATCGTGGAAGAGATCAGGAAGCCGCTCAGAACGAAAAAGACCATGACGGCCTGGTGGCCGAAGCCGGTGAGGAAGTAGAGGGCTCCCAATAGCCAGGATTTCGATTCCACGTGCTGGTAATCCGCGAAAAAAAGCGTGCGCAGGTGGCCGAACATGACCGCACAAGCCGCCACAGCGCGCATCAGATCGAGCGATGCGGAAGACGCGCGGGAAAGTTTTCGCGGCATCCACGACGCGGAGAGGAAAGATGAAATGGCACGACCGTTTTTAAGCTGCTGTTCTGATGTGCGTGTTTCCATCAAGTTCCTTCGGCAATGTGCGCGATCGGGGAGCGGGCGTGCGCCAGTATAGCGGTTTTTTCCCAAGGGGAAGGGCCGCGAAGGTGGGTTGGGGTATCTGGCAGGTTATTGGCGACCTGGAATAGGATGCACTTAACTGTATTATTTTGTGAAGCTTACAAGCGATATTGAGACCGTCTGGCGGCGGGACTGGTACTAAGACCCGCGTACCGCGTTTCGTGGGGCTAGTGGGCCATTGTTGGCAGGGCCCGAGGCTTCTAATCTGGTTGCACGATGGGTTGGGGGCCGCGCGGGGACAGCGGTCCCGCAAGGGGCCGTGTGCGAGCTACCCAACCCACCATCAATTTTCCTACCTTTTGAGCGGATGACTTTCCCGGCAAACACCAACGGCACGGCGCGTGCATCCATTGTGTGGGTGGTGGCGCGGGTGATTGGAAATTCGTGGGTTGCGGGCGAGGGATTTCGGTGATCCAAAGAAAAATCCGACGGTTGCAAGCTCTGGCTGACAGGCGCGGGTCCTGGAGTGTGTCGCTCGTGATGGTGTTGCTCACGCTTGGGGCAGGCTCGACCTTTGCGGGATTACCGGAACTCCGGGAGGCCACGCTCCGCGCTTTTCGCGGCTACGTGGGCAATGTCGAAGAGCGAAATCAGGCGAGCCTGCAGGGCGGGAAATTTCTTTGGGTCGACGAATTGGGTGCCGATGCCAGAGCGGCGGACTACATCAAATTGAAGCAGGGTGAAGTGGTAATGCAGCACATCACCACGGATGCGAACGGGAAGTCCACGGACATTGCCGGGGGAATGATTCACGACTGGCAAGGGATTGTATTTATTCCCGGGGTAACGCTCGACCAGGTGCTCGCGGTTTTACAGGATTACAACAACCACGCCAAATATTACGCGCCGGACGTGGAACGTGCACGGATTGAATCCAGGGACGGCGACCACTTTCGAGTGTTCATGCGCTTTCGAAGGCATAAAATCGTGACCGTGGTGTTGAACACCGAACAGGAGATTACCTATTTTCGCGATTCGCCGACGCGGGCGCACAGCCGCAGCTCCGCGACGCGCATTCGGGAAGTGGCGAATCCCGGCGTCTCCGGGGAACGCGAAAAATCGCCGAACGAAGACAATGGTTTTTTGTGGCAGATGGAAACCTGGTGGCGGATGGAAGAGCGCGACGGCGGAGTGTACGTGCAGAACGAGGGGGTCACGCTGACGCGGGATATTCCGACGGGGCTGGGCTGGCTGATCGAACCGTTTGTCAACAGCATTCCGAAGGAGACGCTGGAGTTTACGCTGGGTACGACGCGAAAAGCGGTGCTGGCGAGCGGGAAGCCGTAGTTCGCGCAATCTCTCCCGGGCAAGAGGCGATTTTCCAGCAATTCATTTCTGCGGACGTTTCGTGTCCAACGAATTGAGCTGCAGAATCTGCTTCGCGTTTTCGGGCGGCAAACTCGTACAGAATCCGTTGTTGTCAACCTGCACTTGTTTTCAGTACTTCGCTGGGCTCATTGCGCATCCTTTCGCTGGAGTGCAGAGACCAAGAGGGACCACGTTTCACTGGCGTTGCGGTCCCATGTATAAGTTTTGGCCGTGGAAGCCGCGTTGGAACCAATCGTCCGGCGAAGTTCCGGTTGCTCGTAAAGTGCGCGAATCCATTCCGCCAATCTTGAGGCATCCTCAGGGTTCTGGAGCACAAATCCATCCACGCCGTTGGTGATGATCTGCGAGCCGCCGTTTTGAACGCTGGTAATGACGGGAAGTCCGCAGGCCATGGCTTCGAGCGGCGGGAGGGCAAACGAATCGTGGAGGGAGGGGCTGGCGTAGGCATCCGCAGCGGCATAGAACCGCACCACATCGGGGGAAGGCTCCGCGAAGATAACATGCGCATCAAGGTGCAGCCGGTGAATTTGGACCTGGTACGGCGCTTGATCGTCTCGGCCGACGACCAGCAACTTCACGGGCAGGTCGTGGAGGAGTCCCAACGCTTGCAAAAGGGCATCCAGGCCTTTGTTCTTCCAACCATTCCCGAGCAGCAATAAAACAAAATCGGAATCGGGAAATCCAAATGCGCGCCGCGACTCTTCCCGGCGGCGAAGACGCTCCTCGGAGTCAAATTCTTCAATGTCGACAGCGTTGGGGATGACGGCGATGTCTTCGCGCTTTGCGGTCTGTGACAGTTCACGCGCGGTGAGGCTGGAGACTGCCGCCAGGCGAATCTTCGGGACCGGATAAATCCGATTCTCAAGGGACATGATCAGCCGGTAGTAGAGGATTCGATGAACCGTGGCGGGCCAGCTTCGCACGGGAGCGGAGCGAAGACGCAAACCCTCGCGCACATGCTGGAAGAATGCGTGAAATACGACGTGGGCGACAATGGCATCCGCATCCGGACAATTGATACCGGGGGAATAGACGACGTCGTATCGTAGGGAACAAAACGAACGATGAAACCAGCGCAAAGCGGTGTTGGCAAAAAACCACCAGATGTAATTGAACAGATGAGGTCCTGGAAGAGTGGGAATGTGATGCCAGACGGGTCTGCCGGGCGATTCGCTTCGCCGACCCGCGCCAGCGTTGGCTACTTCGAGATCCTGAATCGCCTGCGCGTAGATATGTATCTCAACTCCCGGGCGCCGGCAGAAATTTTCGATCTGCTCGACAACGCAGCGCTCTGCGCCATGGCGCCGGTCCAAAAAGGGAGACACGACGGCAATTCGCAAATCAGCCCTGCCTGGAATGGGAAGGAGTCATCTGAGCGGCATGCGCCTGAGCGGTCTGTTTGGCAATCTCCGGGAGCCGGAACAAGATACCAAGCATCAACCATAAGTAGGCGTTCATCATATAGTCTTGATAAGCGATGAATCCGATGTAGCTCATCGGGATCAGCAGTAGAAATGCAAACCAAAAAATGCAGAAACCGATTGGAAACCAGGGAGTCTGGCGAAGCTCCTTCACCACTTTCCAGGCTGAGGTTATGATCGAGACGCTCAGGACTAACCAGGCAAGGAGCCCCGCAACGCCGAGTTCCAGAAGGATCTGTCCGTAGCCGTTTTCGACCAGGACGTTCATGGGCGCCACGTGAAAATAGCGCACCACATACTGGTAGCCGAGGGAACTGGTGCCGATGCCATAGCCGGTGACCCAATGTTCGTACTGAAACGCCAACAGGAAATTCCGAAAAGGATAATCGCGGGTCCGATAGATAAGTTCGCTACTCGGGCTGTCCGGAGAAAGCGTTTCGGAATAGAGCGCAAAACGCGAGCCGATTTCTTCGGGAAATATGAAGATCATCACCACCAACGCGAGTCCGGCGACGAGCACGGTTCGCTGGATGGTTCGCAAGACGCGGCGCACCTCACCTTGACGCCACGGAGCTCCCCAAAGGAACGCGGCGAATACCACCATCCCGCTGAAGGCGGTCCACAAGAAAACGCTGCGAGAAGTGCTCATGATCGCGGCGATCCCGACCACGCCAATCGCCAGGAAGGCAACCCACCGCCTTCGACGCGAACGCAAGAGCAGGTAGCCTCCAAAGCCGAGCACCAGCGTCCAGGAGACGATCACAAAATTTGAAAAACGCCCGGTGCTCACAAAGACCGAGGTTGGACGATAGGAAATCAAACCGGTAATGGGAGATTTCCGGTAAAGCGTAGCCATATCTCGAATATCTTCCTGGAGGGTTGGCGGATTGAGAAAAGTGGGACCAATGATGGCCTGGGCGATTCCCAGAGCGGCAACGAGCATCACCAGAATGGCGTTGATTGTCAGGAGCTTCTGAAGATCCTCGTCTTTTTCCAGAAAGCCGTAACCGACGTACATCAAGGGAACATACAGAAAATAGACCTTCATGCCCAACAGGCCATAGAAAATGCTGTTGGAATTTGCATTGAAAAGCTGTATCGCTCCGATCCAGATGAAGATTAAGAGCGGCATCAGAAAGGGGGGCCTGAAACTCTTGGCGCGCTTGGCACGGCGGGATATGAAATAGGAGAGGTAAACGACGAGGACTAGAAAATCCTTGGCGAAGGAGACCGCCATGTTGTTCCCGAGGTATTTTCGGAAGAGGTCTTCGAACATGACCCAAGCAAGAAAAAGGAAAAGGCCGCGCCGCCAGTCATTCAGAATGGCCACGATGATGGCGCAGCCAACAAAAACCATCCCGGCGACAATGAGTGTGCTGACGGCCCCATTCAGGACCAACTGAGCCGCCTGGTAAGCCAGCCAAAAGACCACAAGCAAGCCAATCAGCGTCATGGCAGGACTGCGCGAGAATCGGAAGGAAGGAAGGGATCCGATCATGCGCATAGGACACCTGCCCTCGACCATCGGGCATTAGCCGGCGCGCGCGCCTGAAGAATGGTTCTTGGAAGGGTCATCCAAATCACAAGCTGCCAAAAATTATACGCTGCAATCGGGAGAATGGTGGAATGCCCGGGGGTATTCGCTCCCGGCCGGGAGCCGACGAGGCTGGCATCGCCGAAGCACGGGCTGACCAAACGGCGGGAAGGCGCGTCTAAAGGAGAGGTGGCCCAGGCGGGACGGTGGGTGGAACGCCAGGCGCAAGTCTTTTCTTTGCCGGAGCTTCAGCCTAAAATAGGTGTGTCGGGATTTTCGCGCACGAAACTGGAGTTCATTCGCAATCTCGCGCTTCACCCTGCCGGAGTTGCCAACTGAACCAGGACTGTCCACGAAACATTTGGTGCCCGGAAGGCGTATTTAAGGGTAGACAGCAGCGCAATTCATCGACTGGGTAGGTCCCTCCGTGCGAGTGGTTCGCAGCGGAATCGTGAGAGGCGAAGTATGAAGACGTGGCAAAAGGTCGGCGTTGGAGTCGGCGTGGCAGCCCTGCTGGCCGGCCTTGTCGTATTCAGTATCAACCAGGCAAACAAAGGCGTCGTCACGGTGCAGACCGCGAAAGTGGCCAAGGTGGACACGCTGCTCTCCCAGGTCACCGCCTCGGGCGAGGTCAAGCCCACGACGTACACAAACATCACGGCCCAGGGATTTGGACGCATCACCGAGATTCTGGTGAAGGAAGGCGACCACATTCAGAAGGGGCAGCGGCTGCTGCTGCAGGAAAACGTGCAGGCCAATGCCGACGTGCAGGCGCAGGCCGCCGCCATCAATTCCAACGAATCCGGCGTGCAGGCGTCGAGCGCGAGTTATAAGGCGGCGCAAGCGGACCTGGTGCAGCAGGAAGCGAATCTCGAAAAAGCCAAGCTGGATTACGAACGCGGGCAGGGACTATTCAAGGACGGACTGATACCGAAGCAGGAGTACGACCAGCGCAAGACGGCGTACGATGCCGCCGCGGCCGCCGCAGACTCCTCGCGGGCGCGCGTGCAGGCGCAGAAGGCGCAGCTCGACCAGATGAAGTCCCAGCTGGACCAGAGCAAGGCGGTGCTGGTTCGCACGAAAGACGTGCTTCAGAAAACCACTTACGTATCCCCGATTAACGGCATCGTGAGTTATTTGCCAGTACGCCTCGGCGAATACGTGGTGCCGGGAATTCAGAACGCCAACGGCAGCTTCTTGATGACGCTTTCGGACATGTCCGTAGTGACCTCGGAAGTGAAAGTGGACGAGACCGACATCGTGAACGTGCGCATCGGGCAAGATGCGGACGTGACCATAGACGCCATTCCAGGAAAGGTTTTCAAAGGCAAGGTGACGGAAATCGGCTCGCAGGCGGTGCTACGGAGCTCCGGCCTGGCCACCACACAGACGACCACCAGCAACCAGGAAGCGAAAGACTTCAAGGTGGTGATTACGCTGGATAACCCGCCGGAAAATCTGCGGCCCGGGCTTTCGACCACAGGGAAAATCAAAACCGCGGAAAAGAAAAATGTGGTCGCGATTCCGATTCAGGCGCTGGCGGTGCGTTCCCGGAAAGACCTCTCGGAAGCCGCGAAAAATCACAGCAAAGAGAGCAGCGTGACGCTGGCTGCGCCCCCTCCTGCGGATCCTGGCGATCCGAAAAAGGATGAAATTCAGGGGGTTTTCGTGGTGAACGGGAAGAAGGCTGCATTTCGTCCGGTGGAAACGGGCATTTCCGGCGTGACCGATATCGAGATTACGAAAGGCCTGCAGCCCGGCGATGAAATCGTAATCGGCAGCTACAAGGCGCTGCGCACACTGAAACCTGAGGCGTCGGTGAAGGTGGATAATTCCGCGCCAAAGAAGACGGAAGACAATCCATAATCGAATTGGGCATAGGGAGACACGAATGCCAGCGGAAATAACCAGTTCGGAAGCCTACCGCCAGGATTTGGTGGATAACGGCGTCGTGATCCGCACGGAGGGCCTGGCCAAGGTCTACCAGATGGGCACGGAGGAAGTGCACGCGCTGCGCGGAGTGGACCTGGAGATTCACAAAGGCGAATACGTGGCCATCATGGGGCCCTCGGGCTCCGGGAAATCCACGTTGATGAACCTGATCGGATGCCTGGATTCGCCAAGCTCGGGGCGTTACTGGCTGGCGGGACGATTGGTGAGCGAACTGGACGATGACGAACTGGCTCACATCCGCAACAAGGAGATCGGCTTCGTCTTCCAGACGTTCAATCTTTTGCCGCGCGCCACCGCTCTTCACAATGTGGAATTGCCCTTGATTTACAACGGCACGCCGGCCGAGGAACGCATCGAGCGCGCCAAGGAAGCGCTGGAGAAGGTGGATCTCGGCCCGCGCATGAATCACAAGCCCAATGAACTTTCCGGCGGCCAGCGGCAGCGCGTTGCCATTGCGCGCGCGCTGGTGAATCACCCCTCGATCGTTCTTGCCGACGAACCCACCGGAAATCTGGATTCGAAGACCGGCGAAGAGATCATGAACTTATTTGAGCACCTGCACGGTCAGGGAAACACGATTATTCTGGTGACCCACGAAATGGACATCGCGCAGCACGCGCACCGCGTGATTTTCATCCGCGACGGAAAAATTGCATCGGACGAGAAAGTGATCAAGAAGTAGATTTCCCCCGACAAACCGGCAGCCGGCATTTCCTGCTATCGCGCGGGGGTGGCGTGCGTGATTTCCGCATCGGTAATCGCTTCAGGAACCGCCAGATACGTGCGCGAAAGGCGGTCGTGCCAGGTCAAGCTATCCTCGTCCCAAAGCGCCCAGAAATAGCCCAGGAAAAACGTGCCCGCGGAAATCAGGTAACCCATGGCGCGCCAGAACAACTGGCGGGCCGTTGGAGCTTCCCCGGTGAAGCTGGCCACTTGCAGGCCGCGCACCATCATTCCCGGCGTAGTGCCGCCGAAGATCGTGAAGAGACAGAAGTACTGCACATAGACAAACGCGAAAGTGGAGAAGCAGACCGCGGCGCTGAGCTTGCTGAAGGTGAAGGAACCTCCCAGCGAACCGAATAAGGCCAGGAACCCGCCGTAGGCAAACGCCAGGCAGGCGGCATCGATGACGGCGCTGCGGCGCCGCTCGAGCAATGAGGCGACCGGATAAAGCTGCGACGGCGAGGCTTCGATCGTTTCCGCGGCCGGTTCCTGTTCTTCCACCAGGGGAGGCAGGGAAACATCAATTAGTAGCCGCGGATCGTCCGGCTCCTCCTTTCGCGGCGGCCTTCCGATTGCGATGGTGAAGGCGAAATCTTCCTTGATCTGCGGGGCTTCGACCGGAGCCTCTTCCGTCTGCAACGCCATCGCAGGGCGCGAGGGCTCAGCCCCAAACGGAAGATGGGTCTGCGCTTCGTTGGGATGAGCCTTGCGGCGCCGTGCCCGATAGGCTTGAAGGCGCTGGTTTAGTTCTCCGCGCCATTCTTCCTCGGGAGATTTGCGCAAGGCGAGGTTGCCGAGCGTGGGCTCGGACGGCTCCGGAGCGGAGCGTTCGGGATGATCACAAAAGTGGCAGGCGCGCTCGCCCGAAGCGAGCACGGCGCCGCACTGCAAGCAGATTTTATTCACCGGTGCGTTTTGCGCTGCGGACGCTCCCACTCCGGTGAGGAGCAGAGACACAAATCATAGCAACGTGGCGCCGCGGCAAAAAGTGAATCTTGCGATGGAGGTGCGAAAAGGTTAAGAAGCGCGGCCTAGAGTTCCACTTGCTGCGCGAGCATTTCCCGATTCAGGGCGATGCGGCGGCCCAAGGCCACGGCCGCGAAGTGGGCGCAGCCGGCGCGCTCTTCTTCGGCCCAGGTGTGCACCGCGGGACTCAGCTTGGCGAGGCTCTGGTCGAGCAGATTGAGGAAAGAATAGTACGTGCCGACGATCTGCAATCCCGAACGATCTTCGTGGCGATCGGGGCAGAGTTGCAAGAGCTGCATCACGCGCACGAAATCCCGCCCGGAAGCCTTCGCCTGAATGCCAGTCACGTCCAGGACCTCTTCGGTCAAGGCCTTGTGCATGGACGCGGCCGTGAGCGAACGGCAATAGGAAACGAAGAACATCAGCAAGGTGAGCAGCGAGAACGCGAGAATGAAGGCGGCCATCATCGCTGCACCGCCACCAGACGCGCGGGAGTGAGGCGGGAATCTTCCGAATGGCGCAACATCGTCAACGACCAGGAAATCGGCAGGAAGCACCCAAGCAGCGGCCCAAGATACAGAACAGCCTCATACTTCGAAGCCAGATTCACCAGCGCGTAGCTCCCCGCATACGCGCTGAAATAGAGCCCCAGCGCAAGCACCATCTGGACAAGCCGCGTGCGCGTTTCATGAAGCTTCAGCACCGCACCCCAGAGCAGGTAGGTGAGGACCAGGCCCACGAAATAAAGATTCTGCGAGAGTTCGTTGGTAAAGGAAGTACTCAGCCGCTGCGTGGATTGGGCCACGACTCCGTACGAAAATCCGGCCGTGCCCAGCAGCAGCAGAACCGCGGTGATGCGGACAAATTTGTCGAGCTTCAGCTCCGCGAACACACGCGAAGCCAGACTGATGACGGCCACAAACAGGGCGATCGTTAGCAAGCAGTCCGTGTAGTAATAAACATAGTGATACTCCACGGAATTCAGGCCCCAGGTCCGCAACACAAACTGCCGCGAAAGATCGGCGGACATGGCCAAAATCACGTAGAGGTTCAGAAAGAAATATTTTAGGAACGAGCCCCGAATGAGCGAAGTGGCGATCAGACACACGTCCGCCGTTATTCCCAGAACCCAGATAACCAAGGCGATTCGATCTGGCATTATCCTCGCTTTGCCTGACCGGATCCGGGAATCAGTCGTTCAATTTCGGGTCAATCGGTCAGACTAATTCTTCGGCGGCGGCAGCGGTGGCGGAACTGGTGAGCAACCGTTCGCCATCATGACCGTGGACTTCGCATTTGCGCTGACCATGGTCTTGAGGCCCATCGCGCCGACAAGAATACCCATTGCAAGGACCAACACACCCATTTTACGTGACATTTAGTGCCTCCGAGAGCGGGAAAACGAACGGAGACACTCTATCCTGTCTTAGGATAGTGTCAAGTAGGGCACACTACGGTCCTGTGCAAAACCGTCAACGGAACGACACCTCGTACTTTCGCCTGGCATTCGCCATTCGAGAGGGTGAGGCTCTTCCGTCAGGGGTGACGATAGCGTTCCAATCCGGCTAGGCGCAACGGTACCTCCGTTCCAGGTCGGGTAGTACCGAAGTACCAATTTCGACCCTGCCCAGCGCCTCCCTCGCAACCCAGATTCCGTGCAAATCCCCGCCCCCCAGGCCCGTTGACGGCTCCGCCCGGCTTGACACCTCCCGCCCTTCCTCCGTAGCATGAAGAATTGCCCGTTGCCGGCGTAGCTCAGTGGTAGAGCGAGGGTCTCATAATCCCTAGGCCGTGGGTTCGATTCCCCCCGCCGGCACCATATCTCAGACAGACTCTACCCTCCCCAATCCAGAGCTTGCCTTGATCCAGGAATCCGTTTCGGCCGCGGAACGCTCCCCAGGGCCCCGCCAGGACTCCTTGTGCCTTCCTAGCCGGTTTGACCCCCGGATAACCGCACCAAATCGCACAACCGTAAGCCGAATTAAGTCGGTTTGACTTCACGACTCGATCCATATTGAATGATATGCCTGCATCCGGCGAGGTTTCCCGTGGGAACCCGCACTGCCAGCTTGGGAGATTCCGTGAAAAACAGAAAACAACCGTCGGCCCGTGATCGGAAAATTTTCGTCTCGGTCCAACCCGATAAGACATGGCTAATCGGACTTCGTTCCTGGATCCCCTTTGCCGCTCTTGTTCTCTTGGGTTTCTGCGCGCCAGTCGCGATGGGCCAGGTCTCAGCCAGTATTCAGGGCAGTGTGAGCGATGCCTCTGGGGCGGCGGTGAAAGGCGCGGCCATCCAGGCGAAGGACCTGGAAACGGGAGGGATTCGCAGCACCGTCACCGACGATTCGGGCCGCTATCTTCTTCTGGCTTTGCCGGTGGGCGAATATGAAGTGCGAGCCTCCAAATCGGGTTTTCAGGACGCCGTGCAGACCGGCATCCACCTCGTCCTGGGACAAGAAGCGCGCGTGGACCTGCGCCTGCAAGTCGGTGCCGTTAAGGCGGAGGTCAGCGTGACCAGCGACGCGCCGATCGTCACCACGACGACCCAGGACATCAGCGGACTGGTCGGCGAAAAGGCGATTAAGGAACTGCCGCTCAATGGGCGCAGTTATGACCTGCTGCTCCCCCTGAATCCGGGAATCGTGAATTTCACCTCGCAAAAAACGGGCGGCACGGGCGTGTCGAATTCCACCACCGGCAACAACTTCGCCGTTTCCGGCAACCGCCCGCAGCAAAATCTCTTTCTGCTCAATGGCGTGGAATACACCGGAGCCGCGGAAAACAACATGCAACCCGGTGGGCCCAGTGGAATGCTGCTGGGCGTGGAGGCCGTGCGCGAGTTCAATGTGCAACGCGATTCCTACAGCGCGGAATACGGCAAACGGCCGGGCGGTCAGGTGGTGATTGCCACGCAATCCGGCAGCAATCAATGGCACGGTTC
>Ga0335077_10010052_pt1 | contig 11759 bp, 8 predicted proteins | sample Lox_Sample_31_FD_207151 | JGI IMG/M metagenome (GOLD analysis project Ga0335077, IMG submission 207151) | Soil microbial communities from Loxahatchee National Wildlife Refuge, Florida, United States - Lox_Sample_3.1 | ecosystem: Environmental > Terrestrial > Soil > Wetlands | place: USA: Florida...
TTGGCAATGATTTCGGGTTGTTCAGCACTCTCGATGAACATATCCACTCCGACGATTTTCTCGCTTTCCATTTCTTTGGATACCAGCATCGGGTTTTGATCCAATTTAAAAACGGTAGGAGTGGCCGGCATATTGGAGAGTAATGGCCGGGCTCCGTGTACGGGGGCTTTACCAAAATTTTCTATGATGGCTTTTGCAAATCCGGTAGTGGTCTTAGCAGGAATGTTTTTATCTCCAAAATCACCCGTATGAATGCCCTGTTCCAAAGTGTAAAGCAACGCATTCTCAATGACTGCTGCATTTTCCATGAATCCCAGGTGCCGAAGCATGGCCATGCCACTCAGCAAAAGAGCCGTAGGATTGGCAATATTTTTTCCTGCAATATCAGGCGCCGTTCCGTGAACAGCTTCAAATATTGAAATATGATCACCGATATTGGCTGAAGGAGCAAATCCGAGTCCGCCTACCAGTCCTGCACAGAGATCGGACACAATATCTCCCTGCAGATTGGTCAATACAATCACGTCAAATGTATCGGGCCGGGTAACTAATTTCATGCAAAGATCATCCACAATCACATCATCGGATTTTAATTCAGGATACTGTTTGGCAATTTCATAGAAACAATCGAGGAATAACCCATCAGTGAGCTTCATGATATTGGCTTTATGACCACATGTAATTCTCTTCGTTCCTTTTTTCTTCGCCATTTCGAAAGCATATTTGATCACCTGCAAACTTCCCGGCCTTGTAATGAAACGGCGGCTTAGCGCTACATCATGCGTGGGCATATGTTCAATACCTCCATACGTGTCTTCAATATTCTCCCGGACAATGGTAATATCAATCGGAATTCCTGCCTTGGAAAAAACGGTATCCACTCCATGCAATGTTTGAAACACTCTTTTGTTGGCATACGTGTTCCATGTTTTACGTGCTGTTACATTCACACTTTTTACTCCCTTTCCCTTGGGCGTTTCCATTGGACCTTTAAATAAAATGCCCAGTTCCTCGATCATATGTTTTGCTTCAGGAGTCATGCCGTTAGAAAAACCTTTGTCAAAAACCCATTTGCCCATATCTACCAGTTCATATTCGAGCGGTACTTGATTTGCGTTCAAAATGTCAAGTACTGCATCCATTATTTCCGGACCAATGCCGTCTCCTTTGGCAACAGCGATCTTCATGTTTTAAAAATTTAGTATATAAAAGTCTTTTGTAGAAAGGCAAGTTACTTTTATTATAATAACTGAAACAAAACCCGCATGAAAAAAATTAAAATCGGGGTGATATCAGTAAATTGCAGGAAGCCTTTCAGAGAAACCTGATTTTGTTTAATTTTAATGAAAATTAATCCGATGGCAAACAAGATCTCAGAAGGTGTGGAAATTAATGTGGAGACTTTTTATCAACCCGATTACAGTAATCCTATTTCGGGCGAATATATGTTTGCTTATCGTATTACGATTGAAAATCACAATAATTTTCCTGTTAAATTGCATCGTCGTCACTGGCATATTTTTGACAGCAATGGCAGTTACAGGGAAGTAGAGGGTGAAGGAGTAGTCGGTGTTCAGCCTGTATTAAAACCTGCAGAACGGTATCAATATGTAAGTGGTTGTAATCTACGCACGGAGATGGGAAAAATGCATGGAACCTACGCCATGGAAAATCTCAACAACAAGAAAATTTTTGAAGTGAATATCCCTGTTTTTGAAATGATCGTTCCGTTCAAGATGAATTAGTCTTAAAAAAATTCAAACGATCGCTTTTTCAATTTGCATTTTGCATTATTCTCCCCGCATCATTTTTTGCAGTCTCTTCGTAAGCAGAAACAGAATGAGTGAAGCTATCCCGGCCATAAAAACAAAGAGCATAAAAAATTCATACTTATTGCCCATATGATAACCTAAAAATGAAGTGATCCGTCCTTTGTCGGGATACAATGCACTTAAAGCGCCGGCCAGTTTATTGGCAATGGCATTGGCCAAAAACCAAACGGCCATTAGCAAAGAAGCGAATTTTAAAGGAGCGAGTTTATTCGTCAGCGCTAAACCAATCGGTGATAAACACAATTCTCCGCAGGTATGCAACGCATACATTCCTGTCAGCCATATCATGCTTACTTTAATTCCCGGCCCAGCATCTTTTACTCCGAAAGCGATCCAGAGATATCCCAATGCCAGCAAAAGCAGGCCCATGGCCATTTTCGTGGGAGATGCGGGCTCTCTTTTTCCGAGTTTGATCCAGAGCCATGCGAAGATCGGTGCGAAACTCACGACAAAAACCGAGTTGAGTGATTGGAACCAGCTGGCAGGGATTTCTTTCAGGGGCATATAACTTTTCCCCTGCACGAACAGGTAAATATCAGAGATGAGGATTCCTGCGATCAGAATAAATAATAAAGAAAGAACTGTTATTCTTAATTCGCGGTGATAAGGACCTGCCAGGTTTTTTAAGACTTTTTTCCAAAGACTGACAAAATAATAAAGCACGACTGCCGACAAAACATAAATGAGCCACAGAGGAATTTTTAAGCCAACTTCTCGCTGGGTCTGCCGATCTGCGAAAAATGTAAGTGAAGCACCGGCCTGCTCAAAAGCACTCCAGAAAAAGATCACAAAAAAGGAAACAATAAAAATGACAGCTACCTGTTTCTTCTGCGACGTGTTTAAACTTTTGTCAGAGAAAATAATGATTGCAATAATAATAGGAGCTGCAAGCAACAGATAAGTTAAGTAACTAAAAATTTTGGCATCTATATATATCAAACCAACAGTAATGGCCGAAAAAACAAGTAATCCGGTCACGATCACTATCGGGCTGATTATTTTTTTGGGTGAACCGGGCGGGGTCAATCCCAATACTTTGTTTTCGGGATCGACAACATATTTTTGCTGAAATAATTTTTGTACAATCACACTGATGCTCATCCCGATTCCTGCAGCAAGAAATGCCCATCTGAAATCTGCAGGGTTGCCGGTATCACCCACCAGGCCACAAATAAAAGGACCTATCGCTCCTCCTGTATTAATCCCCATATAAAATATAGTGTATGCCGGGTCAATCCTTCTGTCATTTTTAGGATAAAGTTGTCCCACCATCGATGAGATATTCGGTTTAAAAAAACCATTCCCGGCAATCATGAATCCGAGCCCGGTAAAAAAGAGTAAGGAGGATAACTGTTGGGAACTGTTGTAAAAAGTACCGCAGAAAAAAAGAATGAATTCACCGATTGCCATCACGATCCCACCGGCGATAATTGATCTTCTGTTGCCCCAGTAACGATCGGAAATATAACCGCCAATCAAAGGCGTCAGATAAACCAGGCTTGTATAACTGCCATACAGATGCGAAGCAAACACATCATCGAATAGTAAAGCCTTTGTCATGAAAAGCACAAGTATGGCTCTCATGCCATAGTAATTAAAACGTTCCCACATTTCTGTGGCAAACAATATATATAAACCTTTAGGGTGACCCTTTTGAGCAAGCGATTGATTCATGAAATCGGGGTTTGATGTTGAGATGCAATACAATCAGTAACGTAAAATACAGATAAATTCCAATTCGCGCGGATACCGCATACCATTCATATATTTTTTTTCCGGAAATGATTATGAATTTGGAATTTCGGGCCAGAATTAATTGCACTATGAATATTTTGTTGTTAGGCTCCGGAGGTAGGGAACATGCACTGGCATGGAAACTTTGTCAAAGCAGGCTCTGTTCAAAACTCATCATTGCGCCGGGTAATGCCGGAACAGGGGTGTGTGGTATTAATGAGAATATCTCTCCTACCGATTTTGATAGTATAAAAAAATGTTGTGTAAAAGAAAAAATAGAATTGCTTATTGTAGGGCCCGAAGAGCCGTTGGTCAAAGGCATCGTTGATTATTTTGCAAACGACAAATCCATAAAACATATTCCTGTAATCGGTCCTTCAGCTATTGCCGCCCAGCTCGAAGGGAGCAAGGCTTATTCAAAAAAATTTATGAAGCGCTATCAGATCCCCACGGCAGCATACAGGGAATTTGATCTCGACAATTATGCAGAAGGGTCTTCTTATTTAAAAAATCACCCGTTACCAATTGTCCTGAAAGCAGACGGGCTTGCAGCAGGCAAAGGGGTTGTCATTTGCCATAGTCATGTCGAGGCCATGGCCGAATACGAATTGATGTTGCAGCATAATAAATTCGGCGAAGCAGGAAGAAAAATCGTGGTCGAGGAATTCCTGGATGGAATCGAATTATCCGTTTTTGTTTTGACTGACGGCAAGCATTATGTGCTTTTGCCCGAAGCCAAGGATTACAAACGGGTTGGAGAAGGGGACAAGGGACCGAATACAGGCGGGATGGGCGCTGTGAGCCCTGTGCCTTTTGCAGGAAAGGATTTTATCAGGAAAGTAGAAGAGAGAATTATCATTCCCACTATTGAGGGATTGAAAAAGGAAAACATTGATTACAGGGGATTCATCTTTATAGGATTGATGAAAGTGGGCGAGGACCCTTATGTTATAGAATACAATTGCCGCCTGGGTGATCCTGAAACGGAAGTGATTATCCCGAGACTCAAAAATGATCTTGTTGAATTATTTGCTGCTGTCGCCGGACAGCGTTTGAACGAGATCGTTATTGAGAAAGATGAGCGGGTCGCCAGTACGATTGTAGCCGTGAGTGGAGGTTACCCGGGTAGTTACGAAAAGGGATTGGAAATTAAAGGACTTGATAAAAAATATTCACAGGACAGTTTTATTTTTCAGGCCGGAACAAAACAGGATGGAGATAAGATCCTTACCAATGGGGGAAGAGTTTTTTGTGTGACCTCATTTGCCAATACGGTAAGTGAGGCGGTGAGTAAATCAAGAAATGTGTTGCAGGAAATCAATTTCGATGGAATGTATTATCGCCGGGATATTGGGTATGAATTCCTGAAATAAACGGCAAGCTTTATTATTTCAAACATTCAATTATTTTTCAGCATTAAATAAGTATGCAAATTGCATTTTCATGTTCTTCCAGGTGCCTATGATCCTATATCGTAAATTTTTTATTTACCACATAGACACAACAGAATCATAAGTTCACATAGGGTTTAAAAAATTAATTTTGATTTTTAAATCTTTTTTACATGCCAGGCGAGCTTAACTATGCTGATTATCTCCAGCTCAATAAAATTCTCGGTGCGCAACATTTACAAAGTGAACTGCTTCATAAGCCCGCACACGATGAGATGCTATTCATCATTATTCATCAAACCCATGAATTGTGGTTTAAACAACTGTTGTATGAAGTGGAGTCGGTCACGGGCATCATGCAGAAGCCCTCTCTAAATGATAATTCGCCTGAACTACAAACGGTGGTTCATCGGTTGTCACGTTGTGCCACTATTCTCAAAGTATTGGTTCATCAGATTGATATCCTCGAAACCATGACGGCGATGGATTTTCTTGATTTCCGCGACATGCTAAGGCCCGCATCCGGTTTTCAGAGCTGGCAATTCAAGATGCTCGAAGCCTGGTTGGGATTGAAGTATGAAAAGCGCTACGGTCAGGACTATTATATCTCCCAATTAAATCAGCAACAGATTGAGATGATAAAAAAAGCAGAGAAAGATAAATCCCTGCTGGAGCTGGTGAATGCCTGGCTTGAGAGAATGCCTTTCTTTGACGAAGAGGCAAACTGGAAAAATTTCAAACCACATTCTTCTGTTGGAGAAACAGGATCGCTGCATATTTTCTGGATGGATTACAGACAATGCTATCTTGAAAGCTTATCCCGGGAAGAAAAAAATAATTTTGATTCATTCAATGAATTTTTTTTCAGTAAGAACAGCGGGAACCCCTCCTCATCGGCGGATGTATTGCTCACCCTTTCACCCAAAGCATCGAGAGCAGCGCTTTTTATCATGCTTTACCGCGGATATCCGGTTCTGCAACTTCCTTTTCAGCTTTTAACCCAGTTACTGGAGATCGATGAACAATTAAGCACCTGGCGCTACAGGCATATGAATATGGTGCACCGCACCATCGGGACAAGAATTGGGACAGGAGGCAGTAGTGGAAAAGATTACCTGAAAGCCACGCTTGATAAACATTATATTTTTAAGGAAATCGCACAATTAACCAGCTTTCTTATCGAAAGAAAAAAATTACCGGTTCTCAGTCCGGAAATGGAAAGACGACTGGGGTTCGTTCAATATTAAAATCCGCAAGAGGGGCGCGGAGAAATACGGCTCCGCTTTCGGCAATTTCCATCGTTTCTCAAAATAAAAATTTAGTTTGAAAAAGAAGAAATAACAAACCGGAAATAGCGTTGTTTGTGCATTACAAGAACAAGTTTCTTAAGATCTGTTAAAAGTGAATAACAAGCGGTTTCCTGAGAAGGGTCATAAGGTGGGAAAGGTCTTGTGCCGGCTAAAAACAAATCAAAGATTCCACTTTGTTAATTCGGATTATTTGCATCAATTTTGCAGGCATTAAACCTGAATTTAAATCTGACCTTTTAAAATGGGATTATTCAATTTCCTGACACAAGAGATCGCGATGGACCTGGGTACTGCCAATACCCTTATCATACATAATGACGAGATCGTAGTGAATGAACCGAGCATTGTAGCATTGGATCGAAACAATCCAAAAACGGTGTTAGCAGTTGGCAAGCGTGCTTTGATGATGCACGAAAAAACTCATGAAAGTATACGGACGGTCCGCCCGTTGAAAGATGGCGTAATTGCCGATTTCAATGCCGCCGAACTGATGATTCGGGAGATGATCAAAATGATCTATCCCAAAAAGCCTTTATTCCCGCCCAGCTGGCGAATGATGATTTGTATTCCTTCCAGTATTACTGAAGTGGAAAAGCGTGCAGTCCGCGACAGCGCCGAACAGGCCGGTGCCAAAGAGGTATACCTGATTCATGAACCCATGGCTGCAGCGTTGGGCATTGGCATTGATGTGGAAGAGCCGGTCGGTAATATGATTATTGATATCGGAGGCGGAACAACGGGAATCACTGTAATTGCATTGGCGGGTATTGTGTGCGACCAATCGATCAGGATAGCGGGGGATGAATTCACTGCAGATATCATGGAAGCGCTTCGTAGATATCATAGCTTGCTCATAGGGGAACGGACAGCAGAACAAATCAAAATACAAATCGGAGCGGCTCTTAAAGATCTGGATAATCCACCGGATGATATTCCGGTCAATGGCCGTGACCTCGTGACTGGTATACCCAAGCAAATCCTGGTCAGCTACCAGGAAATCGCCGAGGCGCTGGATAAAAGTATTTTTAAAATTGAAGAAGCCATTCTGAAAGCTTTGGAAACTACTCCTCCAGAACTTGCCGGAGATATTTACCGCCGTGGTTTATACCTTACCGGCGGAGGTGCTTTGCTCAGAGGCCTGGATAAACGCCTAAGTCAGAAAATCAAATTACCGGTTCATATTGCTGACGATCCCTTAAAAAGTGTAGTCCGGGGCACAGGTATTTCCCTGAAGAATTATGACAGGTATCCTTTTGTTATGCGGTAAATAAATTAAGGTGCAAGATACAGGGCGCGAACCTTGCTTCCTGAGCCTTACTTCTTAAATCTCTTTCTGTGCGTAATATTTTTCTCTTCATCAGAAGATATTCAAACTTTCTCTATTTCCTGGTGTTGCAGATCGTAGCCCTTTCTTTTCTTTTTCGCTATAATAAATTTCATGAAGCCGCTTTTATGAATGTGGCAGGCGAGATCACTGGAAAGCTGGATGAAAGATACAATAGCGTTGAAAGCTATTTCACATTAAAAAATACCAACGAACAGCTTGTCAGGGAAAATGAAAGATTGCGTCAGCTGTTAAAGGAAAATTATGAAGACCCTGGTATACCGGCCAGGCTGGTCATCGATACGGTCAGGGCCGACTCGCTCAGGAAAATTCAAAAATATATTTATCTCGCGGCTAAGGTGGTAGGTAATACCGTAAGCTTGCAAACGAATTTCCTGACAATTCACCGGGGATATGATGAAGGTGTGAGAACCAATATGGGAGTAGTGAGTCCTCAGGGCATCGTGGGTACGGTAGTGAATGTGAGCAAAAATTATGCGACGGTCATGAGCTTATTGCACCGTCAATATAAAGTGATCGTTAAATTGAAAAATGGAGGTGAAAGAGGAACGGTTGAGTGGGATGGCGTGAGTCCCAATTTTGTGACGCTGAAAGATATCCCCAAAAGTGCAAAAGTGAACAAAGGTGATACAGTTGTTACCAGTTCAACTTCATTCCTGTTCCCCGGGAACATCATGGTAGGAACCATTCAGGATATCATAGATGACCGAAGCAGTAATTTTTATACACTCCGACTCAAAACAGCTACTAATTTCTTTAATGTGGAATATGTGTATGTGATTCAAAATACGCAATACAGCGAGCAAAAAGTATTAGAAGATTCGACAAGAAAAAAAATTCAATGAGTGAATTGCTGAAAAATATTATCCGGTTCATTTTATTTATCCTGGTGCAGGTATTTATTCTTTTTAAAATACCGCCCCTGCACCGCTTCATTACGCCCTATTTATACTTTTTATTTATTCTTTGGCTGCCTTTCAATATGTCGAGATCAGGATTGATGTCGGTAGCTTTTATTTACGGACTCAGCCTGGATTATTTTACACATACTCCGGGTTTGCACGCCGCAGCCTGTGTGTTGATTGCCTATATCAGGCCATTTGTGATTAACCTGCTTATCTCCCAGGAAGGAGCTGATAAAAACTATTCTTCGCCTTCAATCACGAGTATGGGCTGGGCTCCTTACGGGACTTATGTTCTGGTGCTGACTTTGTTTCATCACACCTATCTTGTCTTCCTGGAATGGATGAGTTTTGGCTCTCTATGGTATTTTCTGGGGAAGGTCATTGCCACGACCGGGATTAGTTTATTGCTGATTCTCCTTACAGAATTATTGTTCTTCAGAAAAGAAAAATTCAGGACTAATACGGCTTAGCCTGAACAAGATCATATCTGAATTGAGTAAACAAAACCATCTTTAGCCTGTTTATTCATAGGTGCCGGTTGTAATTCTGCTCAAAAAAATTGCGAAAACTTTCTTCAACTTATATTGTATAGCAAGGTTCGACGTTATATCTTTATTCTTCAAATGAGCCCTGCACCAAGCCGTTAAAATCGTATATCCGGAAATGCCTGTATTCAATCAATCTCGCAGCAATATAATCCGCCTCATCTTTGGTGGAATGTTTCTCATCATTTTTGCCCAGCTCTTCAACCTGCAGATTATTTCGGACAAATACAAAAAGATGGCGGAGGAGAATGCATTATTCCCCAAGCGTATTTATCCTACCCGGGGCATTATTTACGACCGGCGCAACAAAGCCATTCTGAATAATACCATCATGTACGATCTGATGGTAACGCCATCTCAAGTAAAGAATATTGATACAGCTTTTTTTTGTCAGCTGATGGATATCGATACGGCAGAATTCCGAAGCCGTATGCTCGATGCAAAATTTAAAAACGGGCCTTTCCGTCCAAGCATTTTTGACGACCTTTTGCCGCCCGACCTTTATGCCAAGCTTGAAGAAAATATCTGGCGTTTTCCCGGTTTCAATTTGCAGGAAAGACCAGTCAGAATTTATCCCTTTAATGCGGCTGCACATATTATGGGATATGTGGGTGAAGTGGATTCAGCGATCATGCGGAAATATAAGTATGGTTATCAGTTGGGCGACTATGTAGGGCGAAGCGGACTGGAACAGTCTTATGAAAGAGAATTGATGGGACAAAGAGGTGTTGAATTTTGGATAAAGGACAATAAAAACCGATTGGTGGGACATTATGCGAACGGATCGCTTGACACACCGGCTGTTGCTGGCAGAAACCTGCGGACTTCTCTGGATATAGGATTGCAACAACTTGCTGAAAGATTACTCTCAAATAAGGTGGGCGCCATCGTTGCGATAGAGCCTAAAACCGGAGGAATTCTTGCCATGGCCTCAGGCCCGGATTTTAATCCAAACTCACTGACTGGTTCCGATAAACAATCCAATTACGCCAAACTGGTGCTGGATGTATCTGGCCCCTTGCTGAACAGGGCTATCAAAGGACTATATCAACCCGGATCTACATACAAGCCGCTGGGTGCACTGATTGCATTGGATGAAGGTCTCATTACTCCGGCGACGGGATATGATTGCCATGGAGTGTACCTGGCCTGTAACCATCCGGTAAAGTGTGAGCACAAAGACCCGGGCCATGCAGCCAATCTTCGACTGGCCATCGCTCATTCATGTAATTCATTTTTCTCGAATGTTTTTCGACTGACGGTTGATAATCCACAATTTCATAATCCGAGAAAAGGATTAACAAAATGGAAGGAATATATCAATGCATTCGGGCTCGGACATCGTGTTGGTATTGATCTTCCCAGTGAAGACGGAGGGAATGTCCCCGATACATCAGCTTACGATAAAGAATACCGACATTCCTGGAATTCCTGTACGATGGTAACTTTAGGAATTGGCCAGGACAAAATATTGATCACTCCTTTGCAAATGGCGAACTCGATGTGTATCGTTGCCAACAAGGGATATTTTTATACTCCGCATTTTGTAGAAAAGATCGATGAAGAAACCCCAGATGATACCATATTGAATAAGTACAGAGAAAAACATGAAGTGTTAACCCATATTCCTGACAATGTATACCAGGTAGTTTCAACCGGGATGCAGGATGTGGTAGAGATAGGAACAGCGCAGGCTGCCAGGATTCCGGGAATTAATATTTGTGCAAAAACAGGTACCGCAGAAACTTACCGGCTTGTTAGTGGCAGGAGATCCAAGCTCAGGAACAATTCCATCTTCGTATGCTTTGCACCGAGAGAAGATCCGAAAATAGCGGTGGCTGTTGTAGTCGAGAATGCAGGATTTGGTGCCGCCTGGGCAGCCCCCATGGGGTCTTTCCTTGTGGAGCAATATCTGACTGATAGTATTCGTTCGGATCGTATGAAAGACGTGGAGCGGATTGCCAATACCAACCTGATGCCCAAATGGCTTATCATAGAACAATACTATGAGGATTCACTCAGGGCAGTAGCATGGGCAAAGGAAACCGGCGACAGCAGCAGGTGGTTGAAATATACGAATGCCACGTTTCGTGCTTCCATGCGCGACACGCTGCATCTTAACCGTGAGCCTTTACCACCAGTACAAAACAATCCGGCCGATAAACCAAAGGATATTATTGTAGAACCTGATACTTCTTCTGATAACTGATATGGCTGAACGAAATTCAACGATAACAAAAGGAATTGATAAGTCACTGGTATGGCTTTGGCTTATTCTGTCAGTCATTGGAATCATGAGCATTTTTGCTGCAACATATCGAGATACTGATACAGTACTGCAGGGTTTTATTTCGTTGCGAACAGATTACAGTCGGCAGACGGTATATTTTATTCTTGGAGGAATAATTGGCATTTTCATTTTATTGACGGACAGCAAATTTTTCACTGCAACAGCCAATCTATGGTATGCTTTCGGTATTTTACTGCTGCTGTTGGTTTTTCCGTTTCACTCCCGGGTGAAAGGAACGGAATCGATTATCAGGTTTGGGAATGCCTTTCAGCTGCAGCCAGCCGACCTCTGCAAGGTTTTTGTGAACCTGGCTCTGGCAAAATATTTGTCGAGGGTGGAAACAGATTTCGAGAGACCGCGATCACAGATCATTGCGGCTATTATTGTTCTCGCTCCTGCAGCGCTTT
>Ga0335077_10010053_pt1 | contig 11758 bp, 8 predicted proteins | sample Lox_Sample_31_FD_207151 | JGI IMG/M metagenome (GOLD analysis project Ga0335077, IMG submission 207151) | Soil microbial communities from Loxahatchee National Wildlife Refuge, Florida, United States - Lox_Sample_3.1 | ecosystem: Environmental > Terrestrial > Soil > Wetlands | place: USA: Florida...
GCCCTGTGTCTTGTGCTGATTCTCGGGTACGGTCCGGAATCAGGAATCGTGCATTCGATACAATCCCCGCAGATTCAAAACCTTCCCGACTTCAACCTCATCGTTCGTCGCGCCTACGCCATTCACCGGCTTTTTGAGCGCGTCTATTCGAACGGCTGGGAAGGTGCGAACGGCTCCATCGGTGCGGCGTTCCTGTATGCGGCCACAAAAGATCCCGCCCTTCTTCAGGAATATACGCAGCGGCACAAGCTTGCCGACCTTTTCAACGGAACGTGGGTTGACGACCGCGCCTGGATTTGCCTGGCGGAATTGTACTGGTGGGAATTCACGGGCAAAAAGAATTCGGTGTGGGTGAAAGATGCGATGAAGCGGTACGACGACGCGCGGAACGAGGGAAGACTGGCGCATCCGGACGGATTCTGGAGCTGGTACAACTGGCCGCCGGATGCGCGCGTCGACGACATGATCATCACGAACAGCAACATGAATCAGATGGTGAATGTCGCGTGCCGGTTGTATGGGGCAACGGGGAAGAAGAATTACCGCGACGATGCGGTCATGGTGTGGGAGGGAGATTCGAAAATCCCCGGCGTGGAGCAGACGTACTATCGGGGGGATGGACGATGGGAGGGAACGGAAGGACGGGCCGCATTCGGAAAAACATTTCCGTGGCAGGGGGCGGAGTATTGTTCAATCGGAGCGGCGATGTACCGCATGACAAAGAACGAGAAGTACAAAAAGATCGTCGTGGCGACGGCACGGCGCATCATGGATCCTGCGAACGGATGGGTTGACAAAGACGACTTTTACCAGATCCGGATGGACGGAAACGGCGCGTTCGTGCATTTTATTCTTGACGCCTATGAAATCGCACCGAAGGAACTGGCAGAGATTCCGATGAAAGTAGGGAAGATGCTGGAGCACGTCTGGACGAATCATCACGGCGCCGCAACCGTCGTCCTCCATCGGGAAATGGACGACGGCATTCGGAACGGCTGGAATCCGTACGGGGGGGAAGACGGATACGGCGTCGGCGAAGTCGGCACGGTGCACGCCCAGTCACAGGCCCTTCGCGCTTTCGGCGTGTTCGCTTATACGCTTCGCCATTAAAGCGGATCACTCTCACTCCGAATTCACTTCCGCGGTCAAGCATAGGAAAACCTGCAATCACCCCGACCTTTAGGTCGGAGTACCGGGGAAAACGAGAATCTACGGCGCCACACAAAACCATCAACAGAATGGCTTTAGCCATGACGAAAGGGGGAAGTCATGTCATACGTCCGAGTCTCGATCCACGCAGTCTGGGGGACGAAGAATCGCCAGCCGGTGCTTACGAAGGACGTTCGCGCAGGAATCATCGAGCACATTCGCGCGAACGCGCGCGAGAAGGGAATTCACATCTTAGCCATAAACGGCTACACGCAGCACCTTCACTGTCTTTTCCATCTCAACGCAGACAGATCGATTGCCAAAACGATGCAGCTGATCAAAGGAGAGTCTGCTCATTGGATTAATGAGAATCGAATCGTGCCCGGTCGATTCGAATGGGCCAACGAATATTTCGCGCTCTCGGTGAGCGAGTCGGTGGTTGAGATCGTGCGCCGGTATATTGACAACCAGGAGGAGCACCATCGAAAAAAATCGTTTGCCGAAGAGGTATCCCAATTCGCGCGGGAGTTCAAAATCGAGAATCAGGGCTAAAGCCCTCCAGATCTTCTTGTTTGCCAAACCCCACCCTAAAGGGTGGGGGCATAACCCGCTAAATCTAGTCATCCCGACCTTAAGGTCGAGGGTACCTTTCCGGGTCAAATTCTATCTCTCCGACCTTTAGGTCGGAGTACCGAGTTGAACCCCGCAACAGAAAGCCGTACGTTTCCTCATGACATTCAGGTTCGCTCTCTTCACGCTGCTGTCCCTGCTCCTTCTCTCTGCAGCCGCTCCTTCGCAGGAGAATCTCGCCGACTCCGTGAAATCCGAGTTTCTGCACGCGTGGAACGGCTACAAGAAATACGCATGGGGTCACGACGCGCTGAAGCCCCTCAGCAAAACACCCCGCGACTGGTATTCCTCGTCGCTTTACATGACGCCCGTCGATGCGTTCGACACGATGGTCCTCATGGGCCTGCAGAACCAGGCGGCGGAGGCGAAGAAGCTGATCCTGGATAGTCTTTCGTTCGACAAGGACATGGAAGTTCAGTCCTTCGAAATTACGATCCGACTTCTCGGAGGGCTCCTCTCCGCCTACCAGCTCGACGGCGACCCACGGTTCCTTCGCCTCGCCGAAGACCTCGGCAATCGCCTCCTTCCCGTCTACGATTCTCCGACCGGAATGCCGTACCGGTACGTGAATCTGAAAACGCATAAAACTCGGGACGCGAGAAATAACACGGCCGAGATTGGGACCGCGCTCCTCGAATTCGGCACCCTCTCCAAACTGACGGGCCGGAAAGAGTTCTACGATAAACCAAAACTCGCTCTCATCCAGCTCTTCAACCGCCGTTCGGCCATCGGGCTCGTCGGAACGTGGATTGATGTTGAATCCGGAAAATGGCTGGACAAGACGAGCCACATCGGCGGTGCGATAGACTCGTACTACGAGTATCTCATCAAATCGTGGCGGCTCTTCGGCGACCCGGACTGCAAGGCGATGTGGGATGCGAGCATCGCCGCGGTGAACAAATACGTGGCCGACACAGCGAAGGGGGATCTTTGGTACGGTCAAGTAGACATGGAAACCGGAAAACGAACCGGCACGGAGTTTGGGTCGCTCGAGGCGTTCTTCCCGGCCGTGCTGTGCCTGGGGGGCGACACGGATCGTGCTGTGGCTCTGGAGGAATCGTGCGTCAAGATGTGGTCGATCGCCGGCATCGAACCCGAGGAAATCGATTACTCAAAGATGAAGATCGTCGAGCCGCAGTATGTTTTGCGGCCGGAAATCATTGAATCGGCGTACTATCTCCTTCACTTCACCAAACAGGAGAAATACAAAAAGTTGGGCAATCTGTTTTTCACGGACATCCGACTCAACTGCCGGACCGAAGACGCGTACGCCGCTCTCAGGAATGTGACCACCGGCGAGAAATCAGACCAGATGGAGAGTTTCTTTTTTGCCGAAACTTTGAAATATTTGTATCTGATATTCGGGCCTCCGGAAACGCTCCCCTTCGACGAGGTGACGTTTGGGACAGAAGCCCATCCGTTGAGGAAGACGTGGAAGGACTGACATGACACGCGCTGAGCAGAGAAAATTGATCGAAGAGCTTCGCCTTCACACGAAGAAATTCAGTGCCGCGGAAGCATCCGACTTTGAAATGATGGTGAAAAGAGATAAGGATGACGAAGACCTCGACACACTGACGCGGGACCGATTGATCGCATTGCATGAAAAGCACTGCCCGAGGCGTTCGAAATCCGAGATCGAGGATCGGTGGAAAAAAATAACGGAAGGGAAGAAGTGATGAAGTACAGAGTGTTGGGTCGAACGGGCATCAAGGTATCCGAGGTCGGCTATGGCGCCTGGGGGATTGGCGGGGAACTTTGGTCCGGCTCCAGGGACGACGAATCGATGAAGGCATTGCGCACCGCGGTGGACGAGGGCCTTAATTTCATCGACACCGCTCTCGCATACGGCAACGGCCACAGCGAACGGCTGATCTCAAAACTTCTCAAAGAGCATCCAGGAAAACTTTCCGTCTCGACCAAGATTCCACCCAAAAACGGACAATGGCCTGCCGCTCCGAATAGCAAGCTCCGGGATGTTTTTCCCCACAAATATATCATAGAATGTGTCGAGAAGAGCCTGAAAAACCTCGCGGTTGACCGCCTTGATATCGAGCAATTCCATGTCTGGAATGACGATTGGGCAAACGACAATGAATGGTGGGATGCGATCCAGTCGCTCAAGGAACAGGAAAAAATACGTTTCGTGGGAATTTCGATCAACGACCATCAGCCGGAGAATGCGATCGAAACCGGAAAAACCGGCCGCATCGATTCGTACCAGGTCATCTTCAACATCTTCGACCAGTCTCCGATCCGGAAGCTATTTCCATTCTGTCAGAAGGAAAACATCGGGATCATCGTCCGGGTCCCTTTCGATGAAGGGTCGCTCACCGGAAGTATCACGCTTGACACGAAGTTCCCTCCGTCTGATTTCCGTCATAAATATTTCACCGACGAGAGAAAAAAAGAGGTCGTGCGACGTGTCGCAAAACTGAAGGACTTCCTGGGAAAAGAAGCCGCGACGCTCCCGGAACTTGCGCTCCGATTCTGTCTCTCCTTCCCTCCGGTTTCAACGATCATCCCGGGAATGCGGACAAGCAGGAATGTGCTCGCAAACTGTGCCGTTTCCGACGGACGATTCCTATCCCCCTCGCTTCTCGAAGAGCTTCGCGAGCACGCCTGGGACAGAAACTTCTACGATTAACGGCCGGCTTCTCTTTCGGCTATTCGAGACACCGTTGTAGCATCCCCCCGGTCGACCATTTGACTTCCTGCGGCTTGTCGGCGGTGTCGAAGCAGGGTCATCTGGCATGGATGCAAAAAAAAAGCCCCGCGGGAGGTGAACCCGCGAGGCGATGGCGTGAGAAAAAGAAACGAACGCCGTCCGGCCTGAATTATTTCAGAAGGAGCATCTTCCTCAGCAGTTGTTTGCCCCCGAATTCCAGCCGCGCAAAGTAGGTCCCCGACGACGTCTTTGACGCATCAAACGTCGCCTGCTGGTAGATTCCCGACTTCACATCCGCGTCGACGAGCGTTGCGACTTCCCGTCCGAGGATGTCAAACACCTTCAGCGAGACATACCCATCACTCGGAACTGTAAACTGGATACTCGTAACTGGATTGAAAGGGTTGGGATAATTCTGGCTGAGCGTGAAGACTTTGGGAGCCGAACCGACGTCGACTTGCATCGTGATCGAATATTTGAATGCTCCGGTGCGGTCGACTTGCTTAAGGCGATAGGAATAGAGGCCGGGAGCAAGGTTCGGGTCGACGAATGAGTATTTCTTGAGTTCCGTGCTCGTACCTGCGCCTTGGACGAATCCCGCGCTCACCCATCCTGCACTCATCAAGCCGGAATCCGAGTTTGCTTCACGTTCTACATCCCACCCCTCATTGTCCACTTCGGTTGATGTGTTCCACCGTAGCTGAACGGTGTTACTGATGGGGCTCGCGGTAATGGACGCGAGTTCAACCGGCAGTGGTGTCCCGCCCGGATTTTGCCACGCCAGGTAAGGGTATCCGTCGTTCGTCGCGCCATCCATGAACCAAATTGACGTGCCCCATCCGGCATCGGTAAACGTTGACTGCGTTTTCATTTGCGTTGTTGTCTTACCGGTCCCGCCGGCGCTGGATGACTGGCCGGAAGTCTGAGTATCCCAAAAAGAGCTGTTGACAAAACCACCGTTCGCTCCAACCAGACCGCCGATGCTGCCGCCGCCGCTGATGTTCCCCGTGCTGTAGCACGTGTCGATTGTTCCGTTTGAGCCTTCGATATACCCCGCAAATCCTCCGACGACAATGCCGGCATTGCTCACGACATTGCCTCTGCTGTAACTGTTATTGATTATGCATGAAGCGAGATTTTCGCCCACAAACCCGCCGATGTAACTACCCCCTTGAACGTTTCCCGTACAATAACACTTGTTGATGTTTCCGCCGCTATAATTTTTCCCGACAAATCCCCCAACATTTTCACTGCTACTGCTGTCAATCACATTTCCGGTAGCGTAGGAGTTCGTAATGCTCCCTCCCGAGCCGCCTTCGTTTTCGCCGGCGAATCCTCCAATTTCGAAGCCGCCGGAGCTTCCGCCGATATTTCCTGTACTGTAACTGTTGCTTATCGCAGTTTCCTGGCTGTACCCTATGAAGCCGCCCATCAAAGTGGCGCTGGTCGAATTGAATGACACGGTGCTATAACAGGAATCAATCGTCGAGTTTATCGCTTCTCCCACCAGGCCGCCTAAGTATTGTGCGCCGACGCCGATTGCCCCCGCTGTTGAACAGTTCGTAATCAACCCGTTGGCGGAATATCCCACCAAACCTCCCACATTCGTATATCCGGTAATATTGATATTGGTAAGATGGAGATTTTTTACTCCGCCGCTGTTGAAACAACTGAACATTCCGACCATGTCTTGACTAGTCCTGTAAATGTACAGACTGTCGATGGTATGTCCGTTTCCATCATACACACCGGTGAAAGGCAAATTCGTGTAATTCCCGATCGGCTGGAATCCTTGGCCGGAATACCAGCTCGATGTTGGAGATGCATTGATATCCGCAGTCTGCTTATAGTAGTGGTTGTAACCAACATCGCCAAAACGAGCTATCCAGTCCTGCATCCAAGCAAGGTTATCCAATGAAGCGATGAGGTACGGATCTCCGATCGTTCCGCTCCCGGAGGGCTGTACTTCCGTTTGCGACGACGCGTTTTCCGCAATGCACAGAACAATCATCACCGCCACCATCGAATGTGCGTACCGAATCCTCATCATGTGTTCCTCCTCTCAGGGAATTGAGTTAGACCTGTTTTCTTTTCGCGCATTTTCATCAAGACTTCGTAGCACTCCACGACATGGCGACAGCGATCAGTGGTCTTCTGCGTTGGGCCTCGGCAGGAGCGGACCGATTGATGAACATAAATCTAACGAAGCGGTATCCGATTCGCAAATTTGAGAATGCGAGAATGCCGGGCAAAATCAATGATTTCGCGAAGCTATCGGGTGAATAACATCCGCGGAGAAAGACGTCTTCCCTTTCGGGTGATGGTCGCAATCCCGCGTCGCGCGCGTTACGGAAGCTTGCGATAACGATTCACTTCCGACGCTCTGCCGCGGCTTCATTTCAGGAGCAACATCTTTTTGAGCAGTTGTTTGCCCCCGGATTGGAGCACAGCGATGTACACGCCGGAGGAGACTCGGGTGGCGTCAAAAATTGCTTGCTGATACACGCCGGCCTGCCTGGTGTCGTCCAACAACGTGGCGACCTCGCGACCCAGGATGTCATAGACCTTCAGGGTGACATGGCCGTCGTGTTCGAGCGTGAACTCGATCGTCGTCGTCGGGTTGAACGGATTGGGGTAGTTCTGGCTGAGAGCGAAGACCCTGGGGGCAGACCCGATTTCCACCTCGACGAGCCGTGAGTACTCCGAGGTGCCATCCCTGTCCGATTGCTTCAACCGGTAGGAGTAGAATCCCGGCGCAAGGCCGCGATCGGTAAAGGAATACTGAACCGGATGCGTGCTCGTCCCTGCGCCTTTCACAAAGCCGGCCGTCTCCCAGTCCGTCTTCGGCGTTCCGGGATAGCCGATGGCCTCTCGTTCCACTTGCCATCCTTCGTTGTCAACTTCCGTCGAAGTTTGCCACTGGAGTACGGCGTTCAATCCCTGGGCAGCGGCCTTCAAAGATGCAAGCTGCACGGGGAGAGGTCCTGCCGTCATGAACGTCAAATCCGGCGTTGTCGTCGCTCCGGCCGCATTGGTGGCTTCCAGTGAATAGTGATAGGTTGTCGAAGATGCGAGCCCGGTCAGCGCGGCATGTACGGAGCATTCCCGCGTAACGCTGGTCCATGCAGGACTACCCACCAGCGTTCCGTTGAACCCATGGCCGCTGGCATCATGCGCAATGGTGCCGGATCCGTCGTTGCATTGCCAATAGCCCACGAGCGAGGAATAGTACGGATGATACGCTGCAATATTCCTGTTCATCCATTCTTGAATCGTTGTGCTGTCCAGGGCGGCATTCCAGATGCGGACCTCGTCGATCAGTCCGTCGAAGTTTCGCGAGGATACCTGCGCATTCGACCCGATGGAGACGGCGTACGAGTCGGTGGACAGGGAACCTGTCACGGCGGCTTCCGCGTCGAGCGTCCCATCCACATACAGGTACTTGTTCGACCCATCGTATACGGCGGCGAAGTGATGCCAGTCCCCGTCGTTCACGTTGGCGGATCCCTGCAGGTCCTGATTGGACAGACCGTTGGTGCCAAAATCGAGGTTGTCGGTGCCGTTGTAGCGCTGTACGCGCCACGCGCCGTCTCCTTTCGTGACAATCGCCTGCCATCCGTCCGTAAACGACGACACCTTGAACCATCCTTCGATCGTGAACTGGCCCGTGAGGTTGAACGACGAAGATGTTCCCGCGTTGACCGACGTGCTTGTCCCGTTGAAGGACAGGGCTGTTCCCGGATCGTCCACGGTGTCGGCAGAAGAGGCACTGCCATAGGCGGAACTGGTTCCGTAGAGGAACTGAACGGAGGAGCTTGACCCGTTCGGGATGACGGTTGCATACAATGTTGCAGAGCTCATCGTTGTAGCTGACACGGACTCTCCCACCACCAGCGGTTGGGCCGTCACTTCCACGGCCAGGCCGAAGGGGTCCGACAGGTTGTCCGCGACGACTTCCGGTCCCGTTCCGTCGAGATTCGATCGTTCAATCCGCGGGGAGGTCAAGGATCCTCCGAGTTCCGTCCAATAGACTTTGCCGAACGTCTTGTCGAGCGCGATTGCATAGGGTGAACTGGCGTTGGAAACAAGAGCGGTGATATTGGTAACGCCCGATCCGCCGCCGATGAGGTCTCCCCTCTTGATTGTTCCCGCGGGATTGTTGCATTCGGTCCAGTAGATTCTGTTCTGAATCATGTCGAGAGCGATCCCCACGGGGTTGGTGAGTCCCGAAGTCACCGTTTCGATGGTCGTGCCATCCGTGTTGGAGCGCTGGATGGTCCCGGTCGCATCGCTGGTCCAATAGACTTTGCCATCGACCGTGTCGACCGCGATTCCCCGGGGCGTGGTGGATGAGTCGTGCAGCGCGTAGAAGTTGATCATGACGGACATCCCGGTTCCGTCGAGGTTCGAAGAGTAAATCCTGGGCCCCAGGATGAGATCCGTCGAGGTCCAGTACAGCCTGCCGTGTTTGAGGTCGAGCGCGACTCCGCGGAATGTGCTGGCATTACCCGAGATCGAGTCGGTTGTCGACAGATCGAACGCAGACCGGAATACGTTTGCCGCGTCATAATTTCGGTTGACCCAGAATACCATTCCCGCGGCGGTGTCAATCTGAATGCCTTCCGGCATCAAGGACGAACGACCGTCAGGGGCGACTTCCCCGATGATTGTCCCGTTGGATGTGGCGCGCCATATCCCGGAGCTCCCGTACGTGCCCTGTGTCCAGTAAATGCCCTGGCCGAACCCGGCTGCCGTGAAGACAACCAGAAGTATCGCCAGCGAAGTCATATCGTGAAAGTGCTTATTCAAGATTATCGCTCCTTTCCTGTCGAGCCCGATATTCCCTATTGGACGGCGATAATGAATTTCAGGCCCAGGTACGGCATCATGTTATTGTGAGGCTGGCTGCTGCCCGTGCTGTCCATCGCCGTGGAGATCATGGAACCTGTCGCCGTCGTGGCAAACATGGGAATGCCCGCGGCATTTCTTGCAATTCCGAGCCCGGACGGACTCACAGAGGTTCCTGCGGCACTATCTGCCATGAGAACGTGCGTGTGGGATGGAATCTGGCTGATGGTCAATGTCACGGTTGACTGGCCGCCGCTCTGGCCCAACGAATAATTTGACAGGCCGGACCCCTGCCCCGCACCGGGAGCGATCCTCCCGTTGAGATTCGGCAGTGCGAGTGTCGTTGTTCCGTCGCCGCCGTATGTTGTACCGATCAAGCCAAACAGCGTCGAGTAAGCCGATATCGGCAACGTCTGGCCGTTGCACTCCATCCAATGGACAGGAACAGTGTTGAAGGAGACAATCTTGATGTCGCCGACCCGGTATGTCTGTGCCTCAGAGGTGGCCACCATGGCCAGAAGAGCCAGCCCTGCCAGTACCAGATGCATCGTGCTGTGCGCGGCTTTAGCGTTCTGCCTGCATGCGGTTTTCGTCTTCATGGCGTCACCCCCGAGACACAAATGATGAAGTGCAGAGCAAGGAACGGTTGGCGATTCTCATGGGACTGTCCGCCTCCGGCTGTCGTGAGAAACGCGGTTCCCATCGTCCCGCCGGACGTGGCCCCGTACATCAGGTCCGCCGCCGCGTTCCGCGCAGGTACGGCACCCATGGGGTTCGTTGTCGTCGCCACGGCGGAGGAGACCCCGAGAGAGTGCGTGTGCTTCGGCATCTCGCTGACCGTGAGCGTGTGCGATTCCTCACCGCCGGTATCGCCGGGTGCATAGGCACCGCCGCTGTTCGCACAGAGGGGAACCCTGCTCCGCAGGTCTGGAACGGCGAACGTCGAAACGCCGTCACCGCCATATGTCGTCCCGATCAGTCCGAACAACGACGAGTACGTGCTCACGCTCAAGAGCTGTCCGTTGCAATCGACCCAACCCACCGGAGTGACGTCGAAGCCGGCCAGCCGGATTTCACCCACATAGGCATCGGGCGTCGCCACCGAGCCCGAGGATTGCGGAAAAACCCCCTGCGCGGCAATCATATAGTTTACGGCAAGATACGGTTGGATATTTGTGTGGGACTGACCGCTTCCGGTCGAGGTCACCGTCGAGGACGACATCGCCACCGCCGGGCTGGTGCCGTACGAGGGGATCCCCGGGTATTTTGCAAGCAAGGCCGCAACCGGCTTGGAGGTCGTTCCGGGCAGGAGATCGACTTCGACCGAGTGGGTATGCGAAGGAATCTGGTTCACTGTCAGGGTTACGGATTCCACGCCGCCGGTCTGTCCGAGCGTGTATGACGACAAGCCGGTGCCCTGTCCGTAGCCGACGGGTACACGACCCCGCAGGTCGGGGAGACCGAATGTCGTCGATCCGTTTCCTCCGTAGTACGTTCCCAACAGGGAAAACAGCGCCGTATACTGTGTGATGGGGAGTGTCTGTCCCTGACAGAAGTACCAGCCGGATGGGGCTGTCGTTGCCGCTGTCATTCGAATTTCTCCGAGAAATATCTCGCTTTGTGCCCGGGTCTCACGACTCAACAAGAGCATCATGGCTGTCAGGCACCAGAAGACTCGATTTCGGGTTATCATGGACCGCTCCTTTCTCACCTCGAAGAGATTTTGAAGGCTGAATTCAGAATTCCGTATTCGTGTTTTTCCGTTGCGCATGATGTAAGGAACTCAATGAACATCGAAAGAGGTATTGGTACTGATGAGTATTCTGCTAGGCACTAGTACCTAGGCGGGTGCGAGGATAACAACAGCTAAGGAAGCAGAGGAACGGCGAAGCGAGAGGAAAAAGGGGAAATCCCCATAGCCTGCAGGCCGTGACAGACCATGGGAGGGTCTGAGGATGATCTGCGCAAGACTTAAGGAGCCAGATCGGATCCCGGCACAGGATGGCCGGGATCACCGCGGAAAAAAGTGATTACTTGACCATCAGCATTTTCTTTATGAGTTGTTTCCCGCCCGATTGCAGGAAAGCGAAGTAAATTCCGGAAGAAAAGCGGGAGCCATCAAACACGACTTGCTGGTACTCTCCTGCGTTCCGGCTCTCATCCAGCAATGTCGCGACCTCGCGACCCAGGATGTCATAAACCTTCAGGGTGACATGGCCGTCGTGTTCGAGCGTGAACTCAATCGTCGTCGTCGGATTGAAGGGGTTGGGATAATTCTGGCTGAGCGTGAAAATTCTGGGAGCGCTTCCGACGTCCACGTGCACTTCCTGCGAATACTGGAAGGCCCCCGACCGGTCCATCTGTTTGAGGCGGTACGAATAGAGTCCTGCAGAGAGGCCGCGGTCAACGAACCCATATTGCAGCGGATGGGTGCTCGTACCGGCCCCTTTCACATAACCAACG
>Ga0335077_10010054_pt1 | contig 11758 bp, 8 predicted proteins | sample Lox_Sample_31_FD_207151 | JGI IMG/M metagenome (GOLD analysis project Ga0335077, IMG submission 207151) | Soil microbial communities from Loxahatchee National Wildlife Refuge, Florida, United States - Lox_Sample_3.1 | ecosystem: Environmental > Terrestrial > Soil > Wetlands | place: USA: Florida...
CCGACGCGGTCCATGACGGGGGCGATGCCCAGGATCTGCGACGTGGTAAAGCCCATGGCGCCCCAGAGACTCTGGTTGCCGTCGCGAATGGAAACGTCGAGAAGTTGCAGGTCGGCCATTTTAGTGCTCGATCGCGCAAGAACGATGGGTTGATTCAAGCCGCATGGGTCGCCCGGTTCTCGAGGAATCGCTGCAAAAAAGCAGTATCAACAGGGCCGCGAGAATATTCGTCGTTGGTCACCAGAGCGGCGTACATGGGCAAATTGGTGGCGATACCGGCGATTTCGCAGCTGGCGAGGGCGCGGCGCAATTCATGAATCGCAGCAGCACGATTCTCGCCATGGGTGATCAGCTTGGCGAGCAGAGAATCGTAGAAGGGTGGCACCGTCGCGCCGGCCTGAATGTGGGTGTCCACGCGGATGCCCAGCCCCGCCGGAAAGGAAACGCGAGAGAGCGTGCCGGGCGATGGCCGGAAGTCGTGGGTCCAGTCCTCTGCATTGATGCGGCACTCGATGGCATGGCCGGTGAAGGTGATGTCATGTTGCTTCCAGCGGAGTCTCCTCCGTTGCGCGATGGAGATTTGCTCTTCGACGAGATCCAGTCCACAAACAGCTTCCGTGAGGGGATGCTCGACCTGAATGCGTGCGTTCATCTCGAGGAAATAGAAGGCTTCGCGGTCGCAATCGACCAGGAATTCGACAGTGCCCAGTCCCCGGTACTGTAGGTGTTTTGCAAAAGCCACCGCGGAGCGATGCATGGTTTCGCGAAGACTGCCGCTGATACCAGAGGCCGGCGCTTCTTCGACAAGCTTTTGGTAGCGACGCTGGATGGAACAGTCGCGCGTGCCGAGATGGATTACGTTTTCGCCGTCGCCGAGCACCTGCACTTCGATATGGCGGCTGCGCGCGGCGAAGCGTTCCAAATAAACACGAGGGTCGCCGAAGCTGGCCTGCGCTTCGGACATGGCGAGCTCAAGAGCGGCGGCGAGCTTGCTCGAGTCGTGCGCCAGCTTCATGCCGCGGCCGCCACCTCCGCCGACGGATTTTATGAGGATGGGCACCCCGATGTGTGCGGCGAGTTGATGGGCTTCGTCGAGCGTGCGGACTTCACCGCCCGGAAGAACGGGCAGACCGGCAGCTATGGCGTGCGCCCGCGCGTTCAGCTTATCCCCGACCGCTTCGAGTTGACGAATAGTTGGGCCGATAAAAACGATTCCCGCACGTTCGCACGCGGCGGCAAGCTTGGGATTCTCTGAAAGGAATCCGTAGCCAGGATGAATCGCGTCCGCCTTGGCGGCGAGGGCTGCGGCGACGACGGCGTCGACACGCAAATAACTCACCGCCGAGGACGCTGGGCCAATGCAAATGACGCAATCCGCCATCCGCGCGGCCATGGAGTGCACATCCGCCTCGGAAGCGGCGAGGATCGTTTCGATGCCGAGGCGTTCACAGGTGCGAATGACGCGGACCGCGATTTCGCCACGATTCGCAACGAGGATGCGGCGGAGAATCATGGTGCACTCGGCTTGATGCGCATCAAGACCGTGCCCTTTTCTGCGAATCGCGCGTTCTCACAGCAAATCTCGGCGATTTCGCCGCAGGCTTCGGCATGAACGGCGTTCATGAGCTTCATGGTCTCGATGATTCCGACTACCGTGCCGCTTTCGACGCGGTTTCCGACCTCGACAAAGGGAGGTGCGCCGGGTCTCGGGGCGCGATAGAACGTGCCGGGGAGATGTGCGCGAATTGCGAGCGACGCTGACTCGGGCGTGTCGGCGCTGTTTGCTGCCGAAACCGGGGCGGGCTTGGCTGGCGGAGCGGACTCGCTGTGGATGAGATTTGGCGTCGCGAGGTGCTGCGTTTCTTGCGTCCAGCGGCCGCTTCCTGGATCGCGCTTCAGCGTGAGCTTAAAGCGGCGGGTTTCGAGATGCAGCTCGTCACACTTGGTGGCGTCGAGCAGTTGCAAAATTTCCTGGACGTCCTCGTTGGTTAACTTCATTTTCGAGCCGCTCCTCCACTGAGGAGCGAGAACACATGATCGCAGGCTTTGCCTTTGGGAGTTGCGACGGGCGCCGCTTCTTTGGCAGCCCACGCCGTTTCCGGACGGCTTTGCAACAGAAATATGTTCTCACCCGGAGCGGCGCCTCGCGAAATGGCCCACTCGATATCCTGCGGACAGCCGTAATGACGTTCGACTTGCTTGGCGATGTGGACGAGAGCGCAAATCTCGTCATCCGTCAAACATGGGGCGTTTTGCTGGTCCGGTGGGACCTGTTCGTCAAGCACGCCAGAGCCAGCGGGATTCGGGCGGTGCATGCGCAGCTTGGTGGAAACGGTGCGGCTTACGATTTCGCCTATGACCTTGCCAACGACATATTTGTCGGGAGTCACTTCCCCGCTGACAACCGCCGAGCCGAGTCCCCAATTGGCTTCGAGAACCACGACCGAGCGGTCGCCGCTGATTGGGCTGCGCGTAAACATCACGCCGGAACTGCGCGCGTCGATCATGCGTTGAAGGACCACGCCCATGGCCAGCCCCTGCTCGGGAAGGTGTATGCGCCGGCGATAAACAATCGATTCGACAGTGTAAAGACTCGCCCAGCATTTGCGGACGTGCGCAATGACAGAATCGATGCCGCGTACCCAAAGGTACGTGTCTTGCAGCCCTGCAAAGCTGGCCTCGGCACCATCCTCGCTGGTGGCGCTTGAACGAACTGCAACAGGTTCGCTATTCCTGGTGCCGCTCGACTGCGGCTGGAGTTCGTCGTAGTGAGTGGAAATTTCTGCCTGCAAATCCGGCGGCATCGTTGCCATTTCGAGCTGCGTGCGGACCTTTTCCGACACCCGCGCAGCACCCGCGAGATCGGTAAAAGACAGCGCTTCCACTTCGCGGCGAATTGATTCCTGCGGATCGGCGGCGAGCAGAAATCGCTCAAACGCGGCGGTGGTGACGACGCAGCCTTGCGGGACGCGAATTCCAGCGCCGGCCAGCTCGCCAAGGCTCGCGCCCTTGCCGCCAACCGTGGAGCGATCATGTATGCCGATTTCGCTGAAGCGCCTTACGAAATTCGCATGCGTCAAGCCTGTCACCTTTCAATCCAGAATTCGCACGATGCCGCGATTTCCGTCAACCCGTAGACGCTGCCCGGTTTTGATGCGATGCGTCGCCTGACCAGTGCCGACGACCGCCGGCAATCCGTATTCGCGGGCGACGATCGCGGCGTGCGACATCGTGCCGCCGATGTCGGAAACGGCGGCTTTAATTTTGCCAAACACCGGACCCCAGCTTGGCGCGGTCACCGGGCAGACGAGAATTTCGCCTTCACGAATTTGGCCGATGTCGTTCACGTTTCGCAGCACGCGTGCGACACCTTCGACCACGCCCGGCGAAGCAGCAAAACCGGTGATTTCTTTCTCGTTTCCGGCATCGATCGCGGAGGACCACGATTCGAGTGTTTCCGAGGTGATGCCCCAGAGCATTTGCAGGGCCGGATCGTTGATCGCGGGCGGAATGGGACCGAGAGCCGGCGGCGGATCCCACTCCTTAAGTTTTTCGATAATTTCCCGGCGGCGTTCGACAATCGGTTGCCAATGCGCCGCGCCGAGCGGTTGGCCTCCGCCCGCCCAAGCCAGACTCACGTCGGCCAGGGCGGCTTCGATTTCCACGTACTGAAGATGAAAAACATCGTCGGCATCCGCCAGCAGGCCATAGGAGGCAAGCAGCGCCCCAAATTCGCGGACCTTTTTGAAGAAAAGAGTTGTGAACCAGTGTTCGCAATAGAATTTGTGGTTTTCTACGAAGGGGAAAACGAGATGGCAGAGCCCGAGCATCTGATCAAACGCCTGGCGTTCTCCGTCGGTTCGGAGTAACTCGCGATACTCAGCGATGATGCGTGTGCGTTCCTCTTTGAGCCGCTCCGTGGGACGCTCGAGCGATTGCCCTTGGCGGAGCTGTTCGACGTAACGCGGCAGAGCGGCGAAGGGCACGGAAAGATCCTCGTTCCAGCTCCGGTGGTGGTGATAAAAACCGTCGCCCGTCGACATGTGGAACCAGGGCTCGCGCGATTTTTCGAGTTCTGCGAGCCAGCGGCGGCCTCCATCGCCGCGTTCACCCATCGCCGCAAGGACTTTCCTGGAGTCGCAATCAGAAGTAAACAAGTCGTCAACGCCGCACTCGATGGCCACCTTCGCCAAACGCTTGAGTTCGTCGTCTGGCCGAAACATCAGCACTTCGATACCCGCCACCATGCGCGCAACGGTCTGGTCCGCCGTTTCGGGAAACGCTTTCTTGCAAAAATCGAAAAACACGAGGTAGGCCCCGTAACCGAGCATCAGCATCTCAAAATGGTGATGCCACATCTTCGAATACAGCTCGGTGACGCGGTGGAAGTTTTCGCGAATGTAGTGATTCTGCCCGAGCCCTTTGGCCTTCATCACCACTTCGGCGTCGTCGAACTCAGGCAACTGCGGAACCTGAATGGCCTGCAGTTCACGAATCAGATGTTCCATCCGCACTTTCCATTCGCCGAACAGCCTCTCCCAATTTTCGTAGTAGTAACCGGCGCGCTCCTGAAAAATCGCCAGGCGGCGCTGAATCTCGGCCGGTTCCATCACAGGATTTGCGGTGATGTAGATGCGCCCGTTGACGATGCGATGCTCAATGCCCAGCGTCGTGGGAAACACAAAGACCCGCGTCGTGAACGCGCCCAGCGCTTCGTACGGAATTTCCGCGGTGATGGCATCGAACGCCGGCATCGGTTCCGGAAAATGCATGGCGTTGTAAAACCAGAAGCGCTGGTCGTCTGCGGGCTGAAATTTTGTGTAGTAGGGATACATGGAGCGCCAGCCCGCGGCTCCGGGCACGTCGGGAACCTGGGAAGGCAAGGTAAAACTGCGGGCTCTGGCTTCACCGGCCATCATTTCTCTCCATCGCGTGGACCTCATTTCTCGCACGAGCGATCGCTTTTTCCGCAGCCAACGAATAATCCGTTTGTGTCTTCGCGTAGTGCACAAAGAAATCCAGCGATTCGGGATTGGCCATCGCATTGCGATTGGCGGCATCAGCAAGCGGCACGCCCATCAAAATCTTCCGCACCGGAACTTCCATCTTTTTCCGTGTCAACGTCACGGGAATGTCCGGCGCCTGAATCACGCGATCGGGAACATGCCGAGGCGAATATTCCCTGCGCAACTGGTCCTTGATTTTCCGCTCCAGCGCGCCATCCAGATGAATTCCCCGGGCCAGTTTCACAAAAAGCGGCATAAAGAAGGCTCCGGCCGGTAAATCGAGATTCACAACCAGGGCATCCTCTATCTCATGGAGACTGTTCAGCGCCCGATATATCTCCGCCGTTCCAATACGCACGCCCATGCGGTTGAGCGTCGCGTCCGAACGCCCCAGCACAAAGCAGCCACCGCGCGCGTTGACGCGGAAAAAATCGCCGTGGCGCCAGACGCCGGGAAAGTCGATGAAATAGGCGTCACGATACCGTGAACCATCCTGGTCGTTCCAGAAGTAGATGGGCATCGAGGGCATGGGCTCGGTCAGAACCAGTTCGCCAACCTCGTCAGTCACACTTTTCCCGTGCGCGTCGAAGGCAAGCGCGGAAACCCCGAGGGACCGTGCTTGAATCTCGCCAGCGTACACGGGTTGCGTGGGAACGCCACTGACGAAGCCGGTGCAGCAGTCCGTTCCCCCGCTGCCAGTTGCGACCCACAAATCTTCTTTCACGTTGCGATAAAACCACGCGGTACACTCCGGAGAAACGGGAGAACCGGCCGGCATGACGGCGCGCAGACGGGTCAGATCGTATCTCTCGCGCGGCACAATACCGGCCTTGCTCATCATTTCGACGTACGCTGGACTGGCGCCAAAAAAACTGACACGCGCATCCTGGGCTATTTTCCATAGGACACTCGGCTCAGGATAGGTGGGATTTCCGTCGTACAAGATGGGACATACCCCGCTCAGAGGCATGCTGGCCAAAAAATTCCACATCATCCATCCGCTAGTGGTGTAGAAAAATGCGCGATCCCCAGCGCGAAAGTCCATGTGAAAATGCTGGAGCTTGAGTTGCTCAAGCAAGATGCCGCCGTGGCTCTGCACGACGGCCTTTGGCAAACCAGTCGTGCCGGAAGAAAAAAGCACCCAAAGCGGGTGGCCGAAGGGCACTTGCTCGAATGCAAAATTCTCGCGCGCGGCCGGATTGAGGACCGAATCCCCGCGCTCTGCCGAGCCGCTTTTCATCAAATCATTCCACAGCAGCGCGCCCTCGCGGAGCGGCTGCGTGTCCTCATCCAGATACGGTAGATAGATGACATGCGCAAGGCTAGCGAGCGCAGAAATGATCTCAGCGAGCTCCGCTCGGCGGTCGAACGCCTTTCCCGCGTAGCGGTAGCCGTCGACGCAAATCAGCACCTTGGGCGTGAGCTGCTGCATGCGGTCGATCACGCCATGCGAGCCAAAATCAGGGGAACAACACGCCCAAATGGCGCCAATGGCAGCCGTCGCCAGCATGGCGATCATGGTTTCCGGAATGTTTGGCATGAACGCGACCACGCGTTCACCGGGCCGCACGCCAAGGCCCCGCAGGTGCGTCGCCAAGATGCGCACGCGCTTTCCAAAACTCTCCCAACACACGCCTGCCAGCGGCGTCGTCTCGTTCCCGAACAAAAGCGCGTCCACGCCCGCGCGCTCGTGGCGCAAGATGTGTTCCGCGTAGTTCAGCCGCGCGCCGGGGAACCATTCCGCCCCGGGCATACTGCGCTTCCCGAGCACCCGCGAATACGGGTGGGAAGACTGAATGCCGAAATAATCCCAGATCGCCCGCCAAAATTCTTCGAGTTCCTGGACGGACCATTGCCACAGCTCCGCGTAATCGCGGAAGCGTAATCCCCGCTCGCGCGCGAGCCAGTCCATGAACTTCGTGACATTGGCGTCGGCGATTTGCGCCGCGCTGGGTGTCCAGAGCAAATCGCCCTCGCGCACGCTACGCGGCTCCGCTTTGACGTTGGCCGAACTGTTGGTCATCTCCTTCATCCTGCCGGCCTTGCAGAGTCTGCTCCGCCGACAGGCTATTCAGGTTCTTCCTTTGCGTCAAGCGGCGCCTAAATCTGATTTGGGGGATCTTTAGGGCTTAGCACAGATTGAGATTACCTCCTCGTTCATGGCTGCAGTCGTTGCGATGGTCGCTGACCTGTCCATGTTTTGTTCTAAGAGTCGCACGTTCGGGCCATTGCAGGACCATATTTCACTATTTCTCCGAAGTGCAGGCGTTGACTTGGAACCAATTTTTTGCCAGGGGATGCAAACGTATTCTGCTGCGCCAGCGAAGAGCACATAGTCAGAAATCTCCTCGGGAATCATGATGTGTCAACTCGCTTGGGCGATCTCAGACGCTTGCTCCTTGCAGCTTTGCGTTTTTTCAACCGTCGAGAAGTGCACCATCCTGCTTCGACGTTTGCGACAGGCTTAGCTTTGCTTCTGACGCAGCTTTGCGTTTTTGCTCAGGCGAGGGTGCTTTGCAGCACTTCTTGCAGCAGTTCCTGCTTGGGTTGCGTGAGTTTCTTCCCACGCTCCGTCAGGTAGAACACGTCGATGGCTTTTTGGCCTTCCGTGTCAATCAGCGCGACATCAATATTGCAGCCTAGGCGCGCCAGCGCCGAGCCAATGTCATATAGCAATCCGGGCCGGTCCTGGGCCATGATTTCGAGCAGCGTGCTGTACGCGGAAGACGCATCATCGTAGGTGACGCGCGTCTCGATGGTGACCTTTGGCGGCTTGGCCTTGCTGGCGCTTTCCCGGCCCTTGAGCAATGGGTCAAGTTGCGCCTTCCCGCTGAGAACGTCCGCGAGGCTCTTGCAGAATCGTTCGTTTTCGCTGGGATTCAGCTCCAGCGTGCGGTGCAGATCAACGAACTGAAACGTATCCAGCACCACGCCGGCGGCATTGGCGAACGCATCGGCCTTCACGATATTCATGCCCCAACCGGCCAGCACCCCGGCGATCGTGGCGAAGAGCGCGGGCCGGTCGGCGGTGAGCACGGTCAGCGAAAAAGAATGGTGCCGCGCTTTCAGTTCTGTCTGCACCGGTTCGGCGCCCAACTTCTGATAGAGCTGGAAGTGGGCGGCAATCTCGCTGGCGGAATGCACCGCTCGATAACGCCGCGGGAAGCCTTCGAGGAAGCGTTCGATTTCCGACTTGTTGGCGTCCCCGGCATGCTTGCGGATCTGCTCCAAAAGCGGCACCTCATCCGAAGCGTGCAGGCGATCACGATCCAGCGTGCGGCTGAAGTGATTCGAGGTGGCCACGAACAACTGCCAAAGCATCTCCGCTTTCCACGGCGTCAGCGCTTCCGGATTCACGGCGTGAATGTCCGCGTAGGTCATCAGGCACAGCCGCTGCAGCCGCTCCTGCGTCGCGACGGTATCGGCGAAGCCGGAAACGATGCCCGGATCGAAAATGTCGCGGCGCTGCATCGTGGCGGACATATCCAGGTGATGTTCAATCAGGAAGCGCACTTCCGTGGTTTCGTAATCGGAAAGGCCCAGACGCGCCGCGGCGCTCTCCAACGCTTCGAGGCTCCCGAGAACGTGATTCTCGACCTCCATACCTTTGCCGACGTCATGCAGCAGCAGCGCAAGAATGAGCAAGTCGCGCCGTTCCACGGAACTCCAAAGCTGCCGGAAGTGTTTGGCGCGTTCATCCGGAGGATCCGCCAACTCTTGCAGATGCTCGATGGTGCGCAGCGAATGTTCATCCACGGTATAGCGATGATAGAAATCGCGGACTACCAGCGAATCGATGGCACGAAATTCCGGAAGCACTTCCATGAGCATGGACAGGCGCTGCATCGGCCGTAACGCCATGCCCGGGTAGCCGGAAGCCAAAACCTCGCGCAGGATGGGCCAGGAAACCTCGGTGTTTTTTTGCGGCAGTTCCGGGTGCTTCAAAATGTAGAAAATGGCGCGTTCGGCTTCGCGGCTGAGCGGGACGCCGGTCCTGGCCGCCTCCGTGAAGAGCGCAAACGTGACGGCGCGATCGGAGAGCACTTTTTCATCCACGACCTCCAGCAAACCGTCGCGCATCACGAAGGGCCGGGCCTTCGCTGATTCGGTACGCGCGCTTCGTGCCGCGTTGAACAGGCGCTCGCGCAAGGAAGGCTGCAGCGCCGGTCTTTGCTCGACGTAACGCAACAGAAGCCGATTCAGAATGCGCGCGTGGCGGAAATAGAGGCGCATCCACTCTTCCGGGCGGCGTTTCGCTTCGCGCGAGGCGGCATCGGTTATGCCCAGGGAGCGCTCCGCCGCCGCGCTTTGCAACTCGTAAGTGAGCGTGTTGTCGTTACGCCCATTGCCGTAGTGCAAGAAGCAGCGGATGGCGCTCAGGAAGTCCACAGCGTTGGCCGACAGCTCCTCTTCGGCGGCGCTGCCGTTCCAGCCGGGCCGCTGGTCGCCGGCAATTTGGCGCAGCCAGACCGCGGCCTGATAATCGCGCAATCCACCGGGCGCGTCTTTCACATTCGGCTCGAGGTGATAGATGGTGTTGCCGTAACGCGTGTGGCGCTCTTTGGTGAGCTTGGTCAATTCGGCCAGCAGGAACGCACGCGCCTGCTTTTCCGGCCCGGCGAGAATCTTCTTCGTGAAACGGTCGAAAAGCTCCGCATCACCGCCGAGCAGCCGGCGGTCGAGAAGCGCCAGATGAAATTCGGCGTTGTCCTCCTCGATGCGTTTGCACTCCTCAAGGGTGCGGCCGGCCGAACTGACGCGGAAGCCGAGGTCCCACAGCGTGCGCGAGAAATCCGCGATGAGCGGACGAAAGTCCGTTTCCGCCCTTTCGCTGCCGAACAAAAAGAGAATGTCGAGGTCGGAATAGGGGAAAAGAAGACGGCGGCCATAACCGCCGAGCGCCACCAGGGAAAGACCCTGCGGCGCCGCGCTGTGCACGCGCAGAACCTCGCCAAAAATCTGCTGAACGGTCTGGTCGGCAAGCTCGCAAAGCGCGGTGAGCGTTTGTCGCGCACCTGTCCCCGCGTCGAACTGTTGCCGAATTCGTTGCCGTTCGTCCTCGATCTTCGGTCCGAGGACGGACAAGGGCGTTAATGAACCTTCCATGGTGTTTGCGGGCCGGTTGGCCGGATCGAGTCCTGGACGAGCTGCGGTTTTCACTTCGCTTAGAGCGCGTTTTCGCCGCGCTCCTCGTTGCGGATCCGGATGGCTTCGTCAACCCGTGTTAGAAATATTTTACCGTCGCCAATCTTTCCTGTCTTGGCCGTCTTCAGAATTGTGTCCACGGCGCGCTGCACCAGCGGATCGGGCAGGACCATTTCGAGTTTGAGCTTAGGCAGCAAATCCACGGTGTATTCCCGGCCGCGATAGACCTCAGTGTGTCCCTTTTGCCGGCCGTGCCCGCGCACTTCGGTGACGGTCATGCCCTCGATGCCGATCTCGCGCAAAGCATCTTTCACGGACTCGAACCGCGAAGGCTGAATGATGGCCTCAATTTTCATCATGAAAGTCTCTGCTCCGCGAAACGCCAGACGCTCGATGGTTCTAATCCGGTGTCGAGATTCGTGTGCATCACGATTCCAGGTTATAGGCTTCTTCGCCGTGCTGCGTAATGTCGAGCCCTTCGATTTCCTCGGTCTCGCTCACGCGCACGCCGGTGATCCAATCGGTGATTTTCAGCAGCACGAGGGTTCCCACCGCGGCAAATCCCCAGGCCATCAGAACGCCCACGAGCTGGTTGCCAACTTGCCCCCAATGTCCGTCGAGGCCGCCCGTCGGCTTGCCCGCGCCGAAAATTGGATTGATGACTTGCTGCGCGAAGACGCCGGTCAGCAGCGCGCCGACGGTGCCGCCCGCGCCGTGTACGCCGAAGGCGTCGAGCGCGTCATCATATCCGAAAAGCGACTTCACCTTGGTGACCATCGCATAGCAAACCAAGCCGGCGATGAAACCAATCACCAGCGCCGGCATTGGCCCGACGAATCCGGCCGCGGGCGTGATGGCCACAAGTCCCGCGACGGCTCCGGAAATGGCGCCGAGGGCGCTGGGCCGGCCGTTCTTGATCCACTCCGCCAGGCTCCAACTGATCGCGGCGGCAGCGGTTGCAAAATGCGTCGCAATAAACGCGCTGGTCGCCAGCGCACTCGCTGCGAGCGCGCTGCCCGCGTTAAATCCAAACCATCCGACCCACAGCAGACACGCGCCGATGAAGCTGAGCACCATCGAATGCGGTGGCATGGGCTGTTTCGGAAAACCGTGACGCTTGCCGAGGTATAACGCACACACTAGTGCGGAAACGCCCGAACTGATGTGCACCACCGTTCCGCCGGCAAAATCCAGCGTGGGAAATCTTCCGCCGAGCGCCGCGTTCAGCAAGCCGCCTTTTCCCCAGACCATATGCGCCAGCGGCGCGTACACCACAAAAAACCACAGCGTCAGAAACAGTACCGTTCCGCTGAACTTCATTCGTTCCGCGGTGGCGCCGGTAATCAGAGCGGGCGTGATGATGGCAAACATCAGCTGATAAATCATGAAAGTGGACTGCGGAATGGTCGCCGCGTAATCCAGGTTTGGATCCGCGCCGACGCCCCGCAAAAAGGCGTGCTCGAGATTTCCGATGATGGAACCGCCGCCGCCAAAGCACAAGCTATAGCCAACGAGTGCCCAGAGCACGCTGATCAGGGCCATTAGCAGAAAGCTTTGCATCATGATGGCCAGGGTGTTTTTGCGGCGAACCAATCCCCCGTAAAACA